>Ga0224506_10000670_pt1 | contig 27305 bp, 28 predicted proteins | sample SF_Jan12_sed_USG_2_FD_169108 | JGI IMG/M metagenome (GOLD analysis project Ga0224506, IMG submission 169108) | Sediment microbial communities from San Francisco Bay, California, United States - SF_Jan12_sed_USGS_8_1 | ecosystem: Environmental > Aquatic > Marine > Sediment | place: USA... | reverse complement strand
GCTTTAAAACTAAAGCTTTAAAGAAAATATTTACTAATTTTAAATGTATTAACTTTATTTTTAATCTAAGTTTTTTTTTTAATAATAAATTATATACTCCTTTCGAGATTAAATTTTTTTTTTTTTTTAATAAACTATTTGTAATAAACCCACCGCAATTATATAAATATTTTTTTTGTACCAATAGCCGTTGTATAACTTTGTGTAAGCAACGACGTTTTTTATAACTAACATTTTGAACTAAACTCAAATTACTTTTATTAGTGATAGTAGTTGCTTGAAGATTACTATTATAATTAAAAGTTTTAAGTAAAAATTGAAAAAACGTATAACTAAACATTTTAAAAAGCTCACTAAACGAAAAGCATAATTGCACTTGTTTTTTAATTAAGAAAAATAAAGTCCCTACAGAACGCTTTCTATACCAAAAAAAAGGTGCAGGTTGTAAAGTTAATTTTTTTCCTATAATTCCTAGCATACTAGGCATACTAGTTGTTTGAAAATAAGGTAAAAATAAAAAATTTAACTTTAATGGTTGGTATTTTTGGTTCCTTAACATATAATTTCAATTATAATCAAATATCGGATATAAAAATAAATTACTAACATTATCCAACGATTTAAATCTCAGTAATTTAGAATTATTTAAAACAAAGTATTTTTTTCAAAAGATATTATTTGAAAAATATCAAAAATTATTAACTTTTAATAATTTTGATTTAACTTTAACCACAGCGTTCTTACTATTTTTACCCAAGGGGTCTACACAATTTATACCATATTTATGTATAAGTCCTAAACGTTGAAAATTTATATTTAAAAATAAATTAAACTTTATATTAGTACATTGATGTAATAATATTGAGCGTAACTTTAAAAATAAATTAAATAACTTTTTAATACTAGTATTTGAATAATAATAAAATGGAAAATTATATGAGCTATTAAAATCAACTAAACTAAAATTAATAAATAAAAAATGCCGAAAAAAAAAAAACTTTAATAAAAAGGGTTTTAAATCAGAATTAAAAATAAAAATAGCAGGATTATAAGTATCTAAAGATGTAAAAGTATAAAAAATATTAGCTAAATTTTTTAAAAAAAAATATTGATATGAATTCTGATTACTACTTTTATTATAAAGTTGCCGTTGTGATAATAATAAAAAAAAATTTTTATATGTTAACTGATCAAAGATAAAGCGATACTTATATAAAAAATAAAAATAAAATACCTTCTTTAATGAAGAAAGCTTTTGTCGTGAGGTGTTATTAAGAAATTTATAATTATATATAGGACTAAATTTTAAACTATACCGAAAGTGAAAATAAGATTGTGGCTTTACTTTCAATTGCGCTGTATCAAAATAAGGAAGTAAAATCCGAAAAACCTTATATTTTTTATAAAATAAGAATAATGAATTTAATTTTAACTTATGTGAAATATTAAAGAACCATAGGCATAAAAATATAGGCATTTTTCTTTTTAAAAAAACAGCCCACATACTCTTTTCAAATGAAAAAAAATTAATTTTTTTTTCAAGTAATAAATACGGTGAATTCCATAAATAGCTTAATGGTTTTATAACTCGATACTCCTGTGATGTACCTAAAAATAATACAGGTTTATTTATATCAAAAATTTGTAATAAAAAATACGTGATTGAATGCCAAGCTAAAGAAATAGAAATTTGTGAAAAAATAAAATTTCCATGAAAAGAACCAAGAAAATACTGATTCATATTTGAAAAATGTAATGGTGATTTTAAAGGATTAAAAATGAATTGAAACATTAATATTGAAAAGTTTTTTAAAGTATATACATAAAACTGTATAGACCTGTATTGAGTATATTGGGGATTGAACCCAAGACCACTGGCTTAAAAGGCCATTGCTCTTCCACTGAGCTATATACCCAAATTTTTGAGCTTAAGTAGATTTGAACTACTGACTTTACACTTATCAAATGTATACTCTGACCTACTGAGTTATAAGCTCCTATTAAAAAAATAAGCAAGTTTTTACCTTATATATTATTAATCTATATATATATACTTACTTTATTAATTTTAAATTTAAAAATAATTTATATACTAATATATAAATTAAAAAAAAATAACGTCAAAAACTAAGTTAATTATTTAATTAAAACTTTTTTTGCTAAAATTTTACAATTTATACACAAAAAACTTAACTACGTTTTAATCTAAAACAAAACAACAATAATAAATAAACTCTTTTTCTTACTTTATATGATTTCAGTAATTATAATTGATTAACGTAGCGTAAAAGCCGTGCTTAAGATTTTAAACAACTTTTAAACCATAGGTTAACTCTCCCCGGTCCTCTCGTACTAAGGTTAAATTTTCTTTATTATTATATATTATGGAAGATAGGGACCGAACTGTTTTACAACGTTCTGAACCCAGCTCACGTACCACTTTAATAGGCGAACAGCCTAACCCTTGGAACCGAATACATCTCCAGGATGTGATGAGCCGACATCGAGGTGCCAAAAAACTCTGTCGATATGAACTCTCGAGAGTCATTAGCCTGTTATCCCTGGCGTACCTTTTATCCGTTGATCAATAACCGTTCCACACCGCATTATTGGGTCACTATGGCAAACCTAAAAAGATTTTTAAATAAACTGTAATTTATTTAATTAAGTAATTTTATGCCATTACACTCTACAAATAATAAGATTTTATTTTGAAATTACCTTTGCACACCTCCGTTACTCTTTAGGAGGCAACCGCCCCAGTTAAACTACCAATTAAACACTGTTAACATTTTTAGGACTAAATAAATTTTAAAGTGTTTTTTCACTATTGTTTTTTTTTTTCTAAATCAACTCCCACTTATTACTACATAAACAATTTATTTAGCCAATATTTAATTATAGTAAAGGTGCACAGGGTCTTTCCGTCTACCCACAATTAATCCGCATCTGCACGGATATTTCAATTTCACTAAGACAATACTGGAGACAGTAGGGAAGTCGTTAAGCCATTCATGCAGGACGGAACTTACCCGCCAAGGAATTTCGCTACCTTAGGACCGTCATGGTTACAGCCGCCGTTTACTGAAGTTTATAATAACTGCATTTACAATCATATGTTATCTTACCAGCACCGGGCAGGCCTCAGACTTTATACATCATTAAATAATTTTGCAAAGTCCTGTGTTTTTGATAAACAGTCGCTACCCCCAATTTTTTTCATATTTAATTAAATTTATTTTTAATTAAATAAGCCTTTTTCTCCCGAAGTTACAAAGTTAATTTGCCGAGTTCCTTCAGTATTGTTAACTTATACGCTTTAGTATACTCTACCCATTTACTTGATGTAGTTTTAGTACGGTTTTTAATAATTATTATATTAACAAGTTTTTCTCGAAATAACAATACCATTAATTTTTTACATATCATTACAAAATTAATAATATAACTATTATTTGTCACCTGCAATATTATATTAAAAATAAAATAATTATTTTTTTTTTCATTATTTTTAATTTTCAAAAAATAACTTAGAAGCCGATTTACTCTTTAAAAGAAAACCTAAAATTTTCAGCGATAATTAATTAAATTAATTATTTTTTGTTACTCATACTAACAGTCTCAATATTGATACAATTAATCCTAATTTTTCAAAAAAAATAAAATTAATACAATACGTTCTACTACCATATTATAAATTTTATTTATATAATATCCATAAATTCAGCGTTTAAAAAATACTAATAAATTTTAAACAAAAAATAACAAAACTAAAAAAATAATCTATTACGATTTTTTTAAAGAGTGGCTGCTTCTAAGCCTATCTTTTAATTATTCTCATTATTTTTAAATTTTTTAAATTTTTTAAATCTTCTAGGCTTTATTTTATGGTCTGGGCTGTTTCCCTCTTGACTCAAGATCTTTACACCTTAAGTCTAACTAATAAATGTATAAAATATTTATTCGAAGATTTTGATTAATATCATTTAATAATCGTTTTTAATAAATGTATTAAAAAAAGAGCTCTACCTAATACTTAAAATCATTTATTGCTCTACTTAAATAGATTTCGTAGAAAACCAGCTATTTCTAAATTTGATTAGCCTTTCACCCCTAACCAGAAATCATCTCAATCTATTGCTACAGATACGAGTTCGGTCTTAAACCTGTTTCTGGGTAGATCATTTAGTTTCGGGTTTAAATAATAAAACTTTAAATTTTAATTTTATATTTTAAATTATTTAAACATAAAATTTTTTTTCTTATGTTTGCTTTATTATTTAACTTGTTAGTCCATAATGCAAAAGGTACGCTGTACACTTTTAGTCTCAGCTGCTATAATAATTTTAGTTTAAAGGTCTTTTCACTACCTATCAGTTTCTTTTCACCGTTCCTTCACAGTACTAATTCACTATCAATTTTTTAATATATTTATTTTTAGAAGGTGGAGCTCCTTTATTCAAATAATATATTACCACTATTATTTTACTTAATTTTAATTTATACATTAATTAACAAGACTTATACTTTATATTTTTATTAATTTCTAAACCTAAATATTTTGAATTCGCTCGCCACTACTATCAAAATCTCTTTTGATTTTTATTCCTTTAACTACTAAGATGATTCAATTCGTCAAGTATTAAAAAATGAATTTTTCCAAAAAAAAAATTTAAAAATGCTGTTTTTGCTTTTATAAAAATTTTCGAGCCTAAATACCGTTTTTATTGCTTTTAAATAAAACAAAGTTTATTAAAAATATAGGTGGCTACTAAAATCTTTTTTTACTTAAAATTCTCTATTTATATTATATACCTCCTTTTTATTAAATACTATGTATATAATACCCAATAAATAGTACTAAATCAACAAATAATTACAAAACTAGTAAATATAAATACATAACGATATATAATACCATTTTGCCATGCATCCGCATATATAGAACCCTTTCGAATAAGACATTTTATTTTTTCTGGGCCAAAGAACTCAAATCAACCTTTATCAAATTCTTTAAAAAAATAAAAGTAACTTGACTTAAATAAGGGCTCTACTAAATAATAATTATAAATATAATCAAAATATCATTTATTTAAAAAAAATAAATAAGTTTTTTTTCCAAAATTTTGTTTTAACTTTAATAAAAAAAACCCTCCATTTTTATGTAAAAAAAATGCCATAAGAAACCCTAAGCAACTTACTATAGTTGGTAATAAGTGAAACCCTAAACTTAAAGACTCGAATTCAAAATTATAAGAATTCACTAAAAGTTTATTAGAATTTAATAATGGAAAATTTACAAGAATAGAATCAAATAAAATATACCCAATACAAATACTAAAAAAACTTAAAATACCCAGTGGAATAGACATATACTTCCCAGGTTCATGAATCTTTTTACTAATATTAACATGGTTTTTAAAAGAGTCAAAAAATATATAAAATACTAAACGAAAACTATAAAAAGCAGTTAAAAATGCCGTTATAGTCCCTAAAATACTAGCAAAAAATCCCTTTGTAGTATTACTTAAAGAATAAGCTACTTCTAAGATCAAATCTTTAGAATAAAACCCACTTAAAAATGGAAATCCGATTAAGGCTAAAGACCCTACTAACATTACTGTAGCAGTATAAGGTAATACGTGGCGTAATCCTCCCATTTTTCGAATATCCTGTTCATTATTTAACGCATGTATAATAGACCCAGCACTTAAAAATAATAAAGCTTTAAAAAAAGCATGCGTTACTAAGTGAAAAAATGCAACATTATACGCTGATAAACCACATGCAAGTACCATATAACCTAATTGACTACAAGTAGAATAAGCAATAATCTTTTTCAAGTCATGTTGTACTAACCCTACAGTTGCTGCAAAAAAAGCAGTACTACCACCAATAAATACAATAAAACTTAAAACGTGTTCAGTAAGCTCAAATAATGAAGAGCACCTAATCAATAAAAAAACACCAGCAGTAACCATAGTTGCAGCATGAATTAGAGCAGAGACTGGGGTAGGCCCCTCCATAGCGTCGGGTAATCATGTATGCAATCCAATTTGTGCTGACTTAGCCATCGCCCCAATAAATAAAGCATAACAAATTATATCAATTTCATTAAAAAATGTTAAAAAAGAATAGAATCAATGGGGCTCTATTTGAAATGAGTCTCAAAAAAAAGTACCAGACTCCGTGGGGAGTATTAAATTTATATGCTTATATAAAATCGCTCTAAAAAAAACAACATCAAATTCTACACTACGGAAATGAAAATAAATTAAACTTATACCAAAAAATAGGGCACAATCACCTAATTTATTAACTAACATGGCCTTTATTGCCGCTTTATTTGCTTGAATCCGTAAGTATCAAAAATTTATTAATAAGTATGAACATAAACCTACACCTTCTCATCCAATAAATAACTGAATAAAATTATTACTTGTTACTAAAAATAGCATAAAAAACGTAAATAATGATAAATAACATAAAAACAAAGCCTTCCGTGGGTCATCTTTCATATACTCAAGAGAATATAAATGAACCATAAAAGATATAAGCCCTACAACAAACACCATTATAAGCGTTATAAAGTCAAATAAAAAGCTCCATTGAATCACTAATGGGCCGCATTCTAATCAATTATATTTAAATAAAAATTTAAGCTTTATATTATCAACTCTAAAAAAAATCCATAAAAAATTAAAAAAAAAAGAAACAACAACAGTTAAACTTCAAAAAGCAAAATAAACGCACATATCTCAACGATAATGCCGACTTCAATATAAACTAGCTATTAATAAAGCAGAGATTCCTGGTAAAAAGATAAATAGCACCAAAGGCTGTTCTAAAATACAAGATATAAAATAGTAATCTAAATTTTCCTCTCAAGGCATAACCTACATTCAATCAGCTGGTTGAGACCAAATATAAAGAGTAAGATATAAGAAAATCCAAACAACATCAACAAAATGTCAATACCAAATAGCAGCTTCCATTGCAAAATGTGAGCGCACAGTAAAATGGTAATGTAAGTGACGTAAATATACTACAGAAAGTCAAATAGTACCAAATAATACATGCAATCCATGAAAGCCAGTCATCATATAAAAACAAGAGCCATAAATACCATCATTAATACTAAACGAAGCATGAGAATATTCAAGATATTGACACCAAGTAAATAATAAACCTAAAGCAATTGTAAAATATAATTCATCTCCAATTACATCACGCTTACGTACAAATACGTTAGCATGTGCTGCAGTTACAGTTACACCTGATGTTAACAATAAAACAGTATTTAATAAAGGCATTCCTCACGGACTAAGATAATCAATACCTTTTGGAGGCCAAATACCACCGATCCAAATAGTAGGAGCTAAGCTTGAATGAAAAAATGCCCAAAAAAATGAAAAAAAAAACATTATTTCAGACACAATAAATAACATTACACCATAACGAAACCCTTGAACAACTTTTTTAGTATGTTTACCTTCAAAAGTACCTTCTACAACAACATCAAAGTTTCAACGGAAAATAATAATTAGAAGATAAATTGCAGATACAAGTACAATGGTTAAATCCCAATACCCATGAAAATAACCAACGGCGCCTACTGCCAGTGGAAAAATGCCAAGTGCACTTAATGCTGGTCATGGGCTAGGATCCACAATATGAAATGGATGCTTTGTTTCTAAAAACTTTCATTGGTCATAAAACCTATCAAAATTATTTATATTAGAATAATAATAATTTAACTTCATTTAATAATAAAATTTAACCACGTAATGATGGAATCTCCGAAACATCGAATGCATCGGTATTACCGTCATTAATTGCATAAATAAAATTAGAAACAAATTGGTCTAGCTTTTCTTCCATCATTGATCGAATTTCTGAGGTAACATCTCGAACTTGACAAATTAATGAAAAAAGGTTATTTCATTCAAAATATAAAAAATAAATAATGTTTTTTTCAAAACGCTCAATTAAGTGTAATTCAATACCGTCTAAGTACCCTTCTTGGCCCGCAAATAAAATAGGAATTTGAATTTCTGTAGGATAAGGATTATGTTTTACTTGTTTTAATAATTCAATTAAACGAGCACCACGCTCCAAAATACTACGAGTAGTAGCATCTAAATCAGATCCAAATTGTGCAAAAGATTCAACTTCCCTATATTGTGCTAAATCTAACTTTAATGAACCTGAAACAGCTTTCATTCCTTTTTCTTGCGCTTTTGACCCTACGCGACTTACAGATAACCCAACATTTACTGCTGGTTTAATACCTTTATAAAATAAATCAGATTCTAGAAATATTTGACCATCAGTAATTGAAATTACATTTGTTGGGATATAGGCTGAAACATCACCCGCTTGAGTTTCAATAATAGGTAAAGCCGTTAATGAACCATTACCATAATTTTCATTTAATTTTGCAGCACGTTCTAATAAACGTGAATGTAAATAAAAAACATCACCTGGATATGCTTCACGTCCAGGTGGGCGCCGTAATAATAATGACATTTGCCGGTAGGCAACAGCTTGCTTACTTAAATCATCATAAATTAATAATGAATGTAAACCATTATCACGAAACCACTCACCAATGGCACACCCTGAATATGGTGCTAAATACTGTAAAGCCGCTGAATCAGACGCAGTTGCAGAAACGACAGTACAAAATTCAAATGCATTTCGCTTAATAAGTGTACGTACTAAATGTACTACAGTTGACCGCTTTTGTCCTACTGCAACATAAATAGAAAATAAATTTTTTGATAAAGTTAATTTTTTATTTGGCTTATTTAAAATAATTGTATCAATTGCAATTGTTGTTTTACCCGTTTGTCGATCACCAATAATTAGTTCACGCTGCCCTCGGCCTACAGGAATCATACTATCAATAGCTTTTAAACCAGTACGCATAGGCTCATTAACAGACTTTCGAGGCATAATACCAGGTGCTTTTACCTCTACAAAACGTTTTTCAATATTAGCAGCTTGTAAATTTACATTAGAATCTAAAGAATTTCCTAAAGCATCAACAATACTCCCAATTAAATGAGGACCTACAGGAACCGTAAACATATTAAAAGTACGATAAGCTAAAACACCTTCACGTATTGAGCGATCGTTTCCTAGTAAAACAACACCAACAACATTCCATTCTAAATTTAAAGCGATACCATAAATACGTTCGCCTGAAAATACATCTAAAAAATAAACAACTTCACCAGCTTTTACACTTGTTAACCCGTGAACACGCACAATTCCATCACCTACCGAAATTACAACACCTAATTCATGAATATTACCATAATCGGTAGTATTTTTGTTTTGATTTGTTAAAAAGTCATGAATAACATTACCTCATTCTGTAACAACACTAGAATTGTCACTTATATTTTGATTCGAAGTTTCCTGAAAATTTAGTTTCTCACTATTTGAATATAATTTTTTATACTTATCTACCATAAAAATTTTTGTTGTGGGAGAAATTAAATACTAAAAAATAATAACACACAATACATTGGTATTTGAATTAATTTATATTTACTCCCAAAAAAGAAATTTTAAAATATTAAAAATACCCATAAATTTAAAAAAAAGTGATATACTTATATAAATATACCAACTAAATAAAAGTAATAATTTATTCATTTAATTAATATTAAAAAAATATTTACTAAAATATTGCTAATTAATAAAAAAATATTGGCGTAAAAATGATACTAAAACACCTAAATTCTGCTGCATATTTACCATTGAATATAAATCTTGCATATAAAGTTTTAATTCAAATTCACTTAATAATGTAATAATATCTATACTAATAAATGAAATAAAAATATTAGGGACTAAACCTAAAATAATATTACAAATAATAAAAATTACTAAAGCAAAAGCTTCTAAAAACGTTAAATCCATAAATTTTATATTATGATAAACTTTTAACGTACCAAAAATAATCCTATTAAAAAATAATATTGTATAAGCTAAGCATAAGAAGGCCCCCAAAAATGGAATAAAAAACATAATTTTAATTTTTGTAATTAACCCAAAAAAAAGTAATAACTCACCAATAAAATTTGAAGTTCCGGGAAAAGCAACATTTGAGATAATAAAAAAAAATAAAAAAGCTGAAAATAAAGGCATAGGTTTAATTAACCCCCCATAATATGATATAAGCCGAGTCCCTGACCGTGAATAAACTATCCCCGCTAGAGCAAAAAGAGCACTAGAGGTTATACCATGTGCTCACATTGAATAAATTCCACCAACAATACCTTCTTGTGTAAGTGTAAATATACCTGCAAGACTTAAATTCATATGTGCTATAGAAGAGTAAGCTATTAAACGCTTTAAATCTGTTTGTCGCAACGCAGCAAATGAAGAAAATAATATACTTAAAAACGTAAAAATAAAAATAACCGATGTTAACTCAATAACAGCTCAAGGAAATAATAATAAAATAAAGCGTAAAAAGCCGAACCCTCCTAATTTTAAAAGTAACCCTGCTAAAATCATGGACCCAGCTGTAGGTGCTTCAACATGTGCTTCAGGTAGCCATAAATGAAACGGATAAATTGGAATTTTAACAGCAAATCCAATAAAAAAAGCAAGAAAAAGATACCACTGCTCCACTTGTGAAAACGTAATAAATTTTAAATAAGGTAAATCTACACGCCCATAATTAAACATTAAATAAATTAAAGCAGCTAGCATTACTAAAGACCCTATTAAAGTATAAAGAAATAAATAAAAACTTGCAATAGATTTTCGCTCCCGGGATCCTCAAATCCCAATTAAAAAAAACATTGGAATTAATAAACCTTCAAAAACGATATAAAAAATAAATAAATCAATTGCACTAAATGCTAATATTAATAAAAATTCAACTAAAAAAATACAAAGTATAAAATTTTTTAATGAGTGCGTAATTGTATCAATACTTACTAGTAAACATAATGGTATTAAAAAAGTAGTTAGCATAATGAATGATAATCCAATACCATTTACTCCAAAATTTAATACAAATGGATAATACTCGAATAATAAAAAACTTCACTTAAAATAAAAACTATTTGGTGTATATACAAAGTTACTGACTAAAAATAAAGAATAAAAAAAAATAATACAGCTATAAAAAATACTCTTTTTTTTTAAAAATAAATTTTGTGCACTATTATCTTCCCCCAAAGATATAGTTGCAAAATATAGTAAAAGAAAAACTAACAACAAAAATAAATTAATTAAATAATTTTGTGATACAACATTAAATATAAAAAATAAACTAAAAAATACTAAATCCCGATAAGAAAAAAAGTTAAAAAAAAATTGATAAAATTGTTTAATTTGTTGATAATAAATTGACATTAAAAAACCATTATTTTAGTTAGATAAAAATATTTTAGCTAATATTTGACGATGATAAATCAATTTAACTAACATACGATACCAACCTAAAAGCTGAAAACGAAAAATAAAAGTAAATAAAAGAAATAAATATTGATTAACAATATAAAAGTATTGGTATAAAAATAATAAATCTTTATAAAAAAAAAATGAACCCATATTGATAGCAAAAAGCTGTAACTGTATATCAGGTTCGATTAAATTTTGACTAATTCTTTGTAATAAAAAATTATACCTTTTTAACCCCATTAAATAAAAAACAATTAATAAAATTAAGTTTTTATTATAACAAAGCTCAAATAAATTTGCAAAGTTATTTTTATAACTATAAATATCCATTATCTTACCCTGAAAAGGCCATAGATTAAAAAGTGTAACCGTTGACTCATTTTTTAAAACAGGCATAATGTTATTTAATCTGAGAAAAGATACTAAATTAAAACTATTATTATTAAAAGGTATACAAAAATAAAAATTACAATATAAAAGCATAATTATTACTTAAATAGAAAGCATAAAACTAAAAAAAAAAAAGTTAAAAACTAGACAATACTTAAATTTTTTTAAAAATACTACGCTCAATATAAAATGTTAAAAAAGGCCCTAAAATAAGTAAATAAATAAAATAAAATATAGTACCACACTGACCTAAAAAAACATAAATATCTTCAACAGGTTGCCCACCTAATCAACCTAAAAAAAAAGTATCAAAAATAAAGAATCAATAAACTACTTGCGAAGTTATATTAAAGTATAAATTTGAATAAAATGTAAAATATTGTAAAGGTACTAAATAAGGAATAATGAATAAAACAATTAAAGATAAACCCATAACTAAAACCCCGCCTAATTTATCAGGGATTGACCTTAACATTGCATAAAAAGGTAAAAAGTACCATTCAGGAACAATATGCGCAGGTGTTACCATAGGATTACCTTCAATATAATTATCAGGATGACCTAAAATATTAGGGTTAAATGCAACAAAGTATGAAAAAATAAGTAAAAACACTAAAAAACCAAATAAATCTTTAACGTAAAAATAAGGATAAAATGCAACTCGTAAAATACTATTATCCCCTATTATTGGATCACTCGAACCTACTTGATGTAATAAAGATAAATGAATTAAAACTAACCCCACAATTAAAAATGGTAGTAAATAGTGAAGGCTAAAAAAACGATTTAGTGTTGGATTCCCCACAGAGAATCCACCCCATATCCATTGCGCTATACCTTCACCAATAAAAGGTATTGCTGAAAATAAATTTGTAATTACAGTAGCACCTCAAAAGCTCATTTGACCCCAAGGTAGCACGTACCCCATAAATGCCGTAGCCATCATTAAAATAAATATCATAACGCCAGAGCTCCATAAATGTGCTCTTGGTTGTACGTAAGAATTAAAATAAAGACCCCTTGCAATATGACAATATACCACAATAAAAAACATTGATGCGCCATTAGCATGGATATACCGTATTAACCAACCAAAATTAACATCGCGCATAATATGCTCAATACTATTAAAAGCATAAGCAATATGAGGTGTATAATGCATAGCAAGAAAAATACCTGTAATAATCTGAATTACTAAACACATTCCCGCAATTGACCCAAAGCCTCAAAAATAATTTATATTGGATGCTGTTGGATAAAAAATTAAGTGCCCATGTACTAACTCTAAATTATTTGTACGTAACAATTGCATCCTTATTTAATAAAAAAAAAGTTTGAATCATAAAAACTTGACCTCTCAAACCCATTATATCATTTTGCAATAAATTTATGGTTTAACCAAACATTAAATGTTTTGCAATACTGCACTTCAAATAAAAATAGTTCAAAAAATAATTTATTTAATAAATGGCATGAATAATAAATTAAATTATTTGAAAAAACCCAAATTCCTGGAAAATTAAAAAAATATTTAAAAAAATAAGTATTACGTTTAATATTAATTTTATTACGATTTTTAAAATTTGAAATAAAAATATTAATGATATGAAAAGAGAAAATAAAATAAAAAAACATATATAATGTTATTAACCAAATAGTTTGAGTCAAAAATGTTACAACATCTACTTGAGGCATTACCTTAATAAAGCCACATAAATATTTAGGCTATTGATATTATAGATCAGTCTAAAGCGCCTTTTATAATTTCATAAATAAACCCACAAGTTAAAATTATTAAAAAAATAACCATAACATAAAATTCTGCAATACTTAAACAACCTAATAAAGCAGCTCATGGGAATAAATAAGCAATTTCTAAATCAAAAATAATAAATAAGATTCCAACTAAATAAAAATGTACATTAAATTTTACACGTGCATCTTCAAAAGGTATAAAACCACACTCATAAGCAGAAAGCTTTTCAAAGTCCTTATTTTGAGGGCCAAAAATATAATTTAATATAATTAATAATAAACTTAAACAAAATCCAATAATAACTAATATATAAATAATAAAATAATTTACCTGCAATAGCATTTAATTAATGTAAATGAATAATATCATTTAAATATATAGAAAATAGAATAGTAAATACATATGCCTGTAAACAAGCAATCGCGAGCTCTAAACCAGTCACAATAAAAACAATAGCTCAAGGGAATACTACTAAAAAAAATCAAATACCACCAAAAGATAGCATTACCCAACAAAAACCAGATAAAATCTTTAAAAGTGTATGCCCTGACATAATATTAGCAAATAATCGGATCGCCAAGCTAAAAACGCGCGCAATATATGAAATAATTTCAATAACAATTAAAAAAGGTGCAATAACTAAAGGTGCTCCACCCGGTAAAAATAACGATAAAAAATTAAACCCATGTAAAATAACCCCAATAATATTTATTGCTAAAAAACTACAAAATGATAATGCAAATGTAAAAATTAGATGACTTGTAATCGTAAAAACATATGGAATCATACCTAATAGATTTGCCATTAATAAAAAAATAAATAATACAAAAACATATTTAAAATATTGAATAAATTTAATACCAACATTTTCAATAAGTAATTGATAAATAAAATTGTTAATCTTTTCAATAATTAATTGATATATTTTAGGGATAAAAAAATTATGTTTAATTAAAATAAAACAAAATAAATATAATAATGCAAAAATATAACAAATAAAAAAACTTGAATTAGTAAAAGAAAAATTTAGAGTGAGAAATCGAAACGAAATTAAATTTATGATATCAAATTGATCTAATGGTGTATACATAAAAAAATTTAATTAATTAAAATTAAGTAATTTTAACTAGGAATTAACATAAAAATCCAGTTGAATTAATAAAATCTGAAAGAAAATCCCAACGTGGACAATTTAGAGGAATAAAATTAGTATCCCCCATTACAGTAGGCCTTGTCATTGTACGCGCTGCACGAAAAGTTGGCCCCCCGTTAAATAAATTTTTCATTAATGGATTATGCATTGAGCGTAAATTTGAAACTCGCGCTATATAAGTATATAAATCTAATACACTCTTAAAATCTTTTTGTGTAATAGCATAAATACTATCCATTTGAAATTTAAAACCTTCAGGCTTCCATTTTGGTCATTTTGGCATATATCAACTAGTTGTTGTTAAATGTTGTAATGAGCGACCTGCATCATTATTTTTATATAACTTTGCGCGTAATTGTCACTCTGTTAATGTTCTCGGGATTTTTTTTGAGCGCCAAGTTAAACTTTTTTTTAAAGGCAATCGAGCATTTTTTCAATCTTTTAATAAAATATTTCGACTATAAAGCCATATATAACTAAATGATAATGCTTTTTCTTCCATTAAGTAAGGAGTTAATGGAGCTTTTTTTACTGATAAATTTATTTTTTGTAAAGTTAATGAACGTTTTTCCGCTAAAATATCCCAAACTAAACCTCCCCGCCTTCTACAAAACGCTGGATTTAATTTTGACATAAGTAATAACTGATCATCAGCATCATGCTTTGTTTTATCCCAATCTTCATGTTTTGCTGCAAATTTCTTAGCATCTAACATTTGGCGCTGATAACGCTTTATTGCTGAGTATAATAAAAAATAACTATCAGCTAAATAATGATTACCAATCATTGATTTTAACTTACCGTACTCATAAGTAAAAAATGGTACATTATGTAAATACTTTGGCCCATGAGGCCTTAAGCTCTCTAAACGAATTTGAAACTCTTGTAAGATTCCAAGTGCATTATCACGAAGATCAGGTTGATTATGTGGCATAGGTTCACCATCAGCATTTCAAATACGATAAAGACGGACCCTTTTTTGAAATTTATCTAATAAAAAAATCCGCTTACGCTTCATATGATACTTTTTATGCTTTGGAATAGCAAATTGATTACGCCACCTAGTAGCGTAAGTATGTTTTCGACGCGGTCAGCCTAAAAAATGATTTGACGCGCGCTTTGCCCACCCTTTATAATTTCGAAAAACACGTCGCCTACCACGGGCTAATAATTCATTTTGCAAATATCAATTACGTGCATGCCATTTTTTATTCAGACGAACCCATTCTAAGTATAAACGACCATATCCCTGAAATTCCGGGAAACAAACATTATATTTTAAATAATGCGGTATTAAAGCTTCTAAATTTTTTGCAGGTACCTCCGGAGATGTTGCATATATATTTTTTCGAAAATATACAACTTTTCGCTGATAAGAACCTATTGGTTTTGTAGCGTAAAGTCATCCATCAAAATGTTTAAGCGGAGCCATAAGCGGACCACCATGTATATAATCTAACCACTGACGCATACCACGTTTTTGTTTTAATTGCTCAAGTGCGGGTAATTCAGGACTACCGCCTAAAGCGGGAGGAGCCCAAATATAAGTTGTTTTATATCGTATATGCTCAATATAGGGCTTATCATAATTTCACTTTTCACTGAAAGCTCATCTCGTTACTCATTTATCTGACATTGGCTTAAAATATTCTGACCATTCTGGATCTTCACCAAATTCTTCACCATCACTTTCTGAGGCTAAATGACCATATTCAGCCCATAAAGGTCTATCAAAATAAAATTCTAAACTAGGCGCGGATAATCAAAAATCACGCGGCTGCGGTAAAACTTCCTTAGCGGGGTTCCATGATCAATGTGTTACTGGAATCTCCTCAAGATGCTTACCCGCATATTTAAATTTAGTAAACGTACGTGTACGAGGTCGGCGCTTTATTTCAAAATTTATAGGAAAATATTTTTTCCTATAAAGTTTTAACATCTTTGCCTTTCTACGGCGTCGCCTTCAAAGATAATAAGGAGTAACAGCTGCTATAGGATCATTTTTTGACATAAACATAGTACTTAAATGCATAGTAAGTGGCACTCGCCTAAACATATAAGGTAATATATGCCCTACAACAGGCCACCTATAGAACCATTCTCAATCAACCTCTCAAAGAGGGACCGTAAGCCATTTATGAAAACGCTGTATAAATAATTGCGTAAAATTCCACTCTTTTCCTGAAGGCATATCATACCATTTGTGCCCTAGCATTTTATCATAATAAGCCCGTGGAACCATACGCCACCGTGGTGTCATTTCTTCTGGTACCATATTAAAATAACGACCTAACCTACGAGAAAGACTCACATTAACTTGATCTACATTACTCCAAATGTGCTGCTTTAAAGGTACTACTTTTGGTTTTCTTAACCGTTTTCTTCCGTTGCGTCAAAATAATACTTTACGAGGTAATCCATCAATACCATCGCGATCCCATTCATGGTTATAAAGCGCATGAGTATTATATCCTAACTCTCATTTTGGTAAATTTTTTAAGGTAATCAACTGATAAGGACCCGGTATATTATCTAAAAATAAATGTTTTCAAAGCTTTTTAGATATTACTTTTGTATCGTCTAAAAAAGCATCACGTCTTGTATAAAAGTACCCATGGCCTCTTCCTAAGCCACCGGGAATTGTTAAACCAGGTAAGTGAGTATCACCCGGCCAAAACCCCCAAAAGATATCATTTCAATACATTTGCTTACCCCAACCTTTAAATAATGAGTCAGATTTTTTATTACTAAAATCATAAAAATTTGGTGTTCCATTCCAAATTAAACTATGTAATTGATGTAATTTTGTAGAAAGAGTTGTAGCTAACTCCGGTGGTAATACTTTCGATGCTTCTGTGCTTAAAGGCATAAAAATATATTTACCTAAAAAAGTTTCATCCATATAAATACGATATGATGCAGAACTTTCTTTAGGGTTAAAATCAGGGTGCCAAGATACATACTGACCTCAAGTTAATGGCCTTGGTAATAAATCATAATACCGTGGCCGATACGTATATATAGGCACCATAGTTTTATATTGATAATACCTAGGTAAACAATCAAAAGGTTTATTTACTTTTGACCAACGTTGAACAGGATCGTTGTTTACTTTGTCATAATAATTTTTGTGTGCACTACTACTAACATTTTGTAACCGCCACGATGCTACAGGATATGCTCGAGTTGACTTTAACCTCCAAATTTGTTGATTTCGATACATGATAGGGTCTAATGGCCCTGTACCCCCAAGGGCTTCTTCTCCTCGCGGAAAGAAAATTTTTTGCTTTGGTACTCCACCTCAAGCACTTAAAGGTAACTCATACTTTGTCGTTCGTTGAATTTCATTTGGACTTACATCTTCAATATATAAGCGTACTTTTATAAGGTTTTTTGGATCTTTAGATGATTCTATTAATTCACGCTTAAAGTTAACCCATTCATTTTTATGTTGTAATCGATTATATAATATTAATTTTCGATTATAATCAACTAAACCACTTAATGTATTTTTCCGAATAATATCGGATTCAACCTTATTTTTTCAATATACGCCTCGACGCGTACTATGGGCCTTAAATAACTCATGACTATTAAACGCACGCCTTAACGCAGGCTGTGCTAAATGATCATATAAATAACCACTATACTCAACATCAGTTTGTAAACGATAATTATTCGGTGTAATATGAACATGTTTACCTTCGTAAGCCTTTCAATAAGCTAATTGACTTTTTGTATATAATTCAGCATTATGTAACCCTGAATAAACACAACATTTGGTACAAATTATCTGCTCAGGATACGTTGGTAAATATAATCCTCATATATTCTGAACTACTCGCCATAAACTTTTTTTTGTTAGAGCGGAATACTTTGGGTTATATGAAAATTCTTGTAAAAATTTATCACTTGGATAATAACTTAATTTTTTTTTAAACATTAAAATCTCATTATATTTTTTAATATAATTTGTAAATGCCTTACGCTCTACAACACCATCCATACTTTGACTAAAAAACGTAGAAACTAATGCTTGAATGTGATCCGACTTGATTTGTAACATTTTATTTGCAAAAAAACGACCCCAATCAGGATGAATTACTAAACGATTTTCCTTAAACTCAGTATATTCGCGATCATCAGGAAAAGATAAAATAGTATTCCACTCGCTAGGCCAAATTGGAAGGTTAGCAAATGGTGCGATCCATTCTTTATAATGGTGATACCATCAATTACGTGGTGTGCCTGGAATAGGTCGGTTAATTACGGCGTCTAATTGCTTTTTTTGTTTTAAAGTTAAGCCAGGAGTTCAAAATTCATTTTTATCTAAATAACCAAATTCGCGCCCTTTCCGATTATTTGCTATTCGTTTTATACGGCGTCATCGAGTAAATTCTTTATTTGTTGGTGGTCAATTCCGAATAAAAAAACGGCGCGTTTTTCATCTTTTCATTTTTTTTTTCCAATTTGCTTGATAATTAAAATCCGTGACACCATCTCACATTTTACCTTCCTCTTGATATTTAAAAGAATTAAATACTATTTGTTCTTCCTCGTTTAGTGGACGGGGACCTTGAGTATGTGTAAAGTGCCGGCGTTTTTTCTCGCGTAAAGCATCTTTAAAGTGCCGCCTACGGAGTAATTTTTCAGCATCCCTTGCAGATATACCACCCATGGTTACTGTTTTAAAATAGCGAGGAGATACATTTTTTACAGTAATTACAGGTTCTGTTTCATGAACTAAATCACGTAGTGCACGATAATATCGCGCTTTTAAAGCAAAAAACCTATCGCTAGTCATACACTCATCATCTATAGTTGAATACTTAGTTAATAAAGAACCTATACTACGTTTATTCGCAGATGTAAATTTATAGCTATTAAAAAAAAAAGGTCATTCTAAAGCTACACGACCCGCTAATAAATTTCACCTACGCCGAGTGGGCTCTAAAGGGCTTAAAAAGGGCCTATCTAGCTTCTTTTCAACCTTTGGACCAACCATAGGCCTTTCCGGCCATCAAATAACTCCACCTTTTTTCTTTCCCCGAGCAAACTCAGGCCTTCAATATAAACGCCAAAAACGCTGATAATCACGGCGAAACTTTTTAGCTCTAGCTTTTACATAACGTAGTGAGTCTAGTGAGTCATTTTTACCCGAATAAGCACCAAATACATTACTTATGTAATAATAAGCCATCATTGCTTTATCTCAACGGATATACCTCTGGAATCCACCATCTATACGGATATCATAACTATATTTAAAAACCTTTTTAGATCATTTTCGAATCCCATCAGCCCCAATCCTATTTAGCTCCTCGCCAGATTTAGTATGAAAAGCTAGCAGCCTTCAAAGATTAAAGCGATAACCTCGTCAAAAACGCCTTTGTGACAGATAAGGTTTATGAGGTACCCTAAGTCTAAGCCCTAGTTCTCAAAAATTTCATGGTTGTACTCGATACTTTTTCCAGCGTAGCCGCCCCAAACCAGCAGCATTCCTCCAGCTATTACCTCACCTAAAGAGCATAGTAGCATTTCTATCTGAAAAAAAGCCTAATTTGTGATATATATAATGCCGGCGTAAAGCATACCTAAATTTCCTCATATAATATATATAATTACTTCCAGCATTTATCTCACTATCTGACTCCCCTTTCATCATTGCGCGAAAGAGCCTATCAAGTACATCAGTAGCTCGCACTGAATAACGCCGCGCCAGTTCAATCTCTGTCTCATTCAATACCTCACCAAAACCAAAACGCTTATATTTATTATAAGGAGTAAAAAAATAATGACTAAAAGGGAAAAAACCAGGGTAGTATGCCATAGTATGGTCCCGTAAATGATGTCAGTAATAAGGGCTAACCTCTGCATAAACATTACGCATTTGTTGTGGCGTAAACATTAATTGTCGCTGAGTTCACATAGATTGTTGCCAAGACTCCCCGCGAAAAAAAGACGGAAACTCCATATCATCAACAGCACCTTCACCATAATTAAATTTTGAATGAAAGTCATAAAACTTATATAATGTGTTATACCAATGCCATTTACTATTTCGATACCATAAATGAACATATTTATTAACAGGCCGTTGCTTTATATAACTTCAACCCATATACCAGACACGCTCCCATAAAGGTGATAACTTATATAAGCTATTAAAAGAGCTTCAAGAGTGATTAACCTCCCCATTTAACTTAAAACCATTTAAAAATTCAATGCTCTTACCATCAAACTTATTATTGTTTAATATATCAGAATTTACGTTCTTACCCGTACCAAAAGTAATTAAACGATCTTTATTAAGATAAAACTCAACCTTTAATTTCTGATTTAACTTATGTGCATTAAAAATATAGTCAAAGTAAGCTAAATTATCATATTTTAATGTCGTATCATAAACTGATGAGTAATAACGATCTAGTGGCAATGAATTATTAACCCAAGAAAAATTTGCTGACGGAACATAATGATATGGATGTTTAAGTTCACCATGAGTATAATCATAATCAGGTACACTTTTTATTTTATACATACTATAACGGCGACTTCACTGTAAATGTGAGGCATCTTCTTGATTACGCCATTTTGCTCACCCATCACCTAAGTATGTGCCCTCAAATCATTTTTTATCTAAAAATTTATTATGTCAGGTGGTTGGTAATTCATTATAATTTAACATATCTATCCGTTTTAAAGTAAATGGATGTCGCCCACGATAATGATACCATTTATTCATTTCTGCAGGTATTACAAAGGTTATAGGATTTGTAGGTGGAAAAGAGAAAAAATCAAATTTTTCTAAAACATTAGGCTTATAAAGTAGCGGAGTTATAGCCCTCTTTTTCATAAGAAATATTTTATTAAAAAATGCTAACCAACTTTCTTTCTTTAATAAGCTATGGTCATAGTTATTAAAAAATTCTGACCAACTTTCTTTATTTAGTAATCTATGGTCATGGTGTAACTGATATAGTTCTAAATACTTATGAATTACCGGATATTTTTCACGCCAATCGGCATACCCAGGGATTTTTACACTATTTAAAGATAAAGAGTCATAACCAAATAATTTTTTATCTCGTTCATCCGCAGGATAAGAGACACCAGCATCACTCATCGCGTCATTAAAAACCTTACTATAATCCTTAAAATAAGGACGTTTTTCTTCTAATTGCGCACGCCTTAAAGCATAGTATGTAACATAATCATCAATAAAACCTTCTCAAAGTGGTTTAATACTTTTAATACTAATATAGTCTAAACCTAAGGCATAAAAGCGTCCTGCAGGACTACCAGGATAGCCAATAAACATACTTGCCGCACAAAACCAAAAAGATGTGTGATAAGCTTTATAGAGTTCCTTTGTAAACTGATATTCTTCCGCTACAGCACTAAATGCGGCCCATTTGCGCCAAGTCTGACTTCATGTTTTATCATCAACAAAAAAAACTCAAGTATCAGGTAAAGTTTCAACTACATTACTAATAGATTTTGTATTGTCTTCATACCAAATAACATAAGGTTGCGCTTGTGCTGGTGAAGGGTCTTCTAGTAAATTTTTAGAATTTATCCAATATTTACTGGATAATAGATCAAAGTGTAAATCCTCTGTAATATATGGGTGAGTTGCTACATTATATGGTGTAATATCAGTTCGTGTACGTAAAAATTTTATTATATCAGGACATATTTTACTATTTTTATTATATAATAAATTTGGATACCCATATTTTATATCCATTTTATGAAGCCCTATTTTAGGTCGAGCGCCGAATGAATAATCATCTAAATAAGCGGGCCCTCCTGGAGCATGTAAATCTAAGACAGGCTCTAAAAAGCGCTCATATTTAATTAATTTCGTATGCTCGGTACTCCCTAACTGTAGGTCATGAACCATTAAATGGTTGTATACGTCTAATTTATTTTTCGAAGCATTAACATTAAAATAATCAGGAAATAAATATTGAGCTCACAAGACCGATGGATCTTTTGCAAAATTATAATTAACTATCCTAAAGGTTCTATAATAGTCAAGTAAAGCAGGTAACCAACTTCTTTGTTGTCACGCTTTATAAATACGGTGTATTTTTTTTGAATTCGACCTATGCATATGTATAAAATCACGCTTAAATCAATAATGCCAAACATCTAAATTTAAAAAATTTTGAAACCGGTGTTTTGCTAACGGATGATATAACTCCCAACCAAAGCCTTCAATGGGTGTACTTTTAACTAACCAATTTGGTGTCTGAAAATGACTACTTCAACCTGTAGCAGAGAAAAAAAAACCCAGAGGTATTAAAATTATAACAAATAAATAAATAATAAAAATACGAAAATGAACTCGACTACTAAATTCAGTAACATAATGAACTTTATGTGGCTTTGAAAGAATTTCAACTTCCTGACCCTTGAAAAAAAAAGAGCCTTTTATATCAGGACGAATAGCTCAGTCAGCATCGGGATCATCTTCTTCTGGAGCATATAAAACTTTTTCTCATATGGACCCATACTTCCCATAACGAAAATCATATAGTCATATTAACCTCTGAGTTTTAAAAATTCAAAAATATAATCATCAAAAAAAGCCAATAATAACAGTACTTAATAATAAATACTCGATATACATATATTCATTATTTGGTAAATTTACAATACTATAATGCCAAAAGGCACGATATAATATTGATTTTCAGAAATAAGTATCAAATATTGAAATAATACCAGGGAAAATAGATTCTCAAAAAAATTCAAGACCTTCTATTCCATTTATTTTGATATCTTCCTTAAAGTCTATTAAATAGCTACCCCAAATTCGCTTTAAATCAACCAAAGTATCATAAAAATAGGGATCTAAAAATCTTAAATTATTTCAAAGAATACCACCAAAATTAACATCTCAAAATGTAGAACAAAAAATAATAAATAATTGAAAAATAAATTTGCCTTGATGATACCCCCAATAAACAAAAGCTTCTACTAAATCATAAAGAGATATAAAAAAATCAGATCACCACCAAAAGACATCTAAATTAAACGATAAAATAATTGTAAATGGTAATAATAATAAATATAATAATAAGCTACATACAGGGTTAAAAATTAAATAACTAAAAACTACCTGTAAATAAGGTAATAAGGTATCAATAAAAACTAAAGAAAAAACACTAATAACCTTAAGCAATGTAACAAAAAAAAAAGTACCAAAATGAATAATAAAACTTTTAATAAACTTATAACAAATAAAAAATATATGAATACTTGACCCTATAATAAACTTAACTAATTCAGTTATTTCAAAAAAAAATTGGTGCACTAGGCGATACCAAGGTTCATTTGGTAATATTATACGATTTCGATAATAGAATTTACAATAGCCTTGAAACCTTGCTGTTGAATAATTTAAGTTCTCCAGTGCGGCAAAAAAGCGCCCTTGAAGCTGAAAATAATTCATTATATCACTGCAGGCTGTAAACATTTTAGTTAAAAATATAACCATATCAACACCAAAAGAGTACACAACTAAAGATATTGAAGATAAAAACATACTAATATAAATCGCTATAGTTAAAAAGTTGAGACATAAATTAAATAGGAATAAAGGCCAATATTGCACCCAATGGAGAATAAAATAACCTAATGATGAAATATATTTAATATTAAAAATTATAATACTAAATAAAAGAGAAGGAATCGCCCGAAAAAAAGCAAAACTACTAATCATTAAACTAAATAAAATTAATTGCGATCCCCCTAAAACAGCCATTATATTTAATTCCCAAAATGTTGGAATTTCATGAAAAAAGAAATCTAAATTAATTATGTTATCTACATAAATAAAAAATGCTTCAAAATACTTCCAAACAACCTTAAGTAATTGTAAAGAAGCTTCGGAACTAAATAAGTCTTGATATATCACTTCAATCTTAGCCCAATATTTTGAGGGGTTGGCCATAAATCTTAAAAATAAAAATTTAAAAATTTCAAAAATATTAAAAATAAAGGACCATAAATGATTTCCAATACTATCTGCAGATACTTCACCCATAAGCCATACAATTTTTAACCGCATTAAATATTGGTACCCGTATTGTAAATAATTTATAAAATAAAAAAAGTACCAAGATATAAATAAAAAAAGGCCAAGAAGATGCGCTTGTGAAGTTATTAAAAAAAATTTTAACCCTTGAAATCTAGTAACTAAAAAATTTTTATAAAAATAAACTTTTTGGTCAAATAAAATATTTTTAAATTCTTGTTGAGTTTTACATAGCCTCTCTAACTTTTTTCCATAAGTCTCTCACGAAGTAATACGACTTACAGTTAAAAATCATCGGATAATTTTTATATTATAAAATTTTTCTAATAAACTATATGAAGAAAAAATAGGAAAAAAACTAATATTATTTCATTTTTTAAAGAGAACTGAGTACTTCTGAAAATTAAAATATAATAAATAAAAAATAATATTATCAATAAAAGAATTAAAATATTGAAAAATTTTTCAACCTTTTAATTGCTGTAAAACAATTTGAAAATTATTTTTATTTTTATATAATATTATAAATACTCAGAAAAGAAGAGGTGTCATAAGACAGAAAATTATTATTATTATTACATTTATATTAAATCATTCTAACATTATTAAATAAAATTAAGCACTAAAAAAAATATTATACTAAGAAGATACACTTAAAAGTATAATTTACTTTTGTTAAAAATTTTAAATTAAAATTTACCGCTGAAAATACCCTATAATAGTAATAGTAGTAATATAACTTATTAAAAAAAGTATTTAATAACACGGGACGCCCAAAACAAAATAAATTAAAATATTGCTTTCGTCATTGGAAAATAAATTGTTTATGGCTTTTATTGTGTACATGCGGCCCACGTATTAACGAAAAAACACGCGATTGATGCTTCTTTTGCCCCGATTGATATAATTGTGAGCAAAAACCGTACGTATTATAATTATACACAGGATCCACTACTAAAAAATAATTAATCGGAAAGCGAAAGCATCCTTGTTGATTACTATGTAATATAGTACGTATATTAACTAAAGCATAAAGGGAAAGTAAATCTTTTTCAATAAAATTTAAAAAGAAAATATTAAATAATTTTTTTAAGACAATATATTGTTTAAAATTAAAAAAAGCTACGGTATAATAAAAGTGAAAAATAAACTGTAAAATCATATAAAATATTAATAAAATAATGCTATATATGGATGCATTAATGAAAGTATTAATGAAGAAATTAAATAATAAATCCAAGGTAAAAAAAAATAAATAAATAAAATTAAAAATATACAAACTACTAACCCTCAAATATTAAATTTTTTTGTCACTAAAAATACTGAATTATTTAGATATAACGCCTTATCAATCGCCATTATTTTAATTATTCGTAAATAATAAAACGCACTAATACAACTCATAAAGATTAAAAAAAAATAACTTATAAAATATTCATAATAACATAAAGAATATAAAATAAAAAATTTACTAAAAAACCCACTTAAAGGAGGTAATCCTATTAATGATAATAAACTAATAATAAAACACCAAGCTAATGTAGGGTAACACCGCATTAAGACTAATAAATCACTTAAAAACATTAATGACCTACCAGTATTAAAACAAACAGAGTTTAAGATTATAAAAATAATTAATAAATTTAAAATATAAGCTACTAAATAAAAAAAACCGATACGTAAATCATCAAAATTTGCTAAACTTAAACTTATAAAAATAAAACCAACATTATTTATTGAGCTATAAACTAAAAAACTAATAATCTTATTTTGATACATTGCCCCTAAACAACCAATAAAAACGGATAAAATCCCTACTATAAATAAAACTAAGTTAAAAATAAATGAAAGCTCATAAAATAAAAAAAAGAATAACCTAAAAAATGTTAAAAAAAAACCAAATTTTACAACAATAGAAAAAAAACCACTCACAGGTAAAAGAATACCTTCGTATACATCAATAGCCCATAAATGTAGAGGCACCGCTGCAAATTTAAATAAAAAAGAGATTAAAATTGATATTATACCGATTACTAAAGGTAACGACGCATTTAATTGAGGTATAAACTCACAAGTTATATCAATTAAAGTATGATCAAATAATGAAAAATTTAAACTTAATATTGTTTTTATTTCTAAAAAATTTAAACTTCCAGTATACCCATAAATTAAAGAGATACCTAATAATAAAAAGCCAGAAGATAAGGCACCTAAAATAAAATACTTTAATCCTGCCTCTGCACTTTTAGATTTTAAGCCTATACCCGCGGCTAAAATATATAATGATAAACTGATTAATTCAAAAATAATATAAAAGCTTATAAAATTAAATGTACTTATCAATAAACTAAAACTAATAATAATTAATAATTTAATAAATAAAAACTCAAAACGTTTAATCGCTACTAATTTATAATAATTATAAGAATAATAAAAGTAAAAAAGGCCAATAAAATAAATTAAAAAACGACTCACTAAACTATAAAAATCAAAAATTAAAACACCTTGAAAAAAGCACCATATTAAAT
>Ga0224506_10000669_pt1 | contig 27317 bp, 19 predicted proteins | sample SF_Jan12_sed_USG_2_FD_169108 | JGI IMG/M metagenome (GOLD analysis project Ga0224506, IMG submission 169108) | Sediment microbial communities from San Francisco Bay, California, United States - SF_Jan12_sed_USGS_8_1 | ecosystem: Environmental > Aquatic > Marine > Sediment | place: USA... | reverse complement strand
TGATGAGCTATGTCGTCGAGGGGTAGAACCGGTGATTCTCGACGCCAAGGGCTCGTTCAACTGGCGATACCTTTTGGCTCTGCGTCATCTAATAAAAACCGAGCGGGTGGAATTAATTCAGGCCCATCTATTAGGCTCAAATGTATATGCCTCGCTCGTTGGTCTTATTACCGGTGTGCCGGTGATTTCCACATTTCATGGGGCTGTAGATATTGGTTCAAATGAACGCTTTATGGGGCTCAAGTTTGCGGCTATTAATTATGGCTCAAAATCGATTGTGGCGGTTTCTGAGAGCTTAAAACGAGAGCTGTTAACCAGGACTCCGATCAAGCCAGCAAAGCTTAAAGTTATTTACAACGGCGTTAAAATTGAATCCTTTGACCGTCCCCATGAACAGCAGTTGCGACAACAGTTCTCCTGGTCAAAAGATGACATCATTGTTGGCAGTTTGGGAAATATTCGGCCAGCAAAAGGTTACGACATTCTACTTGAGGCTGCCGCCTTAGTTAAACAACAACAGCCAAACATTCGTTTTGTCATTGCCGGGCAGGGTAGTGGTCGGCTTTTTGAAAAACTAGAAAAAATGCGAAGTGACTTAGGTCTGGAAGCTACGGTTATGTTTCTCGGTTTCAACGACGATCCGGCTAAATTTCTTGCTAATTTAGACTATTTCTTATTGGCATCTGTTACGGAAGGATTCTCGATTGCTACCATACAGGCCATGGCTAGTGGCGTTCCCGTGCTTGCCACACGCAGTGGTGGACCTGAGGAGATTTTAAATCATGGGGAGACCGGCTGGTTAGTGGAAGCTAACTCCTCACAGGCTATTGTTGATGGGTTGACGATACTCATGGGCGATGAAACCCAGTGTCAAAACATGCTTAAACAAGCCAAAGTACATGTGGCCCAGGTTTTTAGTCTGCAAACTATGCTTTCTCAGTACCAGGCCTTGTATTAGTCCATTTGACGGATCGGTGAAACGGCTGGCGTCGTGTTATTCTACAAATTTAGCGAAGCATTGGGTTGTCTAGTTAGTCGTGTATGTATATGAGCGCAATTGATCGTAATTCGCCTGGTGGGGAAGAAATAACAGTGAAATGGTTAAAAAAAAACTATGGCTCTAAACGAGGCTTTGTTGCGGCACATTGGCACCGGCTAAAATACTATCTGGGCCTCTATAAGCGATTTAAAGTGGATTGGTCGCGTGTCGATAGGGTTATATTCGTCTGTACCGGTAATATTTGTCGTAGCGCCTATGCGGAAGTGGTTGCTCGTTCACATCAATTAAACACAGCTTCCAGTGGCATTTGTGCACGCGTTGGTGCAAGTGCCAATCAATCCGCTATTGCAATGGCTGAAAAGCGGGGATTTGATTTGACTCAACATTCGACGACCCCTGCCATGTACGATACTTATGGAAGCCGAGATTTGTTAGTTGCAATGGAGCCATGGCAAGCGGAACTTTTATTGAAACATATGAGCGCACAAACGCAAGTGACATTACTTGGTATGCATGGGTTTCCACGAATGCCCTATTTACCTGATCCATATGGTCAATCAGACGATTATTTCAATCACTGTTTTCAACTAATAGAAAATTTTGTTAATGAAATCGAAACAAAATTTAACAAGTGACACTAGCGCTGAGTCGCTCTATTCTTTACGAATAAAAGATTTATGGTATTCGTTTAAAGCCGAACATATGTCTTTTTGGTTTTTGTGTCTTTATTTTCTTTTTGAATATATCCGTCCTCAAGTCATTTATCCTGTAATCAATTTTCTCCCCTGGGGAATGGTCATGTTGATGATGACCTTGATAACAGTCTTCATGAATCCGACGATTACCAAGGTTAAAAATCCTTTAAATAAGCTGCTCATTCTATTTGCCTTTATTGTTGTTCTCTCAGGCGTATTTGCATTTCGTCCAGCGACCTCTTGGAAATTCACGGAAATCATGCTGGGGTGGTTTCTGGTTTATTTTTTAACAATTAATATTGTCAATAATGAAAAACGATTATTTTTGTTTATTCTTGCCTACCTTTTATTCAACTTGAAAATGGCTCAATTTGGCGCATTGAATTGGGTTAAACGAGGTTTTTCATTTGCCCACCACGGTTTGAATGGCGCACCGGGTTGGTTCCAGAATTCAGGTGAATATGCGATTCAAATGTTGATATATGGATCACTGGCAATCGCCGTCGTCATACCGCTTAAAGACCATTGGGGTAAAATGAAGAAATGGTTTCTTTATATGTTGGCGATTATGGGATTCTTTGCAGTGATGGGAGCGAGTTCTCGAGGATCGCAGTTTGCACTTGCCATAATTGTTGTTTTGTTTATTTTAAAACAAAAAAATGGACTCAAAGGTATTTTCATATTTACGATTCTAGCTTTCGCTTTATACAATCTTTTACCTGAGGAACAGTTAAAGCGCTTTGAGCAAGTTGGTGAAGATTATTCCTCCTTACAAAGGCTTGCGTATATAGAAGCGGGCATAGAAATGATCAAAGAATACCCCGTGCTTGGCATCGGCTATAAGAATTGGATTGACTATGTGATATACAAATACCCGGAGGGTTTAGGGCCGTTACAAATGATACAGGTGTGTCATAATATTTATATTGAAGCTGGATCTGAATTGGGTTTGCTTGGTTTGCTGGTGTTTCTGCTAATGATACTTTTTGCATTTATTAATAATGCAAGAACGCGGCGCATGGCTAAAAAATTAAACAATAAATTTTTCTTTAGTGTGGCCTATGGTTTGGATGCAGGTATGGTAGGTTTTCTAATTGCCGGTACATTTGTAACGGTGCTCTATTATCCTTTCTTCTGGATTCAAATTACAATGATTGTCATGTTAAACAATGTAGTCACGAAAACGTATCGTGAAAAATTGCAGCAGCAGACCGCGGTTGAAAATAGCAATACAGCTTCTGGCACCATACCGCCTTAGTATTCAAGGGAACGAGCAGAAAACGATGCAAAACATATATAAAAAAGCGATCAATCATACGGTATTGTATGGCGCATCTGGCATATTAAGAAAAATTGTTGGTTTTCTAATGTTGCCCATCTATACCCGCTATCTCACGCCGGAACATTATGGTGTGGCTGAACTTATCATGATGGTTGTGGTGCTGGTTGAGGTGTTCCTGGCCATGCGCATGGGGCAAGCGATTTTTCGTTTTTATTGTTTAGCAGAGGATGACAATGAAAAACGCTCAGTCATGTCAACAGCGTTTTTTGTTACCATAGTCACTAGCACAATTGCGTGTATTTGCTTGGCGTTAAACGCGGATCATGCAACAGCATTTTTTCTTGGCGACACAAAATATGCTGACCTGTTGCAGCTGGGTGCAATATTATTGATCACTCAAGCATTGGAGGAGTATGGATTTATCTATATTCGTGTTCACCAGCGTGCTCTATTGTTTTTTATTCTAAGTGTCATCAAGCTATGTATCTCCGTTTCGCTCAATATTTATTTCATTGTATTTCTGGACTTGTCTGTCAATGGGATTATCTATAGTGCCTGTATTGCCTCAGGGACGATGGCAGTGTTTGCGACTGGTTATTGTCTTTATTATTCAGGTTTCCGTTTTTCGATGCAGCAATTGAAACAACTGTTTCTATTTAGTTATCCGCTTTGGTTAGCAGCAGGTGGGGCTTTCTACAGTGAGTCATCCGTGAAATATTTTCTACGGGTTTTTTCAAGTTTGGAAGATGTTGGAATCTTTGCGTTGGCTGCACAATTTGCCTCATTGCTTTTTGTTCTAGTGTGGTCGCCATTTGTAACGACATGGCAAGGAATGCGTTATGAAATCTATGAAATGCCAAACGCGAAAGAGGTGTATCGAAAAATATTTTTAGCGGTAGCCTTATTGTTATCAGTTGCAGGCTTAGGTCTGTCATTATTTTCCGATACGGTTATTCGTTTGATGGCGGACGAGGCATTTTGGGACGCGGGTAAAGTGGTGCCGATTATGACCTTGGCTATTATTTTACGCTATATTGCCCAGTTTAATAATTTTGGATTTCTACTAAAGAAAAAAACTGGGATGTTAGCAAAAGCCGCTTATTTAAATGCAGTCATTATCACTATCGGTTTTGTTGTGTTCATACCCGTCATTGGTTTGTACGGTGCAGCTGTTGCTTTAATATTTGGCTCTTTAGCTCAGCTTACTTGGATAGAGATTCGGTCAAAAAGTTTGTATTACATGGAGTTGCCATGGTTCCGGTTTTTTGTGATGACCATAAGTTGGGTTGCTTGTTATTGCCTTTCCTATTTGTTGCCTGAGCAGTTGCTCATCGGAATTATTGGGCGACTGGCTATCGTGCTGTTGTTTCTTATTTTGGTTTTTGTTTTACCTATTTTATCAAAAGAAGAAAAACAACAAATTTTAGTTTACGCTAAAAAAGCCTATAACAAAATATCCAAAAAGTTAGGAATGAAGCAGTTGAAAGTTAGTTAAGAAAGAACTAGCGACTTGTATTTCTCAGGATAGTATTGTTGACAATATTTTGCAGAGCGCTATGCGTGTGGCTTAATGTTAATGTTTGATCCACCATTCGTTTTCCTTGATCACGGATGGATTCGTTGTCCTCGGAGTGTTCTGCTGCTTTCAATATGCAATCGACCGCTGAGTCCAGAGAGCTTCTATCATACAAGTATCCAGTTTCACCATGCGTGGTCGCTAGCGCTGTTGATGCATTGTTTGGTACGATTGTAACAAGCCTTGAATTCATATATTCTAATATTGACAATGAGTAGCCGACTTCACCTAATGCTGCGTGAAAACCAATGTGACACGACGGAAGGATCTCGCGAACGTCATTTCGCTTGCCAGCAAAGGTGAAAAAGTTGTCTAACTTAAAACCTGAAACTAGTTGTTTAAATTCATCTAGGTTGGGTCCATCACCACAATACAGAAAATGGAAATCTTTTCGTTGTTTCTCATTGACTAAACGATTAGCGCACTTAATGAAAAAATCGATTCCCTTATAATAGGTTGCCCGCCCCGTCGTTATGATAACAGTTCGATCCTCTGGAATATTAAATGTCTTTTGGCAATACTTTAAGTCGGCTTTGTCGAGATCAATCGGTATAATCCCATTTGGCGCGACGAAGCATTTTTGCCTGGGAATGCAGGCCACGTTGATGAAACGATCGAAAATGAAATCAGTAACTGCGATGAAGTAATCAGCGGTGAAAAATGGTATTCGTTGTGTCAAAACTTTCAATATTCTTTTAAATCCATGAGCAGGAGTGCGCTCACCTGGTGTGTGTTCATGAATGAGGATTTTCTTGACGCCAAACAACTTTAGAAAAATATATTTGAAGTTGAAGGTGGGCCAGTCTGTTAAGTAGATATATTGAACGTTATGTTGTTTACATAAGCGATATGCCAACGGCAGCCACACGCTCATAGGTGCATTAAAGTTAAACTCTTCGATTAAGATATCTGATTGATGGATAGTCTGGGGAATGCTGGTAATTTTTGGATAAATAAGTAAATTAGTAAAACCTTTATTGTTTGTTTGATCTGCAATCGTTGTCCAGAAACTTTCCATAAGCCACCATGCATAGCCAACACCTGATTCCCAGTTTGCGACTAATAAGATGGTGGGTTTATTATTCATTGAATATAGAAACTCTTTGGTCGGGATTATCAATGAGCAGGTACACGCGAAATCAAACTAGTTGGCTTTTAGTTTCTCATAACCTAAATTTTCAATCATCTCACCGGCAACTTTGTTCACGATTTCGATCTGTTCGGCACTCATGCGTTTATGACTTTCGGGGTTCATATTTCTCAAAGGTTCTTTGCGTTCATGAATGCTCCATTCCTGACCCTCGTTATAGTTGGGGAAACTTTGAATGCCAATAAAGTCAGTGATCCTATTGAGTGTTGCTACGCTATCACCTGTGAGGTCTTCATATTTAATCCAAAGAACTCTATTCAAATGCTTTGCATCTTCTTGGAGGACTTGGTTGGAACGCATCCATTGATAGGCGCTCATTTCCAGGGGCCAACCATCTTTGAGATGTTGCGGTTGCGCTTTACGGCTAATACCTTCAGCAACTGCATAAGCATCTCTAACAATAGCGACAAAGTACGCATTTTCAAAATGTTTTTGCAGCCAACGCGTTTTCGCTGAGTTGGGTGGTGATTTTTCAAGAAGCACGGGTTTGCGGCAATTTAGTCGCATCGCCCATTCTTTGGTTAAGCGGTAAGAATCCGGTCCTTCATCGTTTTCATTTAATCGAAAAATATCTTCGCGCTCGACCCACATTCGCGGCAAACCGATTTCATAATCTTTCACAAACTGATCGGTAATAAAGTGGCCTTCGGTCGGTAATGCAGAAATTGAGGGGTGCTTGCCAAGTATTTCCGCTAACAGTGTGGTTCCTGAATTGTAGCAACCAACTAAAAAGACCCATTTTTTATTTTTGGGAATAGGAGTAAGGCCGATTTTAATTTCACGATGAAGTCGGCCCGCACATTCTCGTAAGATTCGACGAAATCTTGTTCCTTTCATAAGCGCAATATCTTTTTTAGTTGTCTTCTAGTCTGTTTATGTTGGCGTTGTTTTCAATTTATTCGTTTTTAGCTTAAAAAAACAAATGGCTTGATTCTTATTCAAATAAATATTTGAGCTTAATCGTAACCCAGGCTACGATTAATTTTTCCTGCATATTGTTCAAATATGCGCAACTCTTCCTCAGTAATGCTTGATTTCCAATTGTCATTATATTTAATTTCAGTTTCATTGCGTCGATATCGCATCGGATTTCCGCCGATATCGTGAAACTTGTCTTTGAGTAGCGGTTTAATTTTGATAGGGTCCGACGTCCCAATGTAATCAGATAGTTCTTTGAGCACGGTCTCGGTTTCGAGGCATAGGCGCTCATAGCTTAGGTTATAAATCTGATTTTTTGGAATACTCGACATGACAAGTTTTAAATTTTGATTATAGCGAGCCCACTTTTTGGCAGCTTGCTCCATGCTAATACTTTGGCGTTTCATTAACGACTTACACACAGCTCGACCATCTCGCACAAGGAAAACGACGGAAAATTTATCTTGCAGTTCCATGTATAAAGATTTCAAAGGTAACGCATACTTCGAAGAATCAATAATAATTCTTGTTTGATCAACTTTACAGGCAATATCAAAAACATTAATCGCGTTTAGTGCAGACTGGCGAAACAACTTTGCTCGATTATTGAATTTGTGAGCAAGTTTCCAAATGAGTTGATTTCCAAGCACTAAGGATAAATCAGTTAATGTCGGTAGTTTGCGAAAAATGCTCTGTTTGACTTCCTCAGGCGTGAGTTCAAAATTCTTTAAAGAGATTTCTTTCTCTTGTTGTTTACTCAGTTCCGCTTCGACTTGATTCCAAAACTGGCAATCGCCAACCGCTTCGCCACAGGTACATTTGGCTCGATCACGCGCATATCGAGCGAGAAGGGCAACTTCACCTAGGGAAGTAATATCATCTTGTGATCCCAAAATCATATCGAGTAGCGTTGAGCCCGAATAGCCTACACTTGCGATATAAATAACTTTGTCGAGATAGTGAATGGGAGGTGTGTTTAGTGAATTGTTCATATCAATTTTTTAATTAGTTTGTTAGATATTTTAGACTTAGACAAATCGTACTCTTGTCGAATAAACTAGGGACTTGATCCTAGCAGCCTACGAATGACTTCAGGCGTTTTTAGACGCTTTTTTGGAGACACGAAACACCATCAGTACAGCGGGCTAAGAATACCATAGTCAATCGGGAATAGGAACTTTTCCCTGCATGTATTATAGATGTTCCCTGGAGGTAGGTAGGTATAGCTACTTTGGTGGATTGACCTAGTGCAATGAATGCTGTAGGTGTGAAAAATGAAGAGATTCGCTCGTTGTTCATCGCTGATTAAGTGTGTTCTGCTAGTAAATACTTCCTAAGATAGTTTTGCATCGTCGGGTACTTATCTCAGTGCGCTTTTTTCTAAATAACATCTTGGTAGTTAGCCCCAGTTTCTGAATGCGTCTAGGTATGAAACTAAATTGTATAATGCATCGTTCGCCCCTAAATGAATAGCTTAGTTATTGTCTGCCTGCATTGACTAAAATGGAGGTATTCGATCTGCGGAGTATGGAGTAGATTTTAATGCAAAATTCTTCTTAGGTTCAGTCAACGAGAACTGGCCAAGTTCAATAGTGGTGATTTTTGTTTGGTAGACTAGCCGTTTTGCCTAAAGGGGATGATACTATATTCGGTGGAAAGAACGGCGGCAAATTGTGTATAATTCGGCAGCGATGATATGAGGGTAAGAAATGCAGTATCGTAGAGAAATTGATGGTTTGAGGGCTATTGCCGTGTTGCCGGTAATTCTCTTTCATGCTGGGTTTGAAATATTTAGTGGAGGATACATTGGAGTAGATGTATTTTTCGTTATCAGTGGTTATCTGATTACAACGATTATCCTGCAGGAACAAGATTCCGGTAAGTTTTCAATCGCACGTTTCTATGATCGCCGCGCAAGACGTATTCTACCCGCCCTATTTGTTGTTATGATTGTCTGTATACCGTTTGCCTGGACACTCATGCTACCTTCACAATTTAAGGCATTTTCTGAAAGTCTAGTTGCAGTCATTATTTTTGTTTCAAATATTCTTTTCTGGCAACAAAGTGGCTATTTTGCTGCCGCAGCAGAAGAAAAACCATTACTGCATACGTGGAGCTTAGCCGTGGAAGAGCAGTATTATGTGTTTTTTCCGATTTTCATATTATTGTTCTGGCGAATGGGTAAATCTAACCTAATGTATCTGATTATAGTAATCACAGCGATCAGTTTTTCATTAGCGGAATATGCCTCACGTTTTCATCCCAATGCCAATTTCTTTATCACGCCAACTCGCGCCTGGGAACTTCTAGTCGGATCTCTAGCAGCCTTTATTCTTTTCAAAAAGACTATTAAGCCAAATAGTATTTTCTCTAGTTTAGGGGTTCTTCTTATTATTATCTCCATTTTTGTTTATGACGATGGTGCGCCATGGCCATCGATGTACTCGTTGGCACCCGTGCTTGGTACAATGCTTATTATTTTATATACAGGGAAAAATAGTCTCGCCTACAAAATGCTTTCGATGCGATTTTTTGTTGGGATCGGTTTGATTAGTTATAGCGCCTACTTATGGCACCAACCATTGTTTGCATTTGCTCGAATTCAAAGTGTTGGTGAGCCTAGCCAGTTCTTAATGGGGACGCTCGCTTTTGTTTCTTTGGTGTTGGCGTATTTCACCTGGCGTTTTGTAGAAAAGCCGTTTAGAAATCGTGAAAAGATGTCACTTAAGGCTTTGACGCTATACACTGCACCGACCGCAGCTATCATAGTTGCGATCGGATTTTTTGGCGTTAGCACCAAAGGTAAGGAGGATATGTGGTTATCATCGGTGTCTGATGAAACAAAAATGACCTATGCGTTATTAAAAGAACCCAGAGATAATCCTCGCCACTTAAATGAATGTAACTTTCGTGTGCGTTCGATAACGACAAAAATCGAGCAGCAATTAGCTGAGTGCAAAAAGCAAAAAGGGCAGGGGATCGCAATTTTAGGCGATAGTCATGCAATTGATTTGTATGGCGCCATCAGTTCGAACCTTAACAAAAATGATTTTGTTATTGGGATATCGATTGGTGGTTGTCGGCCTCACACACCTGAGGATAATTGTCACTATGACTCGTTTCGACAGGCGTTGGTCAAAGGAAAATATTTTCATACAGTCATATATGAACAAGCCGGATTTTATTTGCTAATGGATGAGGTAAATAATATTCAAAACTCTCGCTTGATTTTTGACAGATACAATTATGAAGAATCTGTACCTGATTTGACACCGCATTCATCCCATATTTCTCGAGTTAGTGAATATCTACTGTCATTGTCTGAGCATACGAAGTTGATTTGGCTTGGCCCAAGAATTGAACACCATATTCCAAAAAGAGTAATGTTGAGACTCGGATGCTCATATCAATATCATCTTCGCGATGGAACTCGTACTGCATTTGAAACACTTGATAATTCAATCAGAGACAGACTAAGTGACGAGCGATATAACAAAATCACCTATGTGAGCCAGCTAGATGCGTATTCGTTTGAACCTGAAACTGATATTCTTACATGTGAAACCAGTTTTTGGAATGATGGTGATCATTGGAACCGTGTTGGTGAGAAAAAGTTTGGTGCATTGATTGTGAAACACCTCAAAGAAAATACCCTTTTGAAAAAATAGAGACTGAAGATTTTGTATGAGCTGAATAGAACAAAAGTTAATTCAGCTCAGTGTTGTCGGACTTTATATAACAAAGCGGTTGTTTTTTTCAAACCAAGTTAGATACATCATTAAAGTCCATAAGGCATTCGAATGGTCGAATTTCCCCGTTTGATGGGCGGTCCAGTAATTTGCAATAATACCTCGATCAATTCCCGCAGCGTGAACTAGGTCATCGTTTTCAATTTTATTCTCAACCCAACTTCGCAATTCGTTTCTTAACCACTGGTTTATTGGCATGGAGAAACCCATCTTCGGACGCTCAATGAGTTCTCGTGGTACCTGTTTATACAAAACTTTCCGCAACAACCACTTAGATTGCCCATCCCTAACTTTGTATTGTAATGGCAAGCTGTTAGCAAACGTAATGAGTTCATGATCGAGCAAAGGTAATCGAACTTCTAATGAGCTTGCCATTGCCGCACGATCGACTTTGAATAGATTATCACAAGGTAAATAAAAGTTTTGGTCATTAATCATGGCACATGATTCAAAGTGCTCTGAAAAACAATTTTGTAATCCAGACTCGTAGGGGCCGAAACCCAAATTTGAGTATCCCACTAAAGGGTTAGTTTTCCAAAAAGACATGAGCGATACATAAACCTGCAACGGATTCTTGCAATTTAGAATTTCTGCGATTTTGTGGATTTTGGTTCCGAAATCCTTTTCCGATTTTTGATTGGTAGGTGAGTTTCGTGAAAGTAGTTTAAATACTGTATCGATCAGGTTACTAGGTACCGATTTTAATAGCCATCCCAAACTGCTTCTCAGTGGATAGGGAATAGTTTGAACCGAACGCCATGCTTTTGCTCCACTGATATAACGATTATATCCAGCAAATAGTTCATCGCCTCCATCACCGGAGAGGCAAACAGTGACGTGTTTTCGTGCTTCTCTACAGACAAGATAGGTAGGAATAATGGATGAGTCAGCAAAAGGTTCGTCGAGTAAATCAGGCAGTTTTTGAATTGTATGCAGGCATTCATCAACAGATAAGGGTATTTCTATGTGCGCAGAGCCGATATGCTTGGCGATAGCCGCAGCAAACGGTGCTTCGTTATAATCGTCATTATCAAAGGCGATCGTAAAGGTATTGATGGGTGTGTCAGAAATATGCTGTGAACATGCTGCAACTAAACTTGAATCAATTCCGCCGGAAAGAAAAACACCTAAATTAACATCTGCAATTGACTGATCATGTAACACCGAAAAAAAACGTGATTCAAATTGTTTTACCACATCATCCTCATTTTTGAAAATATCAGGTAATTTGTTTTGCACGTTTATTTCAGAATTTTTCCAAAATGGCGAAGCAAGATTGTTGATGTCTGGACCCAAATTCATGAGTTGAGTTTTATCGAAACAAACACTAGTACCAGGCAATAATTTATGAATACCTTTAAATGGTGTGGCGCTTACTGAAAAATAGCCATATCGAAAATAAGTACTAATTTCATTCTTATCGAGTACCAGTTTTTGTTTTAGCGACTGTACTAAACTGTCGAGCTCCGAAGAAAATACAATACCGCTATGGCTTGGATATAAGTAAAGTGGTTTCTCACCCATTCGATCCCGAAAAAACCATAGTTGTTCATCAATAGTATCGAATAAAGCGATGGCGAACATTCCGGTCAATTTTTCGATGGTGGATGTTATACCCCAGGTTTCAAATCCCGCAAGTATGACTTCTGTATCAGAATGTCCCTCAAAACGTACTCCAAGCGTCGAAAGCTCACTACTTAATTTTTTAAAGTTATAAATTTCGCCATTGAATACGATAATGTAGCGCTCGCTTTGAGATTTCATTGGCTGCGCGCCATTTTCGGATAAGTCTTGTATTGAGAGACGTCGATGACCTAAAACAAGCTCACCGGATTGATTTTGCCACAATCCAGACGCATCCGGACCACGATGTTCCAGCAAATCAATTATTTCAGATACAATCGCTCTAGTCTCTCCAATAGGCGATTCTATGCGCCAAGCACCGGCAATTCCACACATTATTTGTTTACCAAGTTTGAATATAAATTTCTTAAGTTTTTACCTAACATACTATAGGCATACTTATTTTCGGCAAGTATCCTCGCATTGGTTTCCAGCTTTCTTCGCTCTGTTTTATCATGCAATAAGCGAGAAATAGCGCTAACATATTCTTCCACGGAGCTGGCTAAATATCCATCGTGTGTATGAGTAATGTCAATACCTTCGACCGCAATAGGATCAGCAACAATGGCTTTACCCATGGCTAGTGCATCAAGGATTTTCAATTTTGTGCCGCCACCATCTTTGATCGGGCAAACATAAACACTAGCAGAGTCGATATAGGGTCGAACATCGTCGACAAAACCAGTGACGGTAATATTGGAGTTTTTGTTGGCGAATTCTACTAAATCGGTAGCCGGGTTAGAGCCTACAATATACAAATGAATGTCACTTTCCTTTTTACATAACGCGGGCCATATTTCATGGACCAAAAATTCCACGGCAAGTTTGTTTGGATACCAATCAAGCGTGCCTGCAAATATAAGCGATTTATTGTTCGCGTCACTTCCGTGCTCCGGTTTGAAAAAATCAATATCAACACCATTTGGAATATCAACCATTTCAATATTGTCAATGAACTGGTTGAAGCGCTCGGTATCGAGTTTTGAGCATGTAATATTTAACGAATATTCTGGACAGACGGATTTCTCATAGGTTTGTAATCGGTTGCCTTCCTGGCGATAATAGAATTTCTTTAGTACATTGGTTTCGATAGTAGCTCTTCTTAAAAGTAAGTCGGATTCAACATTATGATGATCCAATATAGTATGGCTTTGACCAACTAAATGCTTGAATGGGTGTAAGCTGATAGTATCGAAATGTACAATATCATACGATTGATCCTGAATAGCTTTGCTCACTGCCTGCGCATATGTTTTAGATTTTAACCAATTGATCGTATAGGGATCTTTGGTTACAAGACTTTTGAGGGCTAATAGAATTTTATGGGTCGTCGATTTGTCACTTTCTATATCGACAATGTCAAGTATATTGCAGTACTGACTCAAGACCTTTTTAGATTCGGCTAGACCTTGCTCAATATCCTTAAAATAGGTATTCATCAAATTTTTTTGATTGAACGCGATTAAATCTATCTCATGTTCCTGGGATAATTCTTTAATCATATTGTACGCACGAAGAAGTAAACCCGCTTTAGGCGGGTAGGGCACAATATGTGATAACCATAATATTTTCATTTCTGATTCGCTTTATTTAATTCGTTTATTTAGCATTGTGACACACCAACACTGGGCGTTTGGTATGAACAACGACATCCTCACTGGTAGAGCCAACAAGTACAGATCGCAATTTGCCTTTGCCTTGTGTGCCCACTAAAATCAAATCTACATCTAGCTTTTCGGATTGGGATAGTATGGTCTCAACAATAGCTCCCTGAAGGGTAAGTGCGATTATGTCAGAGTAGTCTTGCTTTAGTTCATTCGCGACTTCCTGTAGTTTTTTATGTTGATCATGTAATTCCGTCGCAACTTGTTCACGCACTGTTTTCGGTCCTACCTTATAGCCGACAAAGTCGGGGTTCGGATCGACGATGTTGAGTAACCATATTTTAGATTTGAATTTTTTGGCCAACTTAATCGCAAGTTTTATAGCATTGTATGCGCTATCCGAATAATCAAAAGCGACGAGTAATTTTTCCATTAAATTTGGCCTCAAACTCTAAAATTGAAAATAGATAAAGCTCGGTGCATCCAATGTGAAACCCAGAAAAAGGAGCAGAGCAGCCGAATAGACGCCCGCACGGAAAATCACGGGAAGGCGATGAAACGGGTTTAAAATATGATTGCTAATCCAATCACGAGGAATCAGATGCATGAGTATTGCAATAAGCAGAATTGTATAGAAAAGTGGGCTGAGCTGTGTTCCTGAAAGGTCGGACGAGGCCAAGCCACCGGTGTAGTCGACAAAATTTTGCATATCGGTCACACGAAATAGCAGCCAACCAAAAACGATCAAGTGAAATGTAATGATTTGTCGATAGAACTTCTTAAAAAAGCTTGGAGATTCTTCCCTACTGCCGAAGAAGTGGGCAAGTACCAAAAGTAAGCCATGATAACCACCCCAGTAAATAAAATTCATTGCTGCACCGTGCCAGAGTCCACCCAAGAGCATAGTTATCATCAAATTAAACGCGGTTCTAACCCGCGTACCGCGATTGCCGCCTAATGAAATATAAAGATAATCACGTAACCATGAGGAAAGTGAAATATGCCATCGTGTCCAAAATTCACGAACACTTTGTGAAATATAAGGTCGGTTAAAATTCTGTGGTAATACAAATCCAAACATGGCCGCAACGCCAATAGCAATATCGGTATAACCAGAAAAATCACAATAAATTTGAAAGGTATAGGCATAGAGTGCCATAAGTAAATCCCAACTGGAGAAACCAGATGGGTTTTGAAAAACAGCATCGACTGCAAGATGTGCTAACAAGTCGGCGATCACGATCTTTTTAAATAGTCCGATGAATACCAACATTAATCCAAAATTGAATTGCGCTTGGCTAACATTCGGCGTTCGATTGAGTTGTGGAAGGAAATCCGCTGCTCGAACAATTGGACCCGCGACAAGTTGTGGAAAAAAAGATACAAAGGTCGCAAACTTGATAAAGTTAGGTTCATGGTCAATTCGCCCACGATAAATATCAATCGTGTAGCTAAGCGTTTGGAATGTATAAAATGAAATTCCCACCGGTAATAACAGTTCATGGTAAATGATAGGAACATCCATTCCCATTGCCTTAAAAACTTCGCTTGTAGTGCCGGCAAAAAAGTTAAAATATTTAAAGATGGCTAATAAACCCAAATTAGTCGTTAGGCTGATAATAAGCAACAGTTTTCGTTTTTTCTTGTTTTTCTCAGCGGCCATGCGTCGTCCAATGATGTAATCAACGCAAGTGGAAAAGGCAATTAATCCAGCATATTGCCAATACCAAGCCATATAAAATACATAGCTCGCTAGAAGTAGTAAGCCATCGCGCAGTCGTTCACTATGAAATACAATTGCATACAGTAACAAAACTAACGGCAGAAAAAGTGCAAATTCGGAAGAATTAAAATTCATAATTACAATCGATTGGTTTTTTTCGCATCAATAAACCCTGAAGCGATCGCTTCGCCCACTTGCTTATGACCTGCTTGAGTAAAATGAACAAAGTCTTTGTAAAGTCGAGTTTTACCAGCAATCAAATTATGTACATCTGAAATAAAAACAACTTCATGTTCGATCGCCGTTTGTTGCATAATTTTATCGAAGCGAGACATAGTATTTACCCAGCCAGTTGGAGATAGATATTTATTGTAACGAAGTAGCCAGAGTGTTCCCTCATAATCGATCTTTGAAATATTCTCTTTGGTGTATTTTGCCGCAAAACCGACAAATATGGGAGTGGCACCAATTGATTTAGTGGTTTCAATAAATTTTACAAGCGTTGTTTTAAACGCCTTATCTGCTTCCTGAGTTAAGTCATCATGCAAAATAGAAGACATAAGTACAGTGCCGCCGATATATCGACGCAAGTGTTTATAAATGGTCGTGTTTTCAACTTGCTCTTCGATAAGTTGATCTACGGTTAGATGTGATGGGGTAGGCTTGTTCACTATATTCTCGGAATTCTCAGTTTGAGTGTCGATGGAATTTTTAGAACCGAAAAAACGGTTTGACAACCGTTCGATATCTAAACTCATGCTATACAAAATGACATAGTCGGGTTGCCAATGAATTGCTTCATTTTCTAATTGTTTGATGTTTTCGTTAATTGACATACCGGCTTTTCCGGCATTAATCATTTCACATGACTCACCAGCGCTATTTAGCGTACGACAAAAAACATTAGGGAAGGCACCGTCGATGCTAGGACCTAAGGCATAAGATGCCGAAGACATCCAGAAACGAATTTGACCGGGTGTTTTTTTTAGGGGTACCGCTGGGCTATGATAGGGGAATGAGTCTTTGTGTTTTATTTCATTCGATGGTTCACCTATGAACATGCTGATAAAGTGTGCATAGAAACCTTTTTGCATGGCGCGGTATTCTAGACTTAACTCAATTGATGTTATGATAATACCGATTAGAAAAAAAATGCTTAAGTATTTCAGCTTCATATTGCATTCCTGAAAAAGCCAATAAACTGCTATTATTTATAACTAAGTTTAAATTTATCTAAATAGAATCGTTTAGTAGACTATAAATCTGTCAATGAAAACATAGGTCATTGGTGCTAGAGCATGAGTCATCAAACTGCTTTCATTGTAGCACTAAGTTCATTGATAAAATCAATAATCGCTTGCTCGTTGTCAGTTTGTGAGAACAACATTAAAAACGCTTCCCGTTTCTCCAATAACCAATTGTTTTTAGGGTGCAAATAAAGTAATTCTGGGCGATTAACTTTTACGAACAAATCCTCAGTCCATTGTCGACCTTCCGAAAGCTCAATTTCTTTTAAATGAGCAGAAAGTTTTTTGGAGCTTTCTGATGGTGAAATATGAGACATAGCCCATTCTCTTGCTGAAAAATCGGCGTAATGTTGAGAAAACCACAAAAGCCCTTCTTCTAAATCAGCATCATCATATATGCGACCTGATTTTTCATTGATATGAAGATAATTCCCACCGGCACTTTCTCTCATTAGTAATGCTGGAGTATTGGCAAAAAATCCTTCAGCTAAACCTTTATTGGCGCCTTCTCTTAACGAAACCAGTATGTTGACTTTTGATTTGTTAAAAATTTCATTAATCGAAGTGGCAGGCAGGCTTTGGAAAACATCAATTGCTGAGTTTTGGTTATAACAATCGAGCGTAGCAAGGACATCTTCTTTGGCTTGACCGTGACCTGCAAGAATTAGAGCCGCTTTGTAGTTTGGTTGCTTCTTGCTGATGCGGTGAACCGCTCGAATATAACGTTCAACCCTTTTTATAGGATTGAAGTTAGCCATGTAAATTGAATCATAAACTTTTTCTTGTTCAGGCATTACATAAAACTTGGAGGTATCAACCCAATCAGCCGGTCCAATGGTAATGGGCGTCAAATTACTCGCACACGCTGACAGTAGATTGAAATCATCAGCGTATGGTGAGAAGACAATAACTTTCTCTTTGCCAATACTACTCCACAGTAAGATCTCGGGAAGTGCGTAGCCGACCCAACTTGGTTCTAGAATTACTCGAAAATATTTTGTTAATTGTCGTAAGTTCAAAGCGTTGAATAGGGGTATGAACACTTCGGTGAACTTAATGATTAACGCCCCTTTTTCTACGACCTCGTTGTCCTTAATTGTTGGAATTTTTAAAATTAATATTCGCTTCTGATAAATTTCAATTGAACGTTTAGGTTTCTTTGGCGATAGTGGAGCAAATTCTTCGACAGCTTTATCGTTGTGGATGATTTTTCGAATAACAGAATGTGCACTTTTTACTTCCGCAACTCGTCTGCCTTTCAATACAAAATCAAGCCCTCGGGTCTTGGAACCGAATGCGCGGAAAATGATACCAATCCAGACTAGCATGCTAGCAATAGGTTTTTTAAGACGGGTATGGAGCCACATTTTACCGGTTTGTTTACACTGAAACAGGAAAACAGCAAAGCGGGAGCAAGACTTTTTATTTTGACTCATGGGTGTCACTAGCTGTTGTTGTGCATATTGAAGTTATGAGTATCGGCCCACGTGATTAATTGGTTTAGACGACCCACCTTTTTAAAAACAAAGATCCGGCAAACGGCCAGCAGGATGCCATTATTACCCTAAAATTTCAAGCGCTAATCACTGATTTGTACTATGAATTTTGTTTTGAATGAAAGCTTTGCTCAAGAATTATGTGTAAATGGACTTCAAAAGCTGATCTCTGAAATGGACCCCATCCCTGACACATCAATATCAGGGAATTGTAGGCTAACCATATCCTGAAAAGAAGTACTAAAAGAAAAAAATAGTACTATAGTGCTAACGTCATACCCGAATGAATCTTAAATAAATTGGATTTGTGATGTTAAATATGAAGAAGATTCGTATATGAAAAACCGCCTCTTTAAACATCTAGAGGCGGTTGTGAAGGTTTAAAAACTAGTTGTCTATTGAGTAACGACAATCACTTCAGTTGGTCTAGCAGGTCGTGCAGTCAATTGATGACCGCGAACACCAACATATTGTTCATAACTGGCGGTTAAGACACCTTGACTATCAACAATTTTCGTTGTTAATGACCCGGTTAGATTATTTTGAACGATAAATCGTGAAGGATCTAATAACTCAACAGTGGTAATCTTATTTTGGTTTTGAATGTCATTAACTATAACATTGTCATAGAATCTAAACATCCCGTTTGTTGCTGTGATGTTATTAGCGGTGATTGTGTCCATAATTGTATTTCGATAAACATGAACCGGGCCACCACGCGCAGTGAAAGTGGTATTAAAGACCATAGGTCCACCACCTGCTTCAATAATATTGTGGAGAATTTCAATATTGCCGGATTCAAATGCATCGTTGTAATACTGAATATTAATACTTGTTTTAGAATTGTTCATTAAACGATTTGCACGGAACGTCCAGAGCTGAGTTCCCATTTTGGCGCTCAGTGAATGGCCTCGGCTGATGTTGTACACTAGATTGTCTTCAACTAATACATTTTTCGCACTGTAACCAAGAACTGCATATCCCCAATAGACATCATGCATTTCATTATCTTGAATGGAGAAAAAACTGCCGTCTTTCTTAGCATTGGTAATGAAAAGCAACGAACAATTACCACCACTATAGCCATTATTGATGCCATAAATATTGTTACGACGAAAGGTCACATTGTTGGCAGACGAAGGTACGGTTATACCCATACCATTGCCATTATTGTTCACATTAATTTCGAATCCATCGATGTAAGTATTTCTACCGCCGCTATAAATTGATATATTTCCAGCGCTAAGATCTAATACAGGCTTTTCACCTGGGTACGCTAACCAAACATTTGGTTTTCGATTATTAATAAAAGGAATAGCTCGATCCTTTCCTGAGGGTTCAGTATACCCATCCATGCCATAGGTCCCTGTACGCCAGTAAAGAAACTCTCCTGAATAACTATTGGCATATTTAGAGTCATAGACGTTTCCCTCATAAAAATCTGCAACAGATTTCCAGGGATTATCAATAGACCCGGTACCACCTTGTGCTGCTGATTTACCATTAATAGCATCAAGAAAACGAAATCCGCTAGTAGTGACTGTAATTGTCCAAGTCACATTAGTGGTTGTTAACTCCATATCAGTTACAGATACTTGCACTGTGTAAGGCGTACCAGCGGCTGGAGGATTTGGCCAAGTAATTTCGCCACGTTTGTCGATTGTCATGCCTGCAGGTGCAGCATCGAGTTTAAATTCGTACGGATAGGCGCCACCGGATACCGCCAAGCGGACATTGTATTCTAGGCCCGGATAAGCTTTATAAAAGCGATTTTGTACATCTAGGTTGGGTTGTGGTTGAATAATCTGCAGTGGGTAGTTAGATGCGTAGAGAGGAGCGCTAACCAGATACAGGAGTACTAACGCAAGAAGTCCTTTATGACGGTAGAACCACTGAAAAGAATACTTAATTTTCATACTATAACTCCTTAAATTAAGATTCTATGAGTGATACATAGAATCCATATGACTCGTCAAAATCATACTTCGTGCTCTAGCGCTGGCATTTTGCGCTCATTACTCATAGTGTTCATCAGCGTTTTACATCAGCGATAAGTTTATGATTACTGATGTTAGCGTCGTCATTTTCTCAAAACACAATTTCAAACTTGGATTTTTGAACCCTATCACAGCGAATATGTGCTTAAAAAACCAATTGTTTATCATCACAATTTTTACTGTGACTAAACTCACCCTCAAACATTGAGGTTGAGCAAATTTTAATGCTTAATGTCTATTATGCATCATTTTTCATCAGGTTTATTTGTTAACTTTATAGTCACTCGATAAACAATGATCGTTCATGCGATAAATTATAACATTATCAAAAATATGTTAATTTGTTTATAAATGATTCTGCTTAGCTTCAGCTAATTTTATGCCAAATAAAAATAAGCAGGGATTGTACTCTATTCACTTTAATTCTTCCTCGCACATTTAATTTTTGTATTGATAAATGTATTTCATTTTAAAAGTTGCATGATAGTGCCTAAGCTTTACAAGGTGAAATTCAGCGTGTTTCAGTTTCAGCTTAACTCTTTATTCTTAAAAGAAATTTATCGCGTCTCATAGTTGTTGTTGACAAGCACAAGGGTATTGATTTGGTTAAACTCAAAATCATGCAGCCAGGTGTTTTTGTGTTTCATGTTTTTGGTTAATTATGTCGATAAATCAATACGATACATAGTTTTTATGGTGCAGTAATGTAAAATGATGAAAGCGTGATTCTGGCTATTATTCAGAACAACTCTTAAAGATTTAGTAACTGATTGTATTTCTACGGATTGTCATCCCTTCTAAGAAATTTACCGAGGTTTTATTTCACACGAGACATTCCTAGAATAATCAGGCAGATAAAATTTGCTAGCTCAAGCGTGGAATCAAAGAGAATTATTGGTACTTGCTATTTCCACAATTAAAATTAACTATTTATCAAATAGATCTGTCTGCTTTTGGCAACGCTTATTGTTTGTTTCTTTCGCGTAGGCCGGAATTATCGCAAAAACAACTATGCGGTTTGACAGTTATTAATGCTTTGTTCTACGTATTCACTGCTCAAGCGATGAATCAATTATTATTTAAATTTCCAGATTATTTAGGCGGATAAACCTGGTCCACTATTTTGACGAAATTCTGATCTCTGTTGTGATCTGTAGCAAACGTGCAAGCTAGTTTGGCAATATTAGAAGACTCTTTGAATGGTGCATTGTGATGTACTTCTTCGGGTAATATGACTAGGCGGTCATTTGGTAATGCAGCAGATACCAGTGTCGCATATTCAAATTTCGCTTTGTTGTCTCCTTTGGACCACATTAATACCGTAGGGGTGAAAATCGTTTTCAGAGCATCAACCCATTTTTGATTATATGATGAATTCAGTGTTAAGGATTGCAAGGCAATACTATCCGGGTAAAGTTTTTTGTAAATCCAGGTTTTGGCGACCCAGCTTGCAGTTGGAATAAACCAGCGGGTACCAATCAAATTGGTGAAAGGTTTACGATAGTTCAGTGAACCTGGGTAGGCTGAGGGTGCAATCAACACCAGCGAATTAACTAGGTGTGGGTAGCGTGCCGCGAAAGTTGCGGATAATGACGCTCCCATTGAGGCACCTACCAGTGTGATATCTTGAATATTCTTTGATTTCAGAAATTGGTGTATACGTTCAGCTTGGATATCTAGTGTGTAGGTTTCTGTATTCCATTGTGAGTAGCCAAAGCCGGGGATATCAACTCGAATGGCATGATGACAGTCATTGAGTTTGCTCCATACCTCGTTCCAGGTATTTATTTGGCTGCCAAATCCATGCAGGAAAACAATCGCACTTGGGCCATCGCCAATTTCAGAATAGCGCATAACTCCGTTTTCAAATTCTGCAAATTGGCTTCCTTTAACTTCGGCATACCAGGTTCGTGGCATGTAGCTACCGAGGATGATGACGGCTGCCATGTAGGCGATGAACAGCAAACTGATAATTATTAGGAGGAGCTTTTTATATAAACTCAAAACTGCATGACCTCAATGTCTAAAGATGTCTATTTTCGGTTTTTACAAGCGTTCTAAGGCTTAAGCAATAATCCATCTGCGGGTTGTAAACTAATACTTTGTAGCTAGTTCGTCTTACGTATGCCAATGTTGTGCTATGGGATCGTATAATAAACTTGGTTTAAATGCTTTGCTAGCGTGGGATTTTTCGGTTTAAGCCCAATAGCTTGGATGGAAGCGATTTTTACTCCCGTTTTAAACAAGGGTGCCTGGCATTATTGATTGTAATTTAGGGCTTGCGCCTAGTATACTATTGCCGATTTTTGTAAGGTTAATTTGGATTGTTAAACTAGAACTTATCTCAATCTAATAAATGCTATAGAGTCTATTTTTCGATGCTATCAGTGTCAATAAGCCTAATAATTCGAGCATCACGAAATTAATCAGGATATCAAAATGAACCTACCTTATTGTTTGGTTTTTAACCATGTTGGTGAAGCCAGTCAGAAGAATAAACAATTCAATTTAAGTACGCTTGCTGTGGTTCGCTCATTGGGACGACGTAATGTTCCGGTGGTATTAGTAACAACAAATTCAAGTGATGCAGTAATTTCGTCAAAATACACGAAACATGTAGAATACTGTCCATATTTGCACGAATCTGAAGAAAAATTATTAGAATTCTTGCTATCACTTTCGGAAAAATACCCGGGAGATACGGTTTTATTGCCTGCGGTTGATGAATGTTCGTATTTTGTTGGCAAATATCACGAACAACTGAGTGAAAAGTTTTTAATTCCCGCGCCAAACTGGCATGCGGTGAAAAAAATAAATAACAAGCGTTTCCAATATGAGGCAGCGGACAGTTTGGGTATACCAATTCCTGAGACTTATTTCCCACGAACACTGGACGACGTGGCTGAACTTGCTAAAGAAATCTCGAATTACCCCTATGTTATCAAACCAAATGTTTCGTTTGAATGGAAACTCAATGCAGCCAAATCCTCCGCACGGGGCAAAAAAGGAATTCGTGTTGATAATGCAGAAGAGTTGTTGAAATGTGCGGAAGAAGTATTTGTTCCTGAGTTTGAATTTATGATCCAAGAAGTGATTGGTGGCCGCGATGAGCGGTTAGTAACTTTTCTTGGTTTTCTTGATGAAAACAGCGAACCCGATTCATATTTTATTCGGAAAAAAATGCGACAATGCCCAATAGATTTTGGCTATTGCACGTTAACTGAATCCTGCCATAATCCGACGGTTCTTGATCAGTCGGTAAGACTTCTGCAACTACTTAAATACCACGGTATTGCGGGAGTAGAGTGGAAACTCGACCCGGCAACGAATACTTATAAACTTATCGAAATCAATGCGCGGCCGGTTAATACAACCGGTTGTGCGATTGCATCTGGTATTGACCTGCCTGCAATTGCTTATTTTCATAAAATCGGTAAGCCTTTGCCTTCCGCTACAGAATGGGAAGATGGACAGCGCTGGGCATGGTTAGCGATGGACTTCTGGGCGGCTAAAGAATTAATTGGTGAAGGTAAGTTAACGTATCGGGATTGGTTTCGAAATGCCCGGTCGATCAAAGCTGATGCAATTTATGCGTCGGATGATTTTAATTTATCGATACGCTACTACACAAAATTTGTTTTTAATCTATTTTGGCGCAAATTGACAAGTATTTTCAAATAATTTTATTAATGAAGGTTAATTGATGGACTGGAAAGAACAAGTAAAAAAACGATTCTCGGAAAATGGCGCTGCCGGTCGATGGTCAAATATATACAGTAAAGAATTCTCAAACGTTGAAGCGGTTTCGTTTCGCAATCGTCGAGATTATACGGTCAATTTTATTAAAGATAATGTTGCGGCAGGCTCGCTCGTCCTTGACTTAGGTTGTGGCGCCGGTCCGGTACTGAAGGAACTGCAACCTTTAGACTATAGTCTTGTTGGCGTTGACTATTCCCCAGATATGTTGCAATTTGCCGCTGAGAATTTAGACTCTTCAGGAAAAAAAATTCCTTTATTACGTGGAGAATGTGAGAAAATTCCTTTTCCTGATAATACGTTTGACTGTGTTGTGTGTCTCGGTGTTATCAGCTATGCAGAATCCATTGACAAAGCCCTTGATGAGCTGCATCGTGTGCTCAAACCGGGGGGCGTCACGATCGTAAGTTACCGAAACAAATACAATACTATTTGCATGGACCCGGTTAAGTTGATTAAGCATGTCCTGACACTACCATTCACTTTTTTTAAACCAGAAAAAAAAGTCATTGGTCGTTCGATTCCTAGAAGTGAAGTCATAGCGGATATTAAAAATCATCCATTTGTCATTCTCAAAGAAAAACCGATTGGGTTTGGCAAGCTGCGGTTTGCTGGGAAAGTAGTTTCGGATCGTAAATTGGCGGTGAAAGTTAACAATGGTCTCGATCGTGTGTTAACTGGATTACGGTTGAATTTTGTTTATCGTGCAATGGCAGACGTGCATATATTTATATTAAAAAAGCCAGATCTATAACTTGTTACGGAGCTCTGTCTGGTTTGAGCTTATTCAAATAGTGAAATATATCAGAGGTTGTTATGTCAGTAATTAAGCTTGAATGCGCAATCGTGAGAGGCGGCACAACCAAGGGTGTTTTTATTGATCGCACCCAATTGCCGGAAAATGAAGATCAACGTGACCAAGTAATTTTGTCTTTATTTGGAAGTCCCGATGTTAGACAAATTAATGGGCTTGGTGGTGGTGACCCGCTCACGAGTAAAGTCGCGCTGATAAACCGCTCGCCGGAACCCGGGATTGATATTGATTATCAATCCGGAGAGGTAGGCATTGACGAAGCGAGTATCAACTATAGTACGATGTGCGGAAATCTCGCATCGGGAGCAGCTTTGTTTGCACTCGAAATGGGTTTGGCAAAAAAACAATCGCCTTTTAGTGAAGTGAAGATCCGTAACCTGAATACTGGTAAGTACCTGACGGCAATGATTCCAATGGAAGCTGATGACTTTGTCTTTAAACTATGTAAAGACGTTGATGGTGTTGCTGGTTATGGTAATGAGGTCAATTTGAGATTTAATGATCCTGCTGGCTCGATTACAGGTTCCTTGTTACCGACCGGTGAAGCTGTCGATCAAATCCAGATTAATGAAAAAGTTTTTGCTTGTTCGATTGTTGATTGTGGAACCTTGTACGCATTCTTTGATGCAAAGTCATTTGCATTAAGTGGACATGAATCCCCAGCACAATTGGATGCAAAAGAAGAATTTAAGGAATTGGTTGAACAGCTCCGCGAAGCCGTTGCCAATAAAGTATCTACCCGTCAAAAAACTGAGTATTTAGCGAAACAGATTAAGATAGCGATTTTCACTTTTAATGATGAAAAGCAGAATCCAGTGAGCGGTGAAGTTACAGCTCGTGTCATAAATCGCTATAAGACACACAAGGCTTATCCAGTAACTGGCGCTATCTGCATTAGCGCTGCCACAATGATTTCCGGTTCTTTGCTTTATGCGGATGATAATAGCGAGATAAATACCAAAAGTATGCGAATTCAACACCCCAGTGGGGTTATTGTTACCGAAACTGCGATAGAAAAACAAGACGAACATTTTAAAATAAGATATACCATGATTAATCGTACCGCAAATCTTCTTGTAAAAGGTGTATCGAGAGTCGTTGTTGCTGATTAGCATGTTATATTTGCTGTCGAGTAAACGGGTAATTGGTCGATAAATTTTCCTTGAGTTTGCTGATAAAGAATCAGGTGCAAGAATTGGTGGTTGATGAATTCGCTATTGCCAATGTGTCGAGCTGAATTCATGTGTAATAACTTTTGTTATGAATACTTTTAATTGAAGGGAACAGTTTTGCGTTTACATCGCTTTACACCTATAGAATTTTCGGAATTGCGAGAGCAATGGCAAGATTTATTGAATCGTTCTGATGCAGATCAACTTTTCCTGTCGTGGAGTTGGATGCACAGTTGGTGGAATGTATACGGAGATTTAGCTAATGACGAGTTGTTGTTAATTGGAATTTATGACAATGATAGATTAGTTTGTATTGCGCCATTTTATTCTAGTAAAAAAACAATTAAAGGTTTGTTATCAGTTAAAATCATTCAATTCTTGGGAACACGAGTTGATGGTTCGTCAGGATTCAGAAGCGAATATCTACAATGTATTGTTGATAGAGAAACATCCGAGAAATGTTTAGAAAACGTTTTCGATTATTTGCTTGCTGATATTGGTTGTGATGAGCTTTGGCTTAACGATTTAGTTGTCGGTTCAAAAACACATGAGCTAGCAAAAAAGTTTAGTGCGCATCCTAAAGCCTATAAACGCCTGCAGGCAGAAGACACAACCTATGGAGTGAATGTAAAGGTTTCATTTCAGGACTATGTAGCCTCTCTTGGAAAGAATACGAGACTTAAAGCATATAATCGAAGAAAGGTTTTGGAATCCTTAGGCGAGGTGATTATTGAGTCGGCAAATGCTCAGAATTATCGGGACGTGCTTCAGTATTTGTCAGATTTTCACCTGGACCGTTGGGAAACATCTATTTCTTATGCAAAGCATGGAGAGTTTATTGCGCTCTTAATTAATGATACTGATGTTACCGTTAGTGGTGTTGTTGTGAAACTGAATCATGAAGTGGTTGGTTGTACTTTAGATTTGATTGCGGCGGGTAAGAGTTATAATTTGCAAAGTGGTTACAAAGCTTTTGTAGATAAAAAGATTGCAATGGGTTCGCTTGCTATTGGATATGCTATAGAGTTTTATTGTGATAATCCAGAGATCAGCTATTATGACTTTCTCGCTGGTGAAGGAAAGAAGAGCAATTATAAAGAACGAATTGCACAACCATTGATGAATTTTGAAAGCACCCAATATATTTTTTCATTTGGCTTGCGTTTAATGTATCGGTTCAAAGATAAATTTAAGTCTTAATAGAAACACGTGAAAATAGAATTAATACGACTTGATGTGGAATATCAGTGTATCCGGATAGAAGGTTTGTGTGTCAGAATCTGATAAAAATGCTGATTTCTATCAAAAAATAAATTTAGGACATGCGCCTAATCACAGAGATGATTGAATGAGAATTTTACATCTTGCTTCTGGCGATTTATGGGCTGGTGCTGAAGTACAGCTGTTTCACCTGGCGAGAAATTTAGTCAAAGAAAATGATGTTACGCTACAGGTAGTATTGCTCAACCACGGCCAATTGGAGCAAAAATTACGAGCATCCGATGTGAACGTTTG
>Ga0224506_10000668_pt1 | contig 27352 bp, 25 predicted proteins | sample SF_Jan12_sed_USG_2_FD_169108 | JGI IMG/M metagenome (GOLD analysis project Ga0224506, IMG submission 169108) | Sediment microbial communities from San Francisco Bay, California, United States - SF_Jan12_sed_USGS_8_1 | ecosystem: Environmental > Aquatic > Marine > Sediment | place: USA... | reverse complement strand
AAATCTTGCCGTCCTCTATTGCCAATTCATCCATGCTGAAAGTTATAAATCCATTTTCTTCAGAGACAATTTTTATTGAAACCGTATGCACTTTTGAAGGAGAAACTGTAGATGTATCTACGCCTGTTGTTTGCGTTTGTTTTGCGTCGCTATTATCAAGATTAAGAATCACTTCAGCACGCCATGATTGATCGGCTTTATCAAGTTCCGCATTCAAATTGATACCGATTTGACGCGCATCTAAATAATTCATTGATGCTTTCTGCGTTGCTCCGAAATAGGCTTTCAGAGCGAGTGTAATCTGCAGCATCAAGGATAGTTTTGCTGCTAGCAAAGAAGACACTGCATACGGCTGTGCAGCCGTAATCAATGATATGCGTTGTTGTAACACTTTATCATCGTGCATTAACTCCATGCGATTTGTTTCACGAATGGCGTCGCTAGTGCTATTAAAGCTCCAGGGTTTTCCAGAAATTAAATTATTGTACTCAACTAAATTCATGGGTGTATAAACCAATAACTCGGGTTGGGTTTGAATAGACGTTAAAACTTTGATGTGCTGCATCACCGGTAATGTTTCAGCAAAACAATTCTTTCGCTGCTTACAATTGCTACAGGCAAAATACTGTTCAGTTTTAATTGGATCTTGCCAAATACTAGGCAATTGCCGAAACAATTCTGACCAACGTCTAACATCGACATCCTCATCACTGGCAAGCAACTCGTCGTCGAATAGATAAACATTTTGGTTACGATTGTGTGTTAGACATTGACCGCAAGACAAGGCTTGATGCGCATCAACTTCATCGGCTTCGAGTGCTGCGCCACAACTTGGGCAAGGCAAGTGAAAACTTTTTCCGGTTTGCTCACATAGCATAATCGGTGCGAGCACCTGGTTTTCGTGATTGTCTGGCGAGCCAGTCAAACCGCTGGCTTTCACTTGTGTTATTGATGCTATTGAATCGTTCGTCGCCAATAAACGCAAAACCATCGGCTGGGTCGTGGCGTCTTTGCCTTGTCGTTCGACAAAAAAACCGGGGGGGGAGTTTAGAATATCCAGCTCATAGCAAGCTGCCGTTTGCATTTCTGCATTCGGAGATTTTAATTTTAACCGTAACTGATCGTTGTCGGCTAATTTCAAGACTGTACTCAAATCAGCGCTATTTGGCTGTTCCATAATGATGCTTTCTTATAATCAATCATCCCTGGGCAACAATGGCCTTTCCAAGCTTGTAAAATTTCGATGAAAACAAGGTTTTCACAAACTCATTCTGTTTTACACAAACTTATCTGAAACAATCAAGAGCTTAACTAAGCCAACCTGTGGCGTCCATAGTTCAAAAGATGTAACAAGTTGCTTGACTGGCCCCTCAACCAGCATCAAACAATAACCAAGTAATGTTAATGGCTATTGCAACATTATTTAGTCATTATAATCCTTTACGAGTGTAACTAAGATCCAAATTGGGTTCTATTATTTATTTGGGCTCATGCACACTCATTACTAAATATAATGCTAAATACATTACATAGTTTAAAGTTTAATCTCAATAATAACAACAGAGACAAACAAAAACTTGAAGCAGATTATTAGGTATTTTTTGAGTGGGTATTTTCTTGAGTTTTAATATCAGAAATTAAATCGCTTGTTGCTGTGTCAAGTTAGCGCTAATTAAGGCTTGTTGAATATTCGCCTGGGTCAGAACAATGGGAGTCTGTACCATAGGCAAGTCCAATGCCTTAGCAATAGACTCCGAAAGATTGACCAAAACCACATGGACTTTTTGTTGCAGTAAATGCGAAAGAAAATCGGCGAGAAAAGTTTGGCTTCCAGGCTGATGCTTAAGATAGTGTAAATCGTCGATTAAAACCAGGGTCGGTTGATTCGCTTGCATGACGACTGCACGTAACTCGTCTTGCTTTGCACTGGTGGTTGACAATTGATGATACAAACTTTGTTTATCACCGATGGAAACAAACACCCGGGAATACCAACCGACACTTGAGCCTGGGGCAACAGGAATAAACAATCCACTTTTTGCCATTAATACGAGAAGACCAATGGTTTTTACACATAAAGTTTTCCCACTCATCGGTTCGCCATTGATACTAATGAGTGGTTGACGCGAACTGAGTTTGAATTGATAAGGAATCACGTAATTCAAATCACCCAAGCGTTGCTGTAAATTCAAAATAGGATGCCTCGCATCTTTTAACTGTAACCCCGGTTTTTCTTCGAGGCGTGGTGCGATACTGCCGCTTTCCTGGGCCAATTTAACAGCAGCGAACGCAAAGTCAATTTGTGAAATAAGTTGTAACATGGCGTCTAGTTGTGGCAGATGGTCGCTTAAAAGCGCGCTCAATTCCCGCAAAACAACTTGTTCTTCGATTAAAAAACGCTGCGCTGCTACTTCAAGCTGATTATTTAACTCAATCATTTCGAAAGGTTCGATTAATTGCTCATAATTCGGGCCTCGACCAAAATATACACCTGACACTTTTTCCGCAGCGTCTTCTCTTACTTCAAATACTAGACGTTCCCCATGCCAATGACCTTGATGTGATAGCACAGCTAGTACGTGTTGTTCGTTTTCTTCAATCCATGCTTGGGCTCGAGCTTGTACATCTTTTTGTAGTTGATGATAGCTCTCCCAAGCAACTGCTAACTCCGGACTGGCAAGTGCTATTATTTCTCGATGATGGAAATCAATGCAACGCACAAGACGATCTTTTACAACAGGATCAAGTTCTATATCTTTTAAATCAAGCTTGATCAATGGCGGCCAATTGCGCAATACGGGCATTAATGTTTCCAAGCGCGCTATGATTTGTAATACATCAGAAAGCTCGCTCACACTCAAAATGGTTGTAGCAAATTTTAAATTTCGAATGATTGAAAAAATATTTGGTAAGCGACTTAAATCCGGTGACTCACGTGCATCCTGCATGGCGGCCGCAGCTGTAATTGCACGTTGGCGCTCGCGTGCAATGATGATATTTGCTGCCGGTCGCAATTTACGCACATAATCAGTGCCATACGCAGTTTGAGTATAGCTTTCAAGCAATCGCAAAACAGCGTCGTAATCCAGTGCAGCAAAATCTTCAAGCATAAGGGCTTTAACATCATGAAGTTTATTTAAACCAGCGGGTCAATAAACCCGCTTTCCTTGTGTACAATTGTTGACGGGTTAATATTGCAAACTTGATTTTTGTCAGGTCATGAGTCAACAAATACTCTAACCATTGTCGATCGTTCAAGCCGGTTTCTTGATAGTTATTGTCTAAATTCCCATCAATTGCCTGTGATTGTAAAAAGATAAGCGTTTGTTCCGGTAGATTTTTTAAAAATTCTCCTAAATTTTTAGCGGAGATATTGGGCGAAACCAGGTTTACTCCCTGGTGTTTTGCAATACCAACCAGTAAAGGCAAATCACTGACAATGGTTTGCCATGGTGATTTTACGACTCTTGGCAACTCGGCCCCTCCCCATAACCACAAACTATTAATATCTGCTTGCCCTTGTTGGCGGCGCTGTTGATTGAGTGGATGTTGGAATAAATGGATTTGAATTTCATTTTGTAACCATTGCCATTGCGGGTCTGTTTCTTCATTTAACAGGTTCATACTAATCGAACGAGTTGTGTCAAGCATGGGCAAATACGCTGGCGTCTTCATGGCTTGGTTACTATGAATATACCAACGCCAAGGGTGTGGACAATATAGCCTCATATCTTCCGATTTTAAACGCTCATTTAAATCCTCTGCCAGTGCTTGTGCGCATTCCGCATCCAACGCCGCTTCTTTGGCGGACATAAAATAAATGTCCTGCAAGGAAATTTGGATATGACAAGGATCAGCTCGTAGCCAAAACCCACTACGGCTATCTAAACCTTCACCTAACGCACAAAGTGGAGCAATACCCGTGGTCAATGGATATTGATTTAATGTTAAAGCAAGCTGGTAAACATGATCCAGATTCAATCCAGCTCCACTCCGCCATTTTTTTAGGAAGGACTGAATATCGGCAAGTGATTCCAACTGCTGCATATCTGCCAACATGAGTATATTTTTATTGAATAAATCTTGGTTCACAGCTTATACGCCTTATTATTTCAATCAGGTATTCTAAACCTAAAAAACTTTACTAAAAAGTTTGACCCGTATTAACCCCTAAGGTAACGTTATGCGCCTTTAGCGCGAGGATCTCAAGTGGCCAAAAAGGCAAGTAAAACTCCCGATTTCGAGTCATCTTTACAGGAGCTGGAAGCGATCGTCAATCGTATGGAGAAAGGTGATAGTTCCCTGGAGACGGCTTTGGCTGATTTTGAACGTGGCATTTCACTTACACGTCAATGTCAATCCTTACTACAACAAGCCGAACAGCGAGTAAAGATTCTAGTGGAAAAAGATGGTGAACAATTGTTACAGCCGTTTGATGAGCCAGAGCAAGATGAGTAACCCTGATTTTCAACAAATGCTTGAGCTCTACCAAGAACGGGTAGAAACGGCCTTAAATAATTGCTTGCCTGCTGCCGACCTTGCGCCAACTAAACTTCACCAAGCCATGCGTTACAGCGTCATGGGTGGTGGCAAACGGGTTCGTCCGGTTTTAGTCTATGGCGCTGGCCAAGCCTGTGGCGCATCACTGGATCAGCTCGATGCGGCCGCATGTGCAGTTGAAATCGTGCATGTATATTCACTTATTCATGATGATTTACCCGCCATGGACAATGACGATTTACGCCGTGGAAAAGCGACTTGTCATATAGCCTTTGATGAAGCTACCGCGATATTAGCCGGTGATGCCTTGCAAGCATTAGCGTTTGATTTACTTGCCGACCAAACCAATTTAATTCCCAATGATTCCATCCGCGTGAAAATGATAGATACACTCGCACGCGCCTCTGGCTCCATGGGAATGGCCGGTGGCCAAGCTATTGATCTGGAATCGGTAGGTAAAAACCTGGATTTACAATCACTCAAAACCATGCATGAAAAAAAGACCGGTGCTTTGATCAAAGCTAGCATTATTTTAGGCGCTTATACCGCTGGTGGGCAAAATCCAGCAATATTAAAAGCACTCGAAGCCTATGGCCAATGCATTGGCCTCGCATTCCAGGTACGTGACGATATACTTGATGTGGAATCAGACACGGAAACTTTGGGTAAACAGCAAGGGGCCGATATGGCTTTAGATAAACCCACTTATGTTGCATTATTGGGCTTGGATGGAGCCAAAAAAGTCGCTCTTGATTTACACCAGCAAGCTGTAGAGCATTTACAATTATTGGATCAAAGAGCCGATTTTCTACGTAAGTTATCGGCTTATATAGTAAAACGAAGTTATTAAGCAGTTGACAGGCGAGCCTTTGCAAGCCTACATTCACACTACGTGCAACATCCTAGCACCTTGTTTGCATGGGATAAGTTAAAGTAAGGAATAGACGAAGCGCTCATGCAAGAACAGAGCAGTTATCCACTATTAGAATCCATAGATTCTCCCGATGACTTACGCCACTTGGCGGAAGACCAACTCCCTACGCTTGCAGTTCAATTACGTGACTATTTATTAGAATCCGTGGGCAAAACTGGCGGCCATCTATCAGCTGGTTTAGGCACTGTCGAACTAACCATTGCCCTGCATTTCATCTATAACACACCATTTGATCGCTTAATTTGGGACGTGGGTCATCAAAGTTATCCCCATAAAATTCTCACGGGTCGACGCGACCAAATGCCAAGTTTGCGCCAAAAAGGCGGTTTAGCGGGATTTCCTAAACGTGAAGAAAGCGAATATGACACATTTGGCGTGGGTCACTCCTCGACTTCCATTAGTGCGGCATTAGGAATGGCGATTGCGGCACAAAAACAAACAACAGGCCGCCATATTGTGAGCGTTATTGGCGATGGCGCCATGACCGCAGGTATGGCATTTGAAGCCTTGAATCACGCGGGTGATTTAGATGCAAATTTGCTTGTGATTCTCAACGACAATGAAATGTCGATTTCACCGCCAGTCGGTGGTCTTTCAAATTATCTTGCTCGCATCATGAGTGGAAAAATCTACTCGAATGTGCGCGAAAGTGGCAAAAAAGTACTAAAAAATATGCCGACTGTGTCAGAACTTGCGCGTCGTGCCGAAGAGCACGTTAAAGGCATGGTCATTCCTGGCACTTTGTTCGAAGAATTAGGATTTAACTATATTGGCCCAATTGATGGTCATGATTTAAATGTGCTTATCCCTACATTACGTAATTTACGTGACCATAAGGGTCCACAATTTCTGCACATTATTACTAAAAAAGGTAAAGGGCATGCGCCTTCCGAAGCCAATCCTTGTGAATATCATGCGGTCACTGCATTAAATGAAGAAACCGGTGAATCGGTAAAAGCCAAAGTAGCAACCACTCCGACTTACACTCAAGTATTCGGCCAATGGTTATGTGACATGGCAGCCCAGGATAGCCGTTTGCAAGCCATCACCCCTGCCATGCGCGAAGGCTCCGGTATGGTGCGGTTTTCTCAGGATTTTTCTGAACGTTATCATGACGTTGGCATTGCTGAGCAACATGCAGTAACCTTCGCGGCTGGCCTTGCTTGTGAAGGCATTAAACCAGTAGTAGCGATTTATTCCACTTTTTTACAGCGCGCTTATGACCAACTCATTCACGATGTCGCAATCCAAAAGCTACCAGTCTTGTTTGCTATCGACCGTGCTGGTTTAGTTGGCCCTGATGGCCCTACTCACGCGGGTTCATTTGATGTCAGCTTTTTGCGCTGTATTCCTAATCTGTTACTAATGGCACCAAAAGACGAAAACGAATGCCGGCAAATGTTATACACTGGATTTCAGCACAATGGACCGGCGGCAGTCCGTTATCCTCGCGGTCGTGGACCGGGAGCAGAAATCCAAGAGGAAATGACAGCTCTCGCCATAGGCAAAGCAGAAGTTTTACGCAGAGGCAAAGATATTGCTATTTTAGCCTTTGGCAGTATGGTAATTCCGGCACTAGAAGCGGCCAAAGATTTTGATGCTTCTGTGATTAACATGAGATTTATCAAACCCTTAGACCGTGAAACCATTATAGAAGCGGCAACCCGTCACGACTTGATTGTTACAGTAGAAGAAAACGCCATCATGGGCGGCGCTGGATCGGCGATTAATGAATTACTCGCCGGGATGAAAAACCCACCACGTATTATTAACTTAGGCATTCCCGATCGATTTATCGAACATGGTAGCCGAGAAGAGCTGCTTGCTGAGTGTGACCTCGATTCCACTGGTATTCGTCATCAAATTGAGATAGCCTTACGCGATTTTATGCCTGAAGCACTACCTTTAGGCGCCAATTCCAAGTAAAATACTCAACATAATGGCAGCACGTTATACATTAAAAGTTGTTACCGACTTTGCAGCAGCGCATTCTCTGAGAAATTATCAGGGCAGCTGTGAGCGGCTTCATGGCCATAACTGGAAAGTTGAAGTGGAAGTCAGCGCTCGAACCTTGGATGAGGTTGGAATGGGTCTCGATTTTAAGACCATTCGCCGCGCCACTAATGACTTTTTAGATCATCTTGACCATTATAACCTGAATGATGTTCCGCCTTTCGATACGATAAATCCAACTGCGGAAAATATTGCGGCTTACATATTTAAGGGCCTATCAGAAAAACTGAATAACGAACGGGTCAGCATCAGTGCTATAACCCTGTGGGAGACCGAACGCGCCTGTGTTCGTTATAGCGAGGATGAGTAAAATGAATAACCCAGACGTGCAAACAATTGCTGATGTTCAAAACAGTGAAGATAAGCGCCAAATTCCGATTGATAAAGTTGGAATTAAAGATATTCGCCATCCCGTTCGCGTCAGAGAACGTGCAGGCGCGGAACAACATACTATCGCTAACTTCAATATGTATGTCAATTTACCACATAACTTCAAAGGCACTCACATGTCGCGCTTTGTTGAAATTTTAAATCAACATGAGCGTGAAATCACAGTGGATTCCTTCAAAGAAATGTTGATGGAAATGACTGAGCGCTTAGAAGCTGAAGCGGGCCATATCGAAATGACCTTTCCCTACTTCATTAATAAGGTGGCACCGGTATCCAAAGTACAGAGCTTGATGGACTATGAAGTCACATTTCGTGGTGAGATAAAGGATAAAAAACCCTGTTTAATTATCAAGGTTGTAGTACCCGTCACCAGCTTGTGTCCATGCTCGAAGAAGATTTCTGAGTACGGTGCACATAATCAACGTTCTCATGTCACCATCAGTGTTCGCACCAAAGCCTTTGTTTGGATCGAAGAATTAATTGATTTGGTTGAAGAACAAGCCTCATGTGAACTGTATGGTTTATTAAAACGTCCTGATGAAAAACACGTCACCGAGCGTGCATACGATAATCCAAAATTCGTCGAAGACATTGTGCGAGACATTGCTGCTAAATTGAATGACGATGACCGTATTTCCGGCTACACCGTGGAATCGGAAAACTTTGAGTCAATTCATAATCATTCAGCGTATGCCTATATTGAGCGCATGTAACTTCTCGCTCTGTGGACACCTTTATAATATCTTCAAACTTCTAAAATAGAGCCGACCTGAACTGAATGGTTTCGGCTCGTCGATCTATCGAATGGTGCAGCCATTTATGCATTTTGAAATATTGATAGGCATTGATATTTCTAATTCAAATATTAGTTGCATATTGGAAAAAGATGGGCAAAGCGTGACTCTAGCATAACGATAATTTTTGCCCAGTAAAGTTCAAGCGGTTATAACATAACGCAAATCTTTTCAAACTCGTAAAAAATTGATTCCAGCTAAAACCAGGTTAACGAATTGTTTTGCCATATCAAGTGATATGCATAACAATAGGTTTTAGTGTTTACCTTAAGTTTGGATTTGACAAGACCTGGGTTTGCGCGTTAACTTAAAGCCAATGAAAAAAATAATCATACTGACATTATTAGCCACTCTTCTTTGCTCAACAAATGCTATGGCGTGGGACAACCATCCAGAGGCTTTATTTGGGCACGGACTTGAGAACATTGCTGAGACCTTGATGCTGGATCACTCCCATTCACAGGAGAATGAGCATCATGAAGACCATTGCTGTCACAGCAGTGCTCACAGTCTTGCTATACCCAATGACTATCTAATATCAAACAATGTTATCCAACAACAACGGCAAAGTTTTGTAAAAACAAATACGCCATTACCTTTTCTTCCTCCGTTTTTACGCCCCCCTACTGCATAAACCTAACATACTTTATCGTTCACCGCACAAAGGCGGTGTGTATTAAGTTTTTATAAGGTTTATGTCATGAACTTCAGATTAGAATTTCTGGCGCTTGCATATTGCTGTTTGTGCATGATGCCACAAAGTACTTTCGCCAATCAAAAAGAAGATAAGATCCGCTTGGCCGGATTTATCAACAACGTATGGCAACATGCCCCACAGCTTGCACAAGCAGAATTTGAATACTCAGCTGTACTACAAAAAGTAAATCAGCTTAAACGGCCTCGTTTTAACCCGGAGCTGTCGCTAGAATATACTCATTCTGAGGTTAATACTCGCACCCTTGGAATGAGCCAAACCATTGATTGGAGTGGGAAACAAATATCATATGCGCATCAATTTGATTTGGAACAAGAACGTGCCCTATTAACAATCGTTTATTTGCGCCAGACGATTGCATTAAATACGCTAAAACTACTGGCTCGATATCAATTGTTGCAACATCAAGTTCAATTGAGCCGAACTCGAAGTGAATTATTATCTGACTTAGTAACAAGCGCTACGCAGTCCATGCGTGCTGGAGATAGTCATGAACTTAATCTAGCACAAGCAAACGTTGCTCAAAATGAATCACTATTTGATTTGACTAAACTTGAATCGGAATTGCTATCAACAGAAACTCAACTACATAACGAAACTTTAGTTGATGCAAAATTTTGGCCTTCGATACTCTCACAGGATATTAATCCCGACTTTGAATCGGTAACTGATGATAATTTGATTACCCTCTCCCAAGTCAAGCTTGCTTTTCTCAATTGGCAACTTGCAAAAAGTAAAATTAATGTAGCGCGGGCAAACACAAAAATAGACCCTACAATCGGCATGCGCCTCGGCACTGAGGATAATAAACTATTATTCGCCGTCAGATATGAGATGCCATTGTTAATACGCAATAATTATCAGGCCGCAGTAAAAGAAGCGAATTACACATCCTTGGCTGCAGAAAAGTCCTATCAACATGAAATACGCAAAGCAAAAATATCATTTATCAGCAAGCAAAAACAATTAGCACTGCTGCATCATACCTATAAAACCTGGAATACAAGCGGTTTTCTTGCACAGCAAAAACAGACAAAACTGCTGCAACATTTGCAGCGTACAAAAGAACTTAATGCCAGTGACTATTATCAACAAGCCAAACAAAATTTGGATGTGCAAATATCTGCATTGGAGCTACAAAAAAGTGTTTGGATGGTATTTCTAGACTGGCTTTATGCATCAGGCCAGTTAGATTCTTGGATAGGGGTAAATAGTTCACTTAGCACAACCGCTATACATGGAGAACAACAATGAAAATTTTATTTAGTGTATTACTAGCTATTTTTCTGTTCAATTCAGCGCTGGCTCAAGAGAACCATACCTCACATCAGCACAAAGACATAACTCATCGAGTGAACGAAGATCATGACCAGGGACATGACGCTACATTAGAGCTAAACACTAAGCTTCAAGTCTCTGACCATGAGCACAAACCAAATGACAAGCATGAACACGAAGATACACATGAAATCACGCTTAGTGAAACTCAAGTGTCAATGGCAAATATAAGATTGCTACAACTTAAAGAGGAATCCATCAAAGAAAAACTTTTAGTCCCCGGTGAAGTCATTGTCAATGCTCATCGTACAAGCTCAATTGTATCAAGAGTTAACGCACAACTGTTAAAACAACATGTACAGCTTGGTGAGCAGGTGCAAGCACAACAAGTCTTACTTACGCTTAGCAGTCTTGAAATGGCAGCTGCTCAAGCAGATTTGCTCAGCGCCAATATTGAATTACAACAAGTGACAGAACTCGGCAGCGCCATTGTCTCAAACAAACGCTACTCCCAAGCCTCGATTAATTATCAGCGAGCATTATCAAAAGTTGTTGCTTTCGGAATGCATTCACGAGAAATTGAACAACTCTTGAAAAACAATACCGCTAGTCTCGCCAATGGAGAATTCCAATTAGTGGCAGCACAAAACGGAATTGTGATAACTATGGATTTTATCATCGGTCAGATGGTGTCGCCTGGGCATGAAATGATACGAATCACCGATGAATCTAAACTCTGGGTGGAAGCACGTCTTCCCTCGTCCCATCGCTCTTTTCTTAATATTGGTGCTGCTACAGAAGTTACAATTAGGCAAGAAAAATATCTTGGATCAATTGTTCAAATCCAACATCAATTGGATGCAATAACCCGCACTCAGCCCATTATTGCGGAAATTGACAATTCCGCTCACCGACTTCACCCAGGACAGTTTGTAAATGTTTCTATCGAAACCGAACGATCACTTTCAGGAATAATAGTGCCTATCGAAGCCGTGTTGCGCAACAGTCAAGGCCGCTGGCAAGTTTATGTTAAAGATTCAAATGGTCGATTTGCTGCAAAAGAAGTTGATCTAATTAAACAGATTGGACAACAGGTGCTTATAAGTGGTGTGGCACCTAATCAACACGTTGCAGCCGAAGGTGCATTCTTTATTCAGTCAGAGCTGGCTAAGTCTGCATTTGATGTACATAACCATTAGGAGGTTGTAATGTTAAATCGACTGATTGATCTCGGCATTGCTTATCGTTTTTTTGTACTGTTAATGCTGCTTACTTTATTATTCGCTTCTTTTTTTATTTTACCCTCATTGAAGCTTGACTCATTCCCCGATGTCACCAATGTTCAAGTTCAAATTAACACGGAAGCTCCGGGTTTGGCTGCAACAGAAGTAGAACAACTTATTACTTTTCCCATTGAAGCCGTCATGTACGCGCTACCGGATGTGGAACAAGTTCGCTCGATTTCAAAAGCGGGTTTATCGGTTATCACTGTTGTATTTAAAGATTCAATAGACATTTATTTCGCTCGTCAACTCGTTTTTGAGCGACTGCAAATAGCCAAAGAAAATATTCCGAGTGGTGTTGGAACGCCAGAAATGGGCCCCAATAGTTCTGGTCTTGGGCAAATTTATCAATACATCTTACACACAGATTCGACCAATTCTTTAGACGGCATGGACTTGCGCAGTTTGAATGACTGGGTGGTCAAACTACTTTTAATGCCCGTTGAAGGCGTTACTGATGTTTTATCCTTCGGCGGAGAAGTCAAACAATTTCAAGTTATGGTCAAACCACAACAACTACTTGCCTACGACTTACAATTAGATGAAGTGATAGAGGCTATTGAAGTCAACAATCATAACGCTGGTGGCTGGTTTTTAGATCGTGGCGCAGAGCAACTCGTCATTCGTGGTGTTGGCTGGGTTCGAAGTGGTCACTATGGATTGAGTGACATTGCCAATATCCCATTAAGAACCCATCAAGGAGTGGTTATTCGTGTCGCTGACGTTGCCAATATTCAATTTGGTTCTGAAATTCGTCAGGGTGCGGTAACCATGAGCCAGCGTGAAGCCAACGGTGACATAAAAACCTATGGCGAAGTAGTCGCAGGCATTGTATTAAGTCGAACCGGTGCAAATACTAAATCAACCATCGACGCAATTAAAATCCGCCTCCCTATGATACAACAAGCCCTTCCACAAGGAGTATTCATCAAAACGTTTTATGATCAATCGGATTTAACTGAGAAGGCCGTGTCTACGGTTACGCAAGCTTTATTAATTGCCTTTATTTTGATTGTCATAATATTATTTCTCTTTTTACTAAATCTACGCGCCACTCTTTTAGTTGTGATATCCGTTCCGATATCCATTGGACTCGCGCTGATAATCATGACCCAATGGGGTTTATCAGCAAACTTAATGTCATTAGGCGGCTTGGCTATTGCGATTGGAATGATGGTTGATGGTTCAGTCGTCATGATGGAACATATTTTTCGCCACTTAGTTCAACCCGACGAATTACATGCCGGTAATTTTCATCGAGACCGATTTGATGCAAAACATGATGACCATGGAGTCGCATTGCGGATACAGGAAGCAGCTCGTGAAGTGGGTCGACCGGTTTTTTTCGCGGTCATGATCATCGTAATTGTATTCGCGCCTCTATTTAGTCTTGAGGGTGTTGAAGCCAAACTTTTTCATCCCATGGCAATTTCGATTGTTCTGGCTATGTTGATTTCATTGCTTGTGGCCTTGTGTGTTGTTCCCGCCCTCGCGACTTATTCTTTCAAGCAAGGAGTCGCTTATCGAGAAAGTCCAATCTTGAGACCCTTGCAAACAAGCTATCAATATTTATTAAATCAAAGCCTAAACAATCGCAAACTAGTCAGCATTGGTGCCGGCAGTCTATTTTTATTGACGCTTGGATTGTTACCCTTCTTAGGCACTGAGTTTGTACCGGAACTTGAAGAAGGAACGCTCAATATACGGGTTACTTTAGCACCTTCTAGTAGCCTCAAAACTTCTATCAATGTTGCAAAAAAACTCGAACAACAGTTAATGGAATTTCCTGAAGTGATTTATACGTTTAGTCGTATCGGTCGTCCCGAGTTGGGTGGTGACCCGGAACCCGTATCGAATATTGAAATCTACGTTGGTTTAAAACCACAATCCGAATGGACCAGTGCGGGATCTCGGCAAGTGTTACAACATTTAATGCATGAACGACTATCCTTGCACCCTGGCTTATTATTTACTTTTTCCCAGCCGATTGCTACGCGAGTAGATGAATTATTATCTGGCGTGAAAGCACAACTCGCAATTAAATTATTCGGCCCCGAGTTAACACAGCTTGCTGACTACGGAAAACAAATCGAAGCCTTGGTACGTGGCATTAAAGGTAGCCGTGATGTTGAGATGGAACCAATTAGTGGTGAAACACAGTTGGTTGTGCGGCCAAATAGAGATGTATTGGCGCGATATGGAATTTCAGTTGCTCAAGTTATGGATGTCGTTGAGAAAGCGATTGGTGGCCAAAGTGCAGGACAAGTGATTAATGGCAATGAACGTTATGACATTTATGTTCGTTTAGATGAGGAATATCGAAATAGTCAAAGCGCCATTCAAGCCTTAATTTTGAAATCACCGAGCGGAGCTTGGCTGCGCTTATCCGAAGTTGCTGATGTCGAAATTGAATCCGGGCCACCACAAATAAGACGCGACGATGTGCAACGCCGGGTTGTTATTCAATCAAATATTGAAGGTCGTGATATGGGTGGATTTGTAGAAGAAATAAGTCAAGCTATTAGTCACGAAATACAACTTCCACCAGGTTATAGTGTAGAATTTGGTGGTCAATTTAAAAATCAGCAACGTGCTCAGCAACGTTTATTAATTGTCGTACCAATATCCCTAGCGCTAATTTTTCTCATGCTCTATTTCGCATTTAACTCTCTAGGTCAGGCTTTCCTTATCATGTTAAATGTTCCGCTGGCTTTAATCGGTGGTGTTGTTGCATTATTCATTAGCGGGCAATATCTTTCAGTTCCCGGCTCTATCGGTTTTATCACTTTACTTGGTGTCGCTGTATTGAACGGTGTGGTCATGGTGAGCGCTATCAATCAACGCATAATTGATGGAGCTAGTCAGCAACAAGCGATTGTCGACGCAGCGCTTTCGAGATTGCGACCGGTGTTAATGACAGCCTTGACCTCTGCTTTAGGTCTTATCCCCCTACTCCTTGCTACAGGCGTAGGTTCTGAGATTCAGCGGCCGTTGGCAACCGTAGTCATCGGCGGTCTAAGCTCTTCAACGCTATTAACCTTGATTGTGCTTCCTTCGCTTTATAGCGTTTTCACAAAAACTACAAATCAAGACCGTTGAGCTTATGCGACTGGTTATCCTGGCCTTATTTTTCGTTTGCCCTACCAGCGTTTTCTGCGTAGGGACAAATAGAAAGGCCAGGGTAATTTGTTTCTTGGAGTAGGCTAAATTTTAGTATGCTTGATTACATCCGTTGACAATACAAGATTGTTTGAGAAATATCTCAAAGTATAGTCTTTTTCCATATGATCTTTCATGGCCTCACTATCTTCGAATATTTCCCATAGTATAAATTTATTATTAGAATCTCTATCTTTAAATATTCTGAATTCAATACAACCTTTCTCTTCTAACGTTTTCGCTTCTAAGGCCTTAAGCTCTTCTTCAAGTTCATTTTCTTTTCCAGGTTTAGCGCCTATGATGGCAGTCATTTCAATTCGTTGTGACACTCAATCTTCTCCATTTTATATTTCTCAGTTGTCTCTACTCCAGCTTATTGACCTTCAGGCGGTTGCCATAATTCTAGTTTGTTTCCTTCGGGATCAAGAACCCAGCCAAATAATCCAAATTCCGATTCATCTATTGTATCAAGAACATTACAGCCTTCCATGCGCAACTCATGCAATAAACCATGGAGATCAGCCACACGATAGTTAATCATGAACGAAGCAGTGCTCGGTTCGAATTGTGACGCATCATTAATCGACCATATAGTTGTCCCATTGCTTGTTGTTCCAGTATTATCCACACAATCAAACGTGGTGCCTCCCCACTCCTGCACATCAATACCAAGATGTTTTTTATACCAAGCCTGAAGCGCGGCAGGGTCCTTAGCGCTGAAAAATATTCCTCCTATTCCAGTTACTCGTTTCATGCGAACACTCCTTTTCTAGTAGATAGTGTCAACAGTTTCGTAAGCCAGTACAAATAACTCATCAAAACTGACTGCTTCGATTCATTGGACTACATCAGCCATTACTTGCTTGGTTATAGAATTAAGCTTTGTATAAGGTAAAGAGCCCTATTAGAATAAAACCCACACCTGCAATATAGTGCAAATATTTTTCATTTATATACTCAGAAAACACACTGCCTGCTAAAACACCAATGGCAGAAGAAACAACTAGCGCTGCCGATGCGGCTAAAAACACTGTGTATTTGTTCACTTCTTTATCAGTCGCAAATAACATAGTCGCCAGTTGCGTTTTATCACCCAACTCTGCAATAAAAACAGCGATAAAGATAGTTAGGAATATTTTCCAATCCATACTTGTGATCTTTCAATTTATGTTGCTAGACAATCAAATGAGAACGCACTAATTTTTTTCACAATACTGAGTTAGCTTAGTTCATACTGTTCATGCCTCGCCGTTTCAGCCATCTTCGTCGGCTGGCCACTTATCATATTGAGTGACGCCGTCTGGAATGATTTCCCAGGAGGCTTTTGAACCAACAAAAATATGTCTTTTTAGGGTTACATCAGGATCACCATCCACACATCCTAGTGTTACCCCATGAACTTTGCCTTGATAGGTACCACATAAGGTTGAACCACACTTGCTACAGAACTGTAAACCCGCACCATTGGTTGATTCATAATTACTAAGAAGCGTTTCACCGGTCAACCATTTGAATTCACCCGAATCTACTAAAGCATAGGCTGATGCTTGTGCGCTAAAAGCTTTGCGGCACATGGAGCAATGACAAGAACGAGCGTCTTTTAATTTTCCTTCTATTGTGTAGGTGACGGCTCCACAGAAACATGATCCCTCTATTGACATTATATCTTTCCCTTCTGGTGATCATTAGAATTTTTTTATCGCCATTTTTAAGTAAAGCGCAACAAATGACTGTATAACATTCTGTAATTTATGTCAGACATCATAATTGTTTTATACTTTTGTTGCATAAACTCTGGTATATCAAATATTCAGTCAGCTATCAACAGATAGACCCCAACTAAACCGAGAACTGCAAAAAGTGGAATCAAACATACAAAATTTAGTAACTAATGGTAGCGCAATTCATACCAGTTAGATCGCTCAATATATTTTGAGTGAAACAGAATGATAACCCGTACCACTGACTGATCGATATGTTTTGCAAAACGAATCTAATTAATGACTAATATCATAAGAAATGACGTGAAAATAACGTGCAATCGCATTTCCGTTTGGATTTAAGGCGGGATCAAGTGTGCCTTGAGTTTCACGGGCCAACCAGGTTTGTGCATTGCATTGCCATTCGGGAGCAATACTTTCTTGGATAAACCAAGCCGAGAAATCAATGGTATAAGTCCCGGTATCGGGAATAAGTTTTTCATCTCGCGATGCTTTCCATTCAGTTATACCATTGGTAGGATGTTGACAATAGATTAAGGTCCAATAGTCCAGGCTTTCGCCTTCTATGGAAGGCGACCATTGTAACTCGTAAGCAGCGTTCCCATCCTGGGTGGATTGATCCAGAGGAGAGTTAATGACGACTGGCGAAGGTCCGGTTACAAAGGTGTTCGGCGCATCTTCATAATCAGCACGAAAAATTGATAGTGTAAACATTTCATTTGTATTACTAAAATCAAAAGAAGCAGAATATGATTTCGTAGATCTTGAATCATGCTTAAGCATCGTTTGAGCAATGCCTTTCGCTTTAATCGAAAGTGTTGCCTTATCCAGAATCAACTCTTGAGTGCCATCATAGAAATACAAAGTCGCCGATGTCTGTTCAATGTTAGGGGAGGATTCAATCTGAAAACTAATTTTTAGATCTTTTGTTTTCGGCTCGCCGCAGCCTGACAAATGAGTAACTACAATACCCAACAATAACATTTTTGAGCCATATCGACCTAAAGATAATAAATAATTACTGCTATGCAATTTGTAAAATAATCGGGCCTGCGCACACATCGCTTCTTCCTTGGTTTAATCTTGTTTATAATAGCCTAATACCGTTTACCCCGTCGTTTCTAACACTCGATCTACTAGAGTGAATCCAAGCACACGAATCAAACACTTGTTTAGCGCCGATACTGATTACTCAACTTATTATTAACTATTGTGCCCTGTTCTATTCTCGATCTTTTCTACTGCAAACTATCTACTAAACGGAACGTGCATAACTTATTTTTCATCTTTGCATTAATTTTTTGGTCATTTCATTTCTGTGCCCAGCCCCACTAAAAAAATACTCGGTCCCATTAATTGGATTTACAAATTGAATTCAAACACTGTCCATTCATCACTCAAATTTCGTGCACTAAACATCTGGACGAGCAATTCTAATTGTCGAGCCATTACTATCACCATCTATGTCAATATTCTTTGATGATTCATAAGTAAAAAAACGATGACGAATTTTTCTAATGTGTAATTCAAGTTGTTGCTGCGAATACGAAACTCTACGCCTGAGTTTACATTGGCCTAAAGCATTGGTTTTACAATAGGCTCGAATCTTTTTATTATTTCCGATCCACAAAGCTTTAACGAACGCATGACGAAGTGGCTGCTGCCATTGATCGACGACCGTAACATTCACCGTTGCATACCAATTGGAGTTTGTTAATCGTTTCGCCTTAGCATCCAGATCAGAAATAAACATCTGGGGTCTTTGTACATCCATACCAATAATGACTGGATCGTGATCTGAAGCACGATACACATTGTTCGCATATAAACTGTCGATTTGCGTCGTCGTTTTCAATTCAGTGTTATAGTCCAAGACATGCGGTTCATCGGCATTAATATGCCATATGGTCGCGCCTCTGATTTGTGGCAATAAACTTGAAGAGGCCAGCGCATGATCAAGATAACCAGACTGCCCCCTAAACACATAAGAATAGGCAGTTTCCGCGCCAATAAAATGGTCGATTAAATCGACATAGCCTGCGGTTTTGATTGCTGTGATCGGATCTTCTTTGGCATATGAATTTAAATCGCCAATTATTAGAAAATCGTCATCACCACTATGGGTTGGGTCTGTAGATAACCACTGAACTAATGCCTGTGCTGCTTGTGTACGCGTTAAATTACAATTGCCTTGAGCATCACCAATGTCAGGATCGCCGATACTGTCACAATTAGATCCTTTGGATTTAAAATGATTGACTGCTAAAGTTATTCTGCCTCGATTTCGAATTCGCTCAAAAGTTTGAGCCAATGTAGGTCGATTTTTTAAATCATTAAAATTGGCATTCACAGTTGAATCAAGAATTGCTGCTGCTCCAATCGGCTGAATCCTCTTGGGCCGATAAATGAGACCAACAGTGATTTCATCACTACCTATTCTACCAACACCGGGATTAATATAATCAAATGCTCGATTGTTACCTGCATAAGCATTGAGACCATTAACCAAATCCGCTATTGCACTATTGGCTGCATAACCATCATTTTCAATTTCCATTAGGCCAACAATATCCGCATCCATAGCGCTAATTGCCGCAATAATCTTATCTCGCTGACGTGTAAATTCCTCCAACGAATCGGCCCCGCGTGACGTAGGAAAGCCGCCACCTATTCCATCACCATTAAAATAATTCAAGACGTTAAAACTCGCGATTTTTATCCTGCCAGCCACGTAATCAGGCAGGCTTGAACGTGGGTTACTGGTAACAAACGACAGCGTTTGTGTTGGCTGGATTCGATATTGGTTGAACGCATAATGCAACACACCGCTGGTCTGATTTATGCTATCACCTATACGCAAACTATGAGTTGCACTTAATCCTGGATTTGGATAACGAATGGTTTCTGCATAACGCACACTACTACCATCATCCAATAAAATACGATTAAGATCATTGTCTATTTGCTGATTAATTGCTGTCGCCCCAGGTGACACAATATTACTTGGTATCATCAATCGATTATTTGCCGATAACCATAGTTCTCCAAAACGGCCTAAGTCATAATTCTCCGTGACAATTAATCTTTGTGAGAATTCTACTAACATCGACTCATACGCTTCGAATGAAGCGACATTATTCATTGGAAGTGTGAGATTTGCCGCTGTAGGTAGAGGATTATTTTGACTGATCACGTTAACATCGACTGATGTTAATTCAGTTAGTCCAAAATACTCTGCAACTATACCACTAACTTCTACTAAATCTCCAACCTGAACATCACCATCGTCGCTGCTATGGTATACAAATATGCCTTCTGATGTAGTGTCAGAATAATCTACATCGCTATCTTCTTCCTGCACAAAAAATCCGTTGAGTTGTGTTGATGTTTGAAAATCGCCGACCACTACTGCTTGAATAGTTACGGTTTGACCCAATAATGGACTGATATTGGTTTCACCCTGTATATCATGAATAAACACCTGTGGAATTGTTGGTGGTTCAAGCTCACCGCTGCAATTTACGCTATGAGTGCCAAGATCATCAAACACATCCTGACCAAAGGCAATCCATTGCAACGCAGGATCGAAATTATTATAAGCATCTACGTCGCCAACACAGACATCTGCTTTTCGGCGCAGCGTATTGTTTTGAGTGCCGACATTACCGCTAAGCCACTGTGAGCCAGGATCAACACCGATTTGCCCCAATGAATCAATAATGACACCTGCCTTTAATAACACCACAGCATCATCACCGTTAAACCAGGTCGTACTAGTGTCCAACTGATCAGCTAAATCCCTGAGTGCGGGTTCGGCCGCCTCTTGAGTAATCACAAAAGCATCACCACCGGATAAAAAACCCTGCAAGGTGATGGTTCTAGCGGCACTCAGATTGCCATTAAAATAAAACTGCAATTCATACGTGGACAAGTCCACCTCAACACCGGTGCCGTTGAATATTTCAACAGCTTTGTTCAAAGCACTACCTTCAACATATTCCGTAATCAACAAGTCATTGCTTTGCGCTAAAACAGAACTAGAAAATGTGAATGTTGCAAGTAACAATTGAAGGTAGAAACAACGAGCATTAGTAAACATGAACATACTCCCTTTTGGTGTTGGACTGGGAATACCGACAAATACCAGATTTGATATTCGGTGGTAAATACTTACATGATCATAGTTTGTTAATTTGGCAAAAACCAGAGTGTTTTTTACTAAATCGACATTGTTAGTCACACCCTATGATCAAAAAAAGCACACGGGACAAATTATCCAAATCTAGAAAAGAGTGGGAAATAATAATTGCAATAAACTTATTTTTCTAAATAATATTGCATCTCTAACTTCAACAAGTTCCACTTTTAGTGTTTTTATGCATATTCATCGCAATCAATCCATTCAACTAGTACAAATGTGAAGCCTCATCTTTCGCAACGCTTTCATTTAATTAGAAAGCCTACAAGTTTACTATTAGGAACAAAATACTTTTCCGATTCGCCTTGAGCAAACCACCAGCATAAACAGCGCCGATTTCAACCTCCCATAAACCTGGTAGCTGATAATAGAAAATTTATAGAAGAATCACACCTTTATGGCGCACAATTACAAGCAACAAATAGGGCATGAAATAAGCAATCTCTCAAGCTATTGTTATGTCTAGCTATACGACAGCAAATACGTAGTGGATAAAATATTTTCCATCCTATGATAAAATAAACGAAGCTGATTCAATTAAATTAAACACAAAGACTAACTTGGCAAAGCTGGAAATTGATCGAATGGGTTTTTATATTTGATATAGCTTGCTACCCGTACGCAAAAGCACAACCACTGGCATGTTATGCACTTGAACCCAGTTGTTTTGCTTTCGCCAGCCATTTTTCGCGTTGCTGTTGGTTTGAAGACATGATTGGTGCAAATTCTGAGATTTTTACAACTTTGACGCCACAAAATTCAAGAATGGTTCTTTTCATTTGGTTATGGCCCGGGCGTTGAAATACCCAGCGATAATACCAAGGCGGTGTATCCATGGTCACCATCAAATGCGCGGTGCGTCCTGAAAGCAATTTCTCTGGTAAAGATTTATCTCGATACTTAAATGCAAACCCTGGTAGGAAAACCCGGTCAAAAAAGCCTTTCATTAAAGCCGGCATAGCGCCCCACCAATTTGGATAAACAAACACCATATGAGTTGACCACAGAATTAATTCTTGGGCTTTTTTTAAGTCAGGTTCTAACGCTTGGATTTTATTGTAGCCCTGCCAAAGTATAGGATCAAAACTTAGTTTTCCAAGTTGCAGTTCACGAACCTCTGCACCGCTTTGTTTTGCAGTATCGATATATGCGTCGGCTAAAGAGCCACAAAAACTATCTGTATCAGGGTGTCCAAGAATGACAAGAATATTTTTTTTCATTATTTTCCTTTGCTTGAGAATCATTCATCAAGACTTGTTTAAATCAATTAAAATGCTCAAAACAAACTTGAGCAGGTCGAGAGAGTCTATTCGGCCAGCAGTAGTTGGCATACTCTTATAAATGCTAGATCAGCTGGGCACCTGTAATATAATAGTGTCCCCATATCAAAACGGAATAGACAATTCCGACAATAAGTAAAAATATTAATTCTTGTGAAAATGGTGGTCGCCTTTCTTGTCTTGGTTTTGCGCCTCTTCGTTTTGAAGTGAGTATGCTCGTTAGCCCTAGCAAAAGAAAGGTCGCAAAAAGTAATACGCTCGACACTTCACCATTAGCAATCAAATGACCGAACGACCACAATACCACACCCCAGCTTAATGGGTTTGCGGTAATTGCCTGTGCAGATGACGGTGCCGATCTTACCGAGTTCGACAAAAATAGATATATAGCGGGTAACATCAAGACCGCGGTAACCGTTTGCCCCCACGCTGGCGGCGTATAAAGAAAAAAATCGTTTGTTGTTTTGAACCCATAAATAATCAACGCAACACTTACAACCGATACGATATTAAAAGCAACTGAATAGTTTTTAATTCCGATTCTGGTGACTATTTTTTTTCTAGCCGTATAAAATGAAGGGATAAGATGAGAGCTTAAAAATATAACCAGCCCAATGATTAAAATTTCCAAATTAAGCGCTCCCACCAGTTGCAAATCTATTATTTCTGATTATAACAATGAAAGCTTACAGTGAGTGTAACATTTCAACAAATAACCAATATTTTCCAACCGCTCCAGTGACCAAAGAGTAGATTTAATAAGCTGTCTATACGATATTGCGGCAACCATTTTCTTTGAGCACTCTTTTTGTTGAAGCTGGATGGTTTTGAAGTTCGTTTTCCGGCCGTATAGGACGTTCCACCAAATTGCCGCCACAATTTGGACATTTATTATTCAAAATTGTTGTCGCACAGGTTTTACAAAATGTACACTCAAACGTACATATAACCGCTTCATTACTAGCCGGGGGAAGATCTTTATTGCAGCACTCACAATTGGGTCTTAGTTCTAACATCGGTCAATCCTTCTTGAATCTAAAAAAACAGAGCAGCATATTTTTACAGCCTATCTTATACAAAGTATACCGCTACAGCAATTATGTATAACACAATTAAAACTTTTCAATACCAATTTGCAACCACAAATCCAACGGAACGCCCCCCTTCCACACTTTCTAAGAAACGCTAAGGCCCCCGAAACGGAAAATGTATCGCTTGCTCTAGCGTAAGTCTATTCATTCGATAAAAATTGATAAATGCTCGCGTTAAGGTGACAACGAAAAAAATCATTGCGCCCAATCGATAGTCAGTTAGCTCTAACAATGGCAAAGCTATAGGTATCCACCAAACAAAGTTATAAATAACAACAACAATGCTATTTAATAGGCTGCGCTTAGCCGAGCTATAATTTCCTGTTTTTTTTATTTGCCATGCAAGCAGCATCGCTGAATGTTGTTCGATGATAAGGCAGTATAAGATCCCAATGGCTACTATGCCAAAAAAACCAATTTTGTCCGTCAAAACTGTAGAGAAAAAGACAACAGCGACAAAGACTAAGGCAGGCAATCCAAGACCTAATGTCATCAAATTATTGCAACGGACTGTTAAAATTTTGTCTTTATTCATCGACATTCCCTCTATCTATATCCTTCGGCACTAACACCTTAGCGTTAAGCTTAAAAGCTTGTAAAATATCACGTCCGATAATGTGTGAAACTAAAACAGTGCCAAGTTTGCAACGCTAGCACCTAGAAAACCTGTCAATACACTAAACAAATATATAGAATTATTATTTAACAACACTATTCAAGTAAACCTAGTTTCCCGGCCAAATAATTTCGATGCGCAGGCCACTCGGATCATAACACATCATGTGTTTAGCTGGACCAGGGCCTAACAATTCAGGCGAAAACTCGATTGCAATGTCATGACTAATCAGCTTTTCAAATACTAAGTTTAAATCATTCTCGCAAGAGACTTGAAGTGCAATGTGGTGCAAACCTACATTTCTATTTTTGTCGAATGTATTCACCGGTAGCTCTTTGGTGGCCCAGAGGGTTAGCATCATGTGTCCGTCGCTAACAAAAATGGCCGGGTAATCATCTCTGCGTTTAACTTCTTTCCATCCAAGCAATGAGATAAAAAAATCAGCGCTGGCCTCAAGATTAGAAACCGTTAAGCCAACATGGTGCACCCCTTGAGTGATGCTCGAAGTCATCGTTTACTCCTTGTCTTTAACTATTTTCCATATTTCTGACTATGCTTCCGATTTTCACTTGAGTCAGCCTTATTGTCAATAATTCTATTGTTGTTGATTCTGACAGCGTTTTATAGCGACTTACTCGCTTAGCGATACTCGTGATCATCAGGCACAGTCAAGCAATTCATCTAGCCGTTTTTTGTTTATATTGCCGGTATTCACGAATAAAAAAAATATTCGCTGACAAAAGCACCGTCAAGGTGAAGATACTAATAAAATACAAACTCAAATCAGCGACGATTAATTGAATATATGGGTTGACTTGAAACAATAATAAAAGATTATGAACAATCGCAAATATACTTGCGATAATCGTACTCATGGCTAAACAAAACCCGATAAACGCACCATTGCTTTTCATATAATGTTTACTGGGTAAGGTATAAAAACTTTTCACCCAGGAAGTCACTGTAAAATCACGACCATTGAAATAAAAATAAACAAAACGAAGCAAATTCAATCCAGGCTCAGAAACTGGATTACGCTGGCGTAATAAATATCGACTCCAGCCTAGTAACACAAGGCAAACTAATAGTAGTTGAGAAACTAATAAACCATTCCATGACATTTCAAAATGGGAAACCAAGGGATTCCATTCTTCGTGCAAACCGGGTGATAGTAAATAGGTGATATACAAATCCGCAACTCTTAAGCTAAAAATCACGAATAAGATAATTAAGAGATTTGGTAAAATTGATTTGATGGCTTTAAGCTTCATTTGTTTAAATGATGTAAGTAATAATATACATATTTATGCCAATACGGAATCATTCGCACGAGATGAGATTTGTTGATCTAGCATTTTGGCCCAACGATTTAAATGAGGATAATCATCAAGACTGATCTCGGCTAGGTCTTCAAGAGTTACCGTCCAAGGATAAATTGCAATATCCGCAATTGAATAATCACCAGCTATAAATTCCCGGTGTTGCAACTGCTGATCTAGGACTGAACAATACTGTACCAGATTGTTTTTGTAACGCTCAAATATGGCATTAGGTGTGTCCCCCTCATCATTCAATAAATAATGATGAATCTCAATGAGATTAGGACAAATATTGGCTGCTTCGAATATTAACCATTTCATGACCTCGCTTCGTGCCTTGGTTTCTTTGGGCAAAAGCTTTCCGGTTTTTTCTGCAAGATAAAATAAAATTGCTCCCGATTCAAACAACCTGACGCCCGTATCCAGGTCTACTATAGCGGGAACCATGCCGCTTGGGTTCACCTGGCCAAACTCTGGATCAAGTCCTCCATCCGCATGAACATCAACTGTTTTGATTTCATGAGGCAAATCGGTTTCTTCAAACATCAATGAAATTTTGCGTATATTAGGACTTTCGCTGAGTATTCGGTAGAAATGAATCATGAGAGACTCCCATTAAGATTATATTTTTTCTTTATTTACAACTATATTAACAACAGAGTCACAACAAATTACATAGTTCGCCTGACAACTGAATCAAGTACTGTTGTACCGCAACTCAACATTCATTGGCAAATCATTTTTTGCTTGAGGCTATTGTTTGGCTAAGATGTTTCAAAACACAATGTGTGATCAAAAACAATAATATGTTTCGATTGCTACTGCGACGTTGATTTGAATAAACAATTATTTGCTGGGCTCAGGCTCGGGTTCTGCGCCAAATCGAATCACTGAACCACGACGAATGGTACCGTTACGAATCGCGTTTTCTATTTGATTTTGGGGGATTATTTCTGGCACCGGCATAGTGATTCCTTGCGCCCCTTCATCACGATAAATTGCTTCCTGTGTCGCTTTATTCAAAACAGTGATAGCAATACGACGATTCACTGGATTCAGTGGATTTTTTGTATCATACAATGCCTTTGAAGCCATACCCACCACCCGAGCGATTTTCTTTGGATCAAATTTTGAAGCTAACATTTCTCGACGCGCAGCATTAGCGCGGTCTGCTGATAATTCCCAGTTTGTATAACCTGTGCCTGCGAAATAGCGACGTGCATCTGTATGACCCGAAATGCTGATATTGTTAGGCACTTTATTCAAGGCCTTAGCAATTTTTTTCAAAAGCTGGCGAGCATACGGTTTAAGCGTGGCGCTACCCAAATCAAACATCGGTCGATTTTTATCATCGACTAATTGAATACGCAAACCTTCTTCGGTAATGTCTAATAACACTTGATCTTTAAATGGTGTCAATTCGGGTGTGTTATCTATTTCATATTCAATTTCTGCCTGTAGTTCTTCTAATTGTTGTCGCTCAAGTTCCTCTGCAATTTTCTGTGCAGTTGATTCGTTGACATCATTATTGTCACTATCACGCATTAGCTCGCCTTGCCCTCGAGAGACATCGACATGCTTGCCTAAGCGTATGACGCTCGTGCTTGAGCCACCAGACGCATTGACGATGCTGGGATTTTTAAAAAACTTGGCAATGCCATCAAGCACTTCTTCATTGGAAACATTTAACAACCAAAGCAACAAGAAAAAAGCCATCATCGCTGTTACAAAGTCAGCATAGGCCACTTTCCAGGAGCCGCCGTGATGTCCACCACCAACGACCTTCTTTACTTTTTTGATAATAATGGGTTGTGCGTTTTCAGCCATCCTTAGCGCAATCCTTTATCAGTATTGATTAGCTTTTACGCTTGACATAGTCCTCTAACTCTAGAAATTTAGGACGTTCAGATGGGAAAATAACTTTGCGACCAAACTCAATAGCTACTTGTGGACTGTAACCATTAAGACTTGCCAATAGGGATACTTTTATCACTTCAATAAACTTGCCTTCGTCAGCAGCTTTGAATCCCAAGGCCGAAGCTAAAGGACCAGCAAAACCAT
>Ga0224506_10000667_pt1 | contig 27354 bp, 23 predicted proteins | sample SF_Jan12_sed_USG_2_FD_169108 | JGI IMG/M metagenome (GOLD analysis project Ga0224506, IMG submission 169108) | Sediment microbial communities from San Francisco Bay, California, United States - SF_Jan12_sed_USGS_8_1 | ecosystem: Environmental > Aquatic > Marine > Sediment | place: USA... | reverse complement strand
GTAATGATATATTTTGTAATTACAAAAGGGTATATCGGTATTTTATACTCAATTATAATAATATCAATTCCTTTTACTAGTTATTGGATTAAATCATTACTGCAATATTATAATCGAAATGAAAATTCTAAAATATCATTCAATAATTGTTTTAAACCTGATTCAGTTAGTTCATGGATGTTTCTATTAATGTTATTTTCATTTATATTTTCTAAAATTGATTCTTATCTAATTATCTACTTTTTGGATATTGATCAGATTGGAAACTATTTCTTTGCAATTTTAATAAGTTCAAGTATTTTATTTTTACCACTTGGGACTCAAAATGTCTTGAACCAAAGATTTAGTAAAACTAATTTATCCTTTAATGAAGTTCACAATAAACTAGAATTGACCATATTAATTAATAATATGATTTCCAGTCTATTTATTTTATTTTCATATTTTATCTTTCCCCAAATTGTACTTTATATTTATGGAAATAAATATCAAGGAGCGATAACAATAGCTTTACACTTGATGATTATTCAAACACTAAGGAGTAATGTAAGAGGAATTTCTTCTTATAATTTTGGTACAAATGAATTAAAAAAGGGATTTGTCGGAGTTCATTTACCAATTGTCATTCTTCAAATTTTATTATCATTTTATTTACTTAAATATTTTAAAATCAATGGTCTAATATTCGCTTTATATATTTGTTCAATTTTATTAATTTTGTCTTGGTTAAATATTTATAGAAATTTCTTATTTTTAATCAAAACAATATTCATCTCATCACTCCCAATAATTCCAATAGTATTATTAATTATGTTTCAAAATAACATTTTCGTGCTAATTTATATTGCAATCTTTGTATTCAATATAATATTCAATACAGAGAGAATAAAATTTCTATTTATTTAACGAGCCTTCAATATATTAATTGGACTACCACTGGCAATTGTATTGGAGGGAACATTTTTAATGACATACGAATTAATAGTAATCCAGGAATTTTCTCCAATTTCTACACCAGGCATTATAGAACAACCTACTCCAATTCCACAGTTTTTATTTAATATTACAGAACCAATGACCAAATATTGTTGTTCATTCAAAACCATTGGAGAGTATTTATAGTTATATTTATTGTCTGAATCGTCTAAATTTCGATAATGATGAGATAAGCTATATATGCAAGAATTTGAAGCAATACCTGATGATTCACCAACAAACACACCACCATGAGCTTGAATTAATACATTTGTTGAAATATGACAATTATCTTGTATTATTAAAGATCCAAAACTAATTTTGTTTGATAATATTTTATGGACTCTTTTTAGATTTGGAGGACCTAAGATTAATACAACATTTTTGTCAATCCAAGTATTGCTTCCAACAACCAAGTATTTGGGATTAACAATTGAAACATTTGTATCAATTCTAACATTCCAACTTAATTTAGCCCCGTTTAATCGCCAATAGTACCAACGTAGTCTATCCCCAATTGGTCCATCAATATTTTTTATGGACGCTCCAACTAGATTCAAAGGAAATGTTAAGATAGCCTTTGTAATATTAACAATTTTTTTCATTATATTTCAAAGGAAAAAACCCATATAATTAATTTTGACATTGACCAAATCTAATGTCAGATTTAATCCAAAAATTTTTAAATTCTAATTAGTGTAATAAAATCACCTGAAAATTCGATAGTAAAAATTTCTGAATCAAAAAATTTGGTGAATTCATTTATGTTTAAAGGTCTATGATAATAATCATAGGAATATAACCCGTACTTCATAAAATTAGATGAAATTATTAAAAAATCATAATATATCATGAGATTCCATGCTATGGAAGAATTGGTACCATACCAAAAATTGACAAAAAGTTCTAAATCACTACCATAATAAAATCCCAGCTCATTATTACTCAATGCAAAATATGCATTTGCAATCCTTACATCACTAAAGTAGGACATATTTCCAATTATTTCTATAATGTAATTTAGTTCAGCTACTTCTTCATTGCTAACTCCACCATAATTTATAGGATCATCTAAGTATGTATTGGTTGTCATTAATGTAATCGAAACAAGAAAAACCAAGCACAAACTAGAGATATATTTCTTATATTTCGGGAAATTATTATTTATACCTGTTTTTGATAGATAAATTATGCTACTAATCCCAATAAATAAAGGGTAAAAATAAGATAATAATCGTAAAACAACATATATCCATCCACCAAAAGAGTAAAAGGTGAATAGCAAAAATATAAAAACAATCACAACAAAGTGAGAGGGTATTAGGAATTCTTCATTTTTGTCGAGATCCAATTTTGAGTAATAGCGATTTAATTCTAAAACTAGTGGTATCACCAAAATAATCAGCTCAATTCGTTTCAATAAACCAAAAATTGAAAAATCAGTATAAATTGGATTATATTCAGGTATTTTTGGAACATTCTTATAAAATTCAGAAAGGATTAATAATATAGAAAACAAGGATATCAAAATTTTGATAGAACTATCCTTAAAAATTATTGAAAATAATTTTGAATAAATTGGTTGAAAAAATTTCAGACTTAATATAAGAAAAAAGGGGCTTGTAACACCGATAATAATAAAAACAAAGATAATAAACCACTCAATTGGAATTTTTATGTGTACAATAATAAAGGAAGGAATTAAATTTTTATAAAAAATAATCAAATAGATACCATATAAAATATTAATAGACATATTTACAAGAAGAAATTTTAAAGTTTTTATGTTAAATGAATTCTTGATATTTAAGAATTTGGTAGTATCATTATAATTAATTCGATATAACCAGACCCCATTTAATATAGTATAAAATATGAATGTCATAAATCCAGTTGTCCGGTAACTTAGAATACTTCCAATTAAAATTAATAAAGTGATGGGTAAGTAATTATCCCTTAGATCAAGCAAATTAAGTAGAATTAAAGTTGATAGCAAAATAAAGCCAATATTACCAAAAAATATTGTACCCCCAACATTAGGATTTATACTAAGTAGATGTAAGGGACTTCCAATAAAAGATATCAAACCAATGGAAAATAAAGATTTATCTTTGAAATATTCTCTTGAAATGCAGAAACGATCACCTATTTGAATTCCAATTTCATATATGATCGCAGGAAATATAATATTACCAAAAAAAGGTAGCATGATAATTTCTGTATATTCTAGATTGTTGATTAGAATACCACTACTCGCGACTATACTAGCTCCAAAAAATATTGATAATTGGTTGACACCAAGAGCAAATAAACCAGTTTGCGTAATTGTTGTAATTGAGTAAGGGTTAATAACAAAACTACCATTAGTAGTGATAATTTTGTTAAGGTTTAGTACAGGTCCACTAAATCGATCCATCCAGATGCTATGTTGATGAAGTGATATTAAATAATACAATAGATTAAAGCAAATTAAAATCAATCCAAAAAAATTGAATAAATTAATTCTAGCTTTTATTATTTTAAAATTTACTTTTTTTAATACATTGAAGTTAAAAGGTGCATTTAATACACCTATAAATAACAACTCCAAAAGAAAAAAAGTACTAAACCAAACTAATTGGTAATAAAATATCGTTGGAACAATTATTAAAAAATGAATTATTACCATTACCAAAATAGAGTGTAAAATTTCAACACAATATCCAATTATTAACGTTAAGGAAATATGACCGAAAAAACTAAGTTTTAAATTTACAAGATACCTATTTGCAATTGGATATGCTAAGAATAAAAATTCAAAAATAAAAAAAGGATAAAGAATAAAGCTCCCTACTAGAATAGAAAATTTTGAAATTAGAAATATTATTGAGGTAAAAAATAAACTAGACGTGATACTCATGAATATCAACAATTTATTCATAATTAGATAATTTTATTGAAACTAATATGAATGATTATTTTGCGAATCAATTTTAGTAATTTTTTATGAAGATATTTAAAATATTTATTTTTTAATATTATCAAATTATCAAAAGTTATTGAGTAGTTTATTATATTCGTAAATTGACTCAAATATAAAATAAATGAAAATTTTAAGATTTGTAAGCTATTTTAATGACTCAAACCCAAGTGGTCCTCAGAATCAATACGTAAATCTGTCTAAATCAATGAATTTTATGGATTATCAAACATTGATTCTCTATCCTTCAAAAAGATATCAAATTGAAATTTCAGATAATATAACTTTTGTTGGCGTAAAATCAGAATTTAGATTTATGGGTTTCACAATTTCAAGCTATCCAGATAAAATTAATTTTAGTAATTTTGACATTTATCATCTTCATGGATTTCGAAATGGAAACATCATTAAAGGTTTGAGAGAAGCCAGAAAAAATCAGAAGAAAATGATACTTTCTCCACATGGAGAATTATTTTCGCATATTAATTTTATACCAAATGTGATGAGATCTCCGTATTACTTATTTGATGGGATTTATAAAAATAAAATATTGGATAGATCAGATAAAATCATATTATCATCTAATTTTGAAAAAAAGGAATTATATAAATATTCAAAACTCACACCTAAATTGGAAGTCATCTATCCAATAATTAAACCGGCATCTTTTACAAATTTGAAAAAAAATACCAAAGTTCAGGATCACATTCCCAAACTTATAACAATTGCTAGATGGAGTAAAAACAGAAGAATTGATAGAATTTTAGACATCTCAAAATTACTTTTAAAGTTAAATTTTAAACATGAATGGTTGATTGTTGGAAATATTGGTAAAAATGTAAATACTAGAAATTTTGCACCTCAATTTGAAAAAATTCGTAATATTGTCAAATTTGAGAAATTACCGATCAAATTTTCAGGATACTTGAGAGGTGAGAGTTTACGCAAAAAATACCAAGATGCAGATTTATTCGTTTATTTGTCAGATTATGAAAATTTTGGTCAAACAATCGCAGAAGCAATTCTTAATAAATTACCAATTATATCTACCCCAGTTGGGGTGGCTTCAGATATGGGAAATTTTAATTCTATTAACTTAGTAGGAAAAAACAATCTTTTAACTGCAAAAAAAATCATCCAAGTTTTCGAATCTTATCCAAATTCTAAAGACCTTGTAGATGCATATTCATGGTTAGAAAGTAAAACAAATCAACAAAATGTGAAAAATAAATATCTAGAGATTTATGAGGATAAATAGATTCTTGAAAATATTAATTTGGTTTGAGATATATTAATTAAAGGGTATATTAATGTTCTATATTGTCGTTCTAGGTATTTTGTTAAACTAATCATTAAATTTTCTGATTTTTTATTTTTTCTTAAGTAACCCATCTAATTTTTTATGAAGAATATTCATTTTCTCTTCATTAATTTCTTGCGTTATTGCAAATTGAAATGAAGTAAATCCTAATAATAATGGAATAAAAAATAATAAATAAGTCCCATTTGAGATATTTTCCTGAAGAGAAAATCTATGGAATAGTATCCATATAGCCCAGAAAAATGAAAATAAAAGTGAAAATAATCCAAATAAGTAGTACGTTCCAATAGGATTATAATTAATGTAATAATTCTTTCGAATATTTCTAGATATGAAATATCTTAATTGATTTAATATTGTTTTAGGAATAAATGAAAATAAATTGATAGTTGATTGTTCCCTCCCATAAACTGCTGGAATTGAAACATCTGCCACAGTAGCCCCAATTACATTTAATTCTACTAAAATTGAATTTTCAAAATTATATCTCTTATTTAAACGATTTTTATTTAATTTACTAAATGTATCATTCTTTATAGCTGTATATCCATTCTGAGGATCAAAAATAGACCAATAACCTGTGCCAAATTTATTTAAAAATGACAATATATAATTTCCAAACTTTCTATATGCTGGCATATTTCGTAATGAATCCTCACCAAAAAAACGATTTCCTTTTGCATAATCATAATTAAGAGTTAATATAGGTGTAAGCAAGTCATCAAGAAAATTTGGGTCCATTTGATTATCTCCTGCCATAACGACAAATATATCACAATTTTTTGATTGTAAAAATTTATGTCCTGAAATTATTGCTCCTCCTACACCAGTATTAACTTCATGGTTTATTAGGTGAAAAATTCTATGTTCATCATTCATCAAGTCATTTTGTAAAAATTGTTTAACAACAAGACCAGTCTTATCCTTACTTTTATCATTAATTATGACTATTACATCAATCCAATTTGGAATTGACATTAGAGTATCGATTATTAATTTCTCTTCATTATATGCAGGAATTGTTACTCCAATTTTTTTATCCTTGTAAGTCATAATTAAACAAATCCGATAATAATAATTCCGAGAATTGCAAATAACAATCCGATCAGTTCTTTAAAATGTATTTGATATTTTTCTCTTAAATATGTATAAAAAAACAAAGCAATAAATAAAACAGTTAAGGTCAGGAGATCAAAAATAATCAAAGGTATTCCTGTTATAAATAAGATATATGGAGTAATAATTAAAGCACATAATCCAAAAATTAAAGACACCACTTGATAGCCATCTGTTAATTGTTTTTTTACAAATAGGACTTGATTCAACTCTTTTATTCTTTTACTTGAAATTCTCAATAAAATGTTCGAAAATCCTTTTAAAACACCTACTATGCCTAATAAAATCAATTCTGTTATTAACAAAACCATTTAATATCAGACCTTATTATCTTTTAACAAAATTACTGCGAACAATAAAAATATTATCCCAATAATTTCAGAAATTCTAAATTTATAATTATTCAATATTAAATCAAAAAATATTACAACAACCGAACTAATTGAAATTTGCAGTACAAATAAATTTGTTAATGATTTATTCTTTTGTTTATATATAATTCCAGTTACAATTCTACTAAGAAATGAAAATACCACACCAAGTATGAATAAGAATAGAAATAAAGAATTTGAAAATTCAGTTGAAATTTTTAAAAATTGTAAAGAAATTGCATTTGTAAGAGAATATAACAAAAATAATAGTAGTAAATTGTTGTTGGTTAAATCATTCATATTTCAATAGTAACAAAAATAATAATAAACGTTGGTATTAATATAAAAATGGTACAGTAAATTAAATCATAATATAATTTAAATGAAAATTTCTCATGAAAATCAATTATTTATGAAAGTAGAAATTCGATTTGCATAATATAATAATTTTGGAGAATTTATAAATTATTTTTATATTTGAAATATTGTTTAATTAAAATCAGTAAAATTCAGATGAAAATATAAATACTAGACTAATAGGTACTTCATGAAAAAAATAATTCTTGGTATTCATGATGGACATGGAGCTGGTGCAGCTTTATCTGTTAATGGAAGAATTGTTGCTGCAGTTAGTGAAGAAAGAATTGTTAATATAAAAAATTATAGTGGTGTACCAATTCATGCGATCAAGGAAGTATATAAAATCACAAATATTAATCCAGAAGATACAAGTGCAATAGCGATAGTTGGACTGGTAAGAACTCTACCACCAGTATCAAAAGAGGATGCTAGCTTAATTAAAGTCTACAAAAGATTTGCTAGGTATCTTAGTGGTAAAAAAGTTACCAAAGCATATATCTCAATATTACATAAATACAGAAAAATGTCAGAACTTAGAGAATTGTTTAAATCTATGAATATCTCAGATAAAGAGATTTTCTTCATTGAACATCATAAGGCACATGCAGCTTGTGCACTTTATCAACATCCTAATGGGCAGACAGAAGATAAATTAATTCTAACCTTAGATGGTGCAGGAGATGGACTATCAGCCACGGTTTCAATTGGGAATATAGATGGAATCAAAAGAATTGCATCCACAACTGCATATCATTCAATAGCAAATAATATTTATAGTGAGATGACCGGTTTTCTTGGACTTAAACGATGGGAACACGAGTACAAATTAATGGGAATGGCACCTTATGGAAGAGAAGAATATTGCTACAATAATGTCAACAGTCTAGTTGGAATCAATCCTAAAAATCCATTAGAATTTAAAAATTATAGTGGTGCATATAGTAATCATTTACAAAAAAAATTCAGTAAACTCTTTGTTGAACAACGTTTTGATAATTTAGCGGCTGCTACTCAAAAGGTATTTGAAGAAAATGTTGTCAAATGGGTAAAAAACAGCATTAAAGAAACAGGCATATATAGTATTGCATGTGCAGGGGGTGCTTTTTTAAATGTAAAAGCAAATAGTCTTATTAGAGAATTATCTGAAGTATCAGATCCTTTTTTCTATCCAGTAGCAGATGACAATGGAACACCAATTGGTGCTTGTTTGGAAGTTTATCGAATTCTATGTGATAGAGATGGAATTAAGCCAATTTTCGAACCAATAGAATCATTATATTTGGGAAGAGAATTTTCAAACAGTATGATTGAGAATGAATTGAAAAATTACCCAGATTTACACTTTACTTATATTGAAGAACAAGACATTCCATCAACCATTGCGAATGAATTAGTTGATGGAAAAATTATTGCTAGATTTAAAGGAAAAGAGGAATTTGGACCTCGAGCACTTGGTAATCGTACAATTAATGCAGACCCACGAGATCTAAGAGTAATTCGTAAAATAAATTTTGCTATAAAACAACGTGATTTTTGGATGCCCTTTGCACCTTCTATCTTAGAAACAGATATTCAAGATTATTTTATTAATTCAAAACCTGCAAGATATATGATTGAATCGTTTCAAACAACTTCATTGGGAAATGACATTATAGCTGCATGTCATCCTTTTGACATGACTGCAAGACCACAAACAGTTAATGCTTGGAATACAAGCTATTTAAATTTAATAACTCAGTTTAAGGAACAGACTGGTGTTTCTGCTGTTTTGAATACTTCATTTAATTTACACGGTTTTCCAATTGTTGGGTCACCAAAAATTGCTATAGATACGTTTAACAATTCTATGTTAGATGGATTGCTTCTTGAAAACTACTATATAAAAAGATCAAATTAATATCGAATTATGTATTTAATTCATATAGTTCTGCATTACTTTCTTAATTAACTCTTCTGCTTGTTTGAGAACAATATCCTCTGAAAAATTTAACTCTATAAAATCACTATTGAAATTCTTAGGCGTGTTTAAATAAGCAATTTTCATCGCGTTCACAATCTCGTCTATTTTGTAACCAGTAGAAATACCATTACCATACCTATTTACTATACTTCTAGCCTGACCTTTGCCGATATGAAGAATAAACTTTTGTGTTGCCATATATTCAATTAATTTTGTTGGTATAGCAGTTCTAGAGATTAAATTATCCTTTAATGGTAAGATCATAACATGACAGCTCATAAGAAGGTGATTTAATTCATTCTCTGTTAAATAATCCACTAAAAGCTTAATCTTAGGACAATTTACGGATTTTAGTTTTGTGAAAATAGATTTCATTTCAGGTCCATTACCTCGAATTATAAGTTCTACATTCTCATGAAGTTCACTAAATTTACAAAATCCATCAATTAAAATCTCAAAATCATATGCTGGACCAAGGATACCAGAATACAAAAAAACAATTTTATCTGAATCATTTTCCTTAACAAGATTATTTATTAGCTTTAGTTGATTTAGACGATCATTTGATATACCTACATATACAGTATCTACTGGGATTAATGGCTGTAATATCCTTACTAGTCGCGTAAGACTTTCAGAAATTGTTGAGATTCCATTGACAACATACATAGAAGCTAAAGCAAATTTTATTGATATATTTTGCATAGACTTATTGTTAATGAATCCTAGCTCAATTGGTGCTGTTGGCCATAAATCATCAATATTTAAAATAGAAGGAACCTTGAATAATTTACTGTATATCTTAGTAGGTATAAATGTAAAAACATTGGGTGAAGTACCCCAAACAAGATCATTTCTCCCAATTAGAGGAAACCAAAGAATAGAAAAAAAAGAAAAGTATAGATAATTCACAACGCGACCGAAAAATGAAGTAACATCGAATGTTGGCATCCATACCCGTACAATTTTTATACCCTGATTAGTAACTACACATACTGGATGATACCATCGAACTTTACTCTTCCTTCCTGGATAATGCGGAGAACTTGTCAATATACATACTTGATGTTTCCTTTTTAATGAATGGGCAAGAACATTTACTCTAGTTGCTGCACCTACCTGATCTGGAGGAAAATATTCAGTTATTAATAAAATCTTCAAGTGGCTGATTTCTCAATGATCTAGAAGGTAATATGTCTTATCTTTCAAAGTTAAATTTAACTTGAATTTATGATTTTGATACATAAATAATTACATTCTACGTACATAATCCAAATAATCACAAATAATTGAAAATATAAATAATATTGAAAATAAAATAAAGTATAGGTGAGACCACCTGCCTGAAATTAAATAAACTATAGTATAAACCCCATAGAATGAAAATAATACTAAACAAATAAAAGATATAAGACGTAACAAGCTCTGAGATGAAGTTAAGCCAATTCTTTTATACCAATTTAAGAATAATTTTCCAGCAGTTTGTGGAATAAAAGATTTATATTTTATAGAAGATGCATAATCTTCCTCATAAATCGCAGGTGCAGGTACCTCATAAACAATACTACGGTTTAAACCTAAGAGATACAACATCGAGTTTTCAACAAAGTACCCTGAATCTAAACGCTCAAAATCCAATGTTGAGAGAGAATTACCGGACATCGCGAAATATCCACTTTGAGGATCTGTAATATTCCAAATTCCTGTTGATATTTTATTGAGAATTCTTAAAATGCGATTCCCTATCCTGCGAAATAAAGGCATAACATGAATGTCTAGCGAAGGATGAAATCGAGTAGACTTGACAAAATCATACTTATTTGTTAAAATTGGTTCAATCATGTTGATGAAATAATCAGGATGCATTTGACCATCAGCATCTATCAATACGATAGCTGTGTTTTTAAGCAACAATGCATATTTATTTGATTTCAGCCATCGAAATGAAGTTTTTAGTGCTTCCCCTTTACCTAAATTTGCTTTATGAGATAATATAACACATTTTTTACAACCATCGAATTTTTTTAATATATCAGAAGTTCTATCTTTACTTCCATCATCTACTATTATTACAAGATCTACAAGATTGGGTAGTTTAGTAATTGTAGAAATTATTTTCTTTTCTTCGTTGTATGCAGGAATTATTGCAACAACATTCCCTCCAAGATACACTAAATCTCATTTTCATTTGGTTTATAATAAATTTATCTTTATTTATTTGTAATGAAAAACAGAGATATACCATATACATTACTTATCATTACGGATTAATATTGATTTATTTACATATTCATAATAATGACGTACAAAATAAAAATTAAGTTTTATTAGAAAAAATCCCGATAAAATTAAAAAAGAATCATATTAATTTCTACTAAAGGTATAGATAAATTCATTAAATAAGATTAAGATGAGGAATGTGTCTAAACGAGCATTAATAACAGGAATAACTGGACAAGATGGCTCTTATTTGGCAGAATATCTTTTGAGTAAAGGATATGAAGTACATGGAACAATAAGAAGAGCTAGTACATTTAATACTCAAAGAATCGATCATATCTATCAAGACCCACTTGAAAAAAGTACGAAATTATTTCTACATTATGCAGATGTTTCAGAATTCAGCTCAATTGAAAAATTAATTAGAAGTGTTGAACCAGATGAAATTTACCACCTTGCAGCACAAAGCCATGTTAAAGTAAGCTTTGATTTACCTGTTTATACAGGTAATGTTACAGGAGTCGGCTCAATTGTATTACTAGAAGCCATTAGAAGAAGTGAAATTAATTCTAAATTCTATCAAGCCTCATCTTCAGAGATGTTTGGCTCTTCACCACCCCCTCAAAATGAAGAAACTAGATTTCATCCTAGATCACCTTATGGCGTAGCAAAGGTTTATGCATATTGGGCATGTGTAAATTATCGAGAATCTTATGGTATGTTTGCATCGAATGGTATTCTCTTTAATCATGAATCACCACGAAGAGGGGAAATTTTTGTTACTAGAAAGATTACTCGTGCAATTGCTGCAATCTTGGCAGATAAACAATCAAAATTATATTTAGGAAACTTAGATTCTAAAAGAGATTGGGGATTTGCGCCTGAATTTGTAGTTGGAATGTATAAGATGTTAAATCATTCAAAACCTGATGATTTTGTTCTAAGTACAGGTAAAACAACATCAATTTCAGAATTCCTCGAATTAGCCTTTACTTACGTTGGATTAAACTGGAAAGATTATGTAAAAATTGATCCTAAATACTTTAGACCTGCAGAAGTAGATCATTTATTGGGTGACTCTACAAAAGCAGAAAAAGAATTGGGTTGGAAAGCAAGAGTATCAATTGAAGATTTAGTTAAAATAATGGTTGACGCGGATATGCAACTATACGGATTAAAACCAATTGGAGATGGATTTATGTATCTTAAAGAAAATGGTTATAATTGGACTGAAAACAAATTGACGGTGGGTTAATGAATAAAGAATCGAAAATTTATGTAGCCGGTCATAATGGCATGGTTGGATCAGCTATTGTTCGATACTTGCGTAATCATGGTTACAATAATCTTATTCTAAAAAATCGATCTGAATTAGATTTAGTAAACCAAAATGAAGTTGATAATTTTTTTAAAATAGAAAAACCCGAATTTGTATTCTTAGCTGCTGCAAAAGTTGGTGGGATACATGCAAATAATACCTATCCTGCTGAATTTATTTATCAAAATTTAATGATACAAAATAACATCATACATCAAGCATATCTAAATGAAGTCAATAAATTATTATTCTTAGGAAGTTCTTGTGTATATCCCAAAGAATCAAAAATACCAATAACAGAAGATCAATTATTGTCAAATTATTTAGAAAAAACAAATGAAGCCTATGCAATTGCAAAAATTTCGGGAATTAAAATGTGTGAATTTTACAATACTCAGTATAATACTAATTTCATATCAGTAATGCCAACAAATCTGTATGGACCAAATGATAATTATGATCATCAGAATTCACATGTTCTAGCAGCATTGATACAGAAATTTGTGCTAGCCAAACACAAAAATGAAGCTACAGTTACCTTATGGGGAACTGGAAAACCCTTGAGAGAATTTTTACATGTAGATGATTTAGCAGAGGCTTGCATCTATCTCATGGATAATTATTCATCTTCAGAGATCATTAATATTGGTACTGGAAAAGATATTTCCATCTTAGAACTTGGTAAATTAATAGCTAGGTTAACTGAATTTGATGGTGAAATACTACATGATTTGACAAAACCTGATGGAACTTATCAAAAAACAATGGACATCACTAAACTTTCTAATTTAGGATGGAAACCAAAGATAAATCTAAATGAAGGAATAAAAGCAACCATTGAGGATTTCAGAAATACATATTTATCAAAATAATAAAAAAACCAATTAATTCCTTTTTTTAATAAAATTTCATTTTGATTTATTTTGAAAGGAGAAGATAAAAATAGATGAGATATAATTAAAAATATAATAGAAGAATAACTGAGGAAATAAATAATGACAATTTTCACAAGAAGAGGCGGTAGTATTGTATTTTTTGGTTTTATGTGTATTTCATTATCAATAGCACTTGCAGGTTATCAGGCCATTCAAATATTGACAAATACATTTTTAGGGGATGTATTTTCATCATTCATTGGAGAAGGAGGATTAGATTTTTCATCATTGTACCCCCCAAACGATCAATTAAACAGTGCAGCACTTGGTATCATAATTTGGGCTAGTTTAACTGAATTATTTGTCCAACTTCTATTCAATACGTATTTTACTATCACACCAAGTTTAATTCTGTATTTTATGATCCTTGGTACCATGTTGATATTTTCAGTGGTTTCAGGTTATCCAGCATTCGCAGCAGGAGCAGGACCTGGATCTGTTAGACTTAAAAGAGTACTAGGAAAGCAAAAAGCATTTGCAGGTGATTATTTACTAGTTGAAGTGAAATTACGCAACCGCTCAATCAACCCAATACCTGTAATCGAAATATACGATGCATATCCAGAAGTATTCGAATTAGTACTTGGTGAAAATTTCCTAACTACTCAACTCGGTCCCAAACAAAGTTTAAGTTATGCCTACATTTTGCGTCTTCCAGTTAGAGGTAGATTTTTAATTGGACCGACAAAAATAATTATTCATGATAAACAAGGTTTCTTCTCAGATGAAGCAGTACTTGCAGAATTATCGGATCTATTAGTATATCCTTCATATGAAGACATCAAGAAATTACAAATGCTCGGATCGAAGCGCCAATTAGGCAAGCTATTTGGATCTCATAGAACTAAGATAAAAGGGATGGGTACTGATTTCTTTGGAATTAGAGAATTTCAACCAGGTGACCCCCTAAAATATGTCCATTGGGCTGCAGTTGCGAAATCAGGCGGTGAAAGACTAATGGTAAGGGAATTTGAATCAGAGCAAAATATACGAGTGCTTCTTTTACTTGATGCATCAGCATCAATGGGTTCAGGAATACCGAGAAATACAAAATTAGAATATGCAATTCGTAGTTGTGTTATGATGGCTCATCTAGCTATGGAAAATAAAGATACTGTAGGTTTAGCGGTCATCAATGAGCGATTTGATCACAATAAATTCCTTGAACCTACAGGTTCTAAAACATTCCAGTTTAAATTCCTAGAACTTCTTGCAAATGTAAAGGCTGAAAAGAAAATCAAGTGGATAGACACTTGCGAATCAGTTGTAACAAATTTAGGAAAAGCAAGTTACGTAATAATTGTTTCAGATTTGGAAGGGAGCCATACTGAATTTCTAGAAGGAATTAAGAAACTTAGGGCCTCTAAACATAGAATTTTTGTTATATCTCCATTTGGACCTTGGTTTGAAACCAAAAGTTGGGATCTCACTCCTACGGACAGAATAATAGGTGAAGCAATAGAGGAAGGTTTTGTAGAAAAACGTAAGCAACTCTTCAAAAAAATAACCAAGTTTGAAGGATCTGCAATTTCAGTAGGTCCAAATGACATGCTAGCAAATGTAATGTCCGAATTTCAAAAATTGAAAGCGATGTCTGGAGCATAATATTGGTATTGTTCAAAAACAGATAAAATTTCTACTTTTTTATTAATTGTATCATCATATAGGAATAACATTTATGTGGAATTGTAATTAACTCAATATAATTATAATATATTTTCTATTAATAGGAAGAGATAATATATGTCAAAAGCACCAAACCCTCCAGAAGGAACAAAAGCGAGTTCTTCGACTCGTTCTTCTCAAAGAGAAAAAGTTACCCCAAAAGATATCAAAAGTACGTGGAATGAGTGTTTTACGGAATTAAAAAATGTTGTAATAGGCAAACACGAAGTTCTAGAGGATATAATGATTACACTTCTTGCAGAAGGACATATTCTTTTAGAAGGTGTACCTGGAATTGCTAAAACAGTAATTACAAAAGCATTTGCAGATGTAATAGGAATGAACTTCAATAGACAACAATTCACACCTGATTTACTACCCTCAGATGTATTAGGAACAAATATATTTGATCCAAAAACAGCATCATTTAAACTTAGAAGAGGTCCTGTGTTTTGTAATTTCTTACTTGCTGATGAAATCAACAGATCACCTCCAAAAACACAAGCAGCCATGCTTGAATGTATGGCAGAAAAACAAGTCACTATAGAAGGAGAACAATACGCACTTGATCCACCATTTATTGTTGTCGCTACACAAAATCCAGTTGAACAAGAAGGTACATATCCATTACCTGAAGCTCAGGTCGATAGATTTGCGATGAAACTAAATTTAGAATTACCATCTGCTGATGAAGAAAAAGAAATCATTCGACTAAAACACTCAGGTTTCAAGAAAAAGGTCAGACCAATGACTACAGCAGCTATGGTAAACAAAATGATTCAAACGGTAAAAGAAGATATTTACTTATCTGATGAATTAATGGGATATATACGTGATATTATTGTTATGACAAGAAGCGATCCAAGATTAATGTTAGGTGGTTCACCAAGAGCATCACTTGCACTACTTGGATCATGTAAGTCGTATGCGGCATTACAAGGACGAAATTATGTCATCCCCGACGATCTAAAAAGAATAGCAGTAAATTCAATTGCACATAGATTACAGCTTAAAGCAGAAGTTGAATTAGAAGGAACTACAGGTAAAGTTGTAGTAGAAGATATAATTAAACAAGTTGCAGTCCCAATATGATAAATATTTAAAAGAAATTGTTTGAAATTATTATTTTTTTAAAATATTTTACTCGTTATTCTAGATACTTCTAAATACTATTCCTAATATGACATAGTATAGAAAGACGATAAGGAAGATAGACAACATGAGCAGGCAAAGACGACGAGGAGTAAAAGAATTATCTGTTCAAAGAACATCTGATTTTTTTAAATCTGCAAATCGAAGATTAGCAATGGTAACAATCTTAATTCGGATAATCGCAATCATTATGCTAGCACTTCTGGTACTTTCAATAACAAATGTCCTTCTTGATGATGTGGTTTCATTTGGCAAATTAGGGATATTTTTCAAATTTTTCATCTTGTTGTTTTTTGTTTTTGTACTAGCTCTCTTGACTCTTGTCGCATATGTGGCAGTTCCCCTAAGTCAAGGAGATGAATCCCTTCATTACTTTTGGGCATCTAGATCATTTATTATCAACAATCTTTTTGGGTCATTAAACCTTCTTGAAGGATTTGATAGTGAATTATTTTTTGGGTTTGGTCAAGATCCCTTGGCTCCAATGGCTTATTTATTGAATAAACCACAAAGAGAACTTTACAAAGATGATTTCTTGCATGGCTTAATTACACTTGGTATAATTCTAATTTTAATTACTGGTGTTGGTTTCATTAGAAAGAGTTCTGTAAATCTTGCAGGTTTAACTTTATTAATCTCTCAATTAGTAGTATTACTAGCATATATGAAGGATTTAACTGTTGAATTATATATCAATCCTACTAATGTAGAATCATTAATCAATTCATCGATGTTCCGTTTGGCACTAGTCTCTTACTTATATTTTGAATTTTCATTACAGACTGGATATATATATAGTTTAATGACACCGACATTAACAAGACAAAAAAGAGTTGGAAAACAACTCGCGTCTCTATCCGAATTTAGATTGGGTATAACCAAGTTAGGTACTGCTGAAGAAAAACAGATATCAGATGAGGAGAAAAAGCTCAAGGAAATGAGAGAAGAAGATACAGAAGGGAAAACACAAACAGGAGTTTCACTTGGTGCAGGTTCTACCTCAGCTAAAAAATTTAGTGCAGATGCTTTAATATTTTTACTGGATTCAGCACAAGATTCATTGTTTACAAAACCTGGTGGTGAACAAGAAAGATTAACAGGAAGATTACAGCGATATCATGATGGATTACTATTACATGATGCTGATTTGGATAATAAATTAGGTGGTTCTGCTGAAAAAGCATTTCAACCAATACGAATTCTATTCAGAGTAATTGGTTCTATGATATTTAGAGTTACCATTTTAATCCTATTCTCATGGTTTGTTTTAAACCCTGCTCGTGTTACAAGTTTTATATCATTACCAGAGGCAATTAGTAATTCAATAGAAATAAATGAACCTGAAGGATTATTACTCGTATTGATTCCATTAATCTTTTTCATAATTAGTCTATCCTACTTTGTGGCAAAATTACAGACATGGGTAGTTAAAGCAGAAGAAGTAATTATACATGAATCAGAAATTGAAAAGCTTTTGAAGGCTGGAAAATCAATCACCAGTAGAAAAGATTTAGAGCTTGTCGACTCGATCTTAACAGGTGAACCAATTGTATCAACAACTACCAAAAGTAAACAAACCAATACCGCCACTAAAAAAGGTGCTGCAACAAGAAAAGGAAGCCCGGGTAAAAAACCAAAACCTAGGAGAGCTAATAAAAAATAAAAATAAATTCATAATGTGTTAACAATGATGGATCTCCAAGCTTTCCTATTTTGTGGAGGAAGAGGAACTAGACTTTACCCCATAACAGATTATTATCAAAAAGTAATGATGCCTGTGGCTCAATCAGGGAAACCAATGTTAGAGTATGTAATACGTCATCTTGCATATCATAATATAAATGATTTTACAGCACTTATAAAATACAGAGCAAACCAAATTCGAAGATATTTCGGCAATGGCGAAAGATTTGGTGTAAATATCGATTATCGATTGGATGATAAAAAATTTCCTAATACAGGAGGTGCATTGCTCAATGCAAAAGATCTCATTAAAACAGGTAATATTTTATTATATTTTACCGATATATTGTCAAATATTGATATTAAGAAAATGTATCAAAGTCATGTAGAATCAGGAAAATTAGCCACTATATGGATGGAAAAAGGTTGGACTGTTGATTCTGGTATTATTAATAGAGGAAATAACTTTAAAGTAACTTCTATTTCAAAAAAAACATCTGATAGTATTTTTGCAAATACAGGGATATCTATTATTAAAGCAGAGGTTTTTGATATGATAGAGGACATATTTCAATCTTCAAAGAATATTGACTTATCCGGAGATATTTTCCCTTCTCTAGCTAATCAAGGTGAGGTGGTAGCATATACAGAAAAAAATTGGTGGTTAGATGTTGGTAGTATTGCAAGACACCAATCTATAGATGATTTATTATTATTTAATAAATTCCCTCATTTAAATGGAGGTAAAAAATATTAATTGGAAAGACTGGCAAGAGCGGATTGATAATTGTGAAATTATCATATGGTATGGCTCCTTAGAGAATTTATACCCAATCTCACAATGGATACATCTAGGAGCTTTCCCTATAGGATATGGAACGTTAGATGATATTAGACAAGACCTACCAAATTTAGACTGGATAATTAGGCACTTAGCCTGGTTAGGATTTAACAAATTCAGAATAATTTCGATATCTGATTATAATGGGTTAGAACTTTTTTATCAAAATTACTTTGAAAACTTAGATATAACCTTTGCGTACAGCAATTTGTACGAATTTATTTACCAAAGGAATTCTAATACCAATGGCCAATTAATTATAATACCTGGCCATTTACAAACTAATGCTGATTTGCGACATGCTTTATTACTTCATAGACAAAGAGGAAATGAAATTAGTTTACTTGCTATTCGAGGATTACAATTTAGAGTTGGATTGGCAGAAGTAAAAGTTGAAAACAATTTAAACATTGTTAGTAAATTTCAGGAAAAACCACTTAACAAATCGGAATTAATTTCATCGGAGATTATTATCATAAATGATAAATTATTCAACAGCACCTTACTCAAGGAATTAAATTATACTCAAACTCCAGGAAAGGATATATCAGAAGAAGCGTTTCTTAACGAAATACTGGATTTGATAATTCAGAAAAAAGAGCTTTCTGAAATAGAATTAACAGGCATTACAGGTGAACCATGGTTTATTGATTTATCGGATTTGGAAACATGGGTAAAATTAGATCATGATAATTTTATTAGAAAATTTAGCCACCTCATAAAAGAATAATTGATTTTAATTGTTTTCTGAAATATCTTATCGGTTCGTAGAAAAGAATTTTTATGAAATTAAAATAAGTTATATATTGAGGTTATTCTATGAGTGAAATTCCAATGGAATATAAAGTAATGAAAAAAAAGTTTTCTAAAAAACTACAAGATCAAGTAGGTGATAATTTAGTAGGTATAGTCGTGTATGGTGGTGCTTCATCGGAAAGAGTATTTTCTGGTGTATCAGATATTGATTATTTTATTATTTTGAAATCATTAGATAAGCTATCAAAATCACTAGCAGATGTATATAACGAATTAAGTGAGGGATTTAATGAATTTTTAGATAATCCACTTTTTGCAGCTCTTTTGGATTATGATATATATACAGAAGATCAATTACCCATCAAAGGTAATTTAAATGGTTTCTCACCAATTAGAGCTTTAGCATTAAAACATGGAGAATTATTATATGGAGTGAATCCATTTAAAGATATTGAATTATCAAAGGATGAATTAATTTCAGGTGCAAGAAGAATGATTCAAGATTATCTAGAAAAATTGACTTCATCATTATTTATGTCAGAGTTCGAAGCAGAAACACCAGAGGAAGAAGAAGCGAATCAGCAATCAATTGAGGCAGAGAAGATATTTTTAGCAATTGATACTATTCTATCATCAGCACAAGTATATTTTATGATACAAGAGAATAAATATGTCAACATGCCAGATGTGGTACTTTATGCAGAAACAAAACCAATCGATGGCGTTGATAATGAATTATTACGAACTGCAGGTCTACTTAGACAGGGTGTAGAAACAGAAATAAAAGATTTATTCAATAGAGCAATTAATTATGCTGCGTCGATATTAAAACTCTTAAATTAAAGTTTATTGAAATTATTTCTTCTAATGTATCGAGAAATTAATATTGAATAGAATTGTATTATCATATATGACTGAATTAAATCTAGATACAATGTTACCATCTATGATGGGTAAAACAATTACGCTAAATGGAGACTTATCAAATAAACGGAATCATTTAATTAAACAATTCATATTAGATGGGTTTGATAAGGAAGGTGCGTCTTGTGTAATCACTTTGACCATATCTGCTAGTGAGTTAATAGAAGAATTAAGCAGTTTTACACCTGAATCAGGTTTAATTGTAAATGATGCGATACTCAACGAAAGATTACAAATTATTGATATGTATTCATTTCGAGGTATTCAACAAGATGAAGCAATCCCCGGTACCTATATTATGCCATCAGCAGATGATTTAACTTTATTATCAATTAAATTAAATGAAGTATCTACCAATCATAGCAAATGTAGAATTGTAATTTGGCCTTATAGTCTCTTATCAATTTATACAAGACATCGCGATCTACTTCACTTCAGTCAAACTTTAGCAGCTAGGGTCAATGCAAGAAATCAAGTGTGTCTTTTTGTGTATGATAGAGGTGTGGTTGCCCAAGAAGAACAAGGTGCATTAGAATCTATTGTAGACGGAGTAATTGAAACAAGAAAAGAAGAAAGAGAAGGGAAAATAGAAGAATTCATCAGGATTAAATTTTATAGAGGATCAGAAGATTTATCATATGAAGTTTGGTCGCCCTTAAAATAAAAAATTAATAATTATCTAAAGAATGTAAATTTTATTGTAATATTAATAAATCAATATAAAGAAGATATTTAATCATTGATTAGAGTTGCATGTCTTTATTAACTGATATACTTACATTATTTGGTCCCATTATACTATTTTTTGTAGCCATGATTATTATCTATTTTAGAGGGATTAAAATTAATAATAGAATTTATTCTGAATTGAAAGAGGAAATTGAAACTTCTTTAAAACAATATACAACAAAAGTTGAAATCACTCAGATAAAACCTGAAACATATGAGATTTATTGCCATGCAAAAAATAAAAATATTGCAGTACTAACTTTAGTATTACAATTAGTTAATCGAACCTTTATAATTCAGTGGTTAATTAATTTATTATTTAAAGAAAAAGAAAAATTATTTATCGGTGCAAAAATACATAATGAGGGATCAATAGATAATCCAGCCTATAAATTTGAAGTAGTACCTTATAGAAAAAAAATGTTCATAAGACAAAGATTTGAAAAATTTGTTGAATTGGATGATATTCCAACTATAAATCTAGAAATAGACAAACAATATATGATTAAATCAGAATCTAGGAATCATGTAATTCAATTTGTAGAAGAACAAGAAATAATAAACTTACTCGAAAAATTAGAACCTTCATTAGAATATATTAGTATTAGAAAATCAGCAGAGGATACAGATCCACATATTTCCATTAATTCAGAATTTAGAACAGACATAGGTAAAATTCCCATTGCAGATTTGATTAAATTATTTTTCATAATTGCAGAGCTACATATTGATAATCATGAAAGAATAAAGAGATTGATAGTTCAAGGTCAGAAAAATAAAGGATATTCATCAAAACGAGGAATTGCAAAAAGAGGTGCAGGTAAAACTAATATAAAGAAAACTAAAAAATAATAGAATGGTTGTGTTATATAAATTCAAGTAATACATTAGAGATTTCATTAATAACATCTGATGCCAAAAGACTATTTCCAAATTTCTTTGCAGCCAATTCTCCAGCTTTTCCCATAATATATGATGCTACAGCAGTAGCCCAAAATTTATCCTCGATAAAACAATTAATACCTGCCGTCAAACCCGCTAAAACATCACCAGTACCTCCTACAGTCATTCCCATATGACCAGTTCGATTCAATATTGTTCTTTCACCATCAGTAATAATATCAATACGACCTTTTAAAAGTATTATAATATTTAAATCCAAAGCCTTTTGCTGAAGAAATTGAACGAGATCATCAAAATCAGATGGAATCTTTTCATCTAAGATTGTTCTTAATTCAGCTTTGTGTGGGGTAATAATTACACCCGATCCTCTAATGTCATCTAAATAACCTTTGAACGCTCTGATGGCATCTGCATCCAATACCACCTTTAATTTATCCTTGATATGTCTAAAAAGATCTCGAGCAAATTTATAACATTCTGGATGATTTGACATCCCCATACCAATTGCAACTACATCATGACGATGGGTTGTTAAATCTCGATATTTCTTAAACTCCTTTATAGTTAATCGCTCACCTTCTACCTTTACAACAATGAAATCCATAGCATATGATGCAACAATATCTCTAATTGTTGAGGGAACAGCAATACGTAATGTGTCTATACCAGATCGGAGCGCTGCCATTCCTGATAAGACAGGAGCACCTGTAAATTCGTCACTACCACCAATAACCATCAACCTTCCATTTATTCCTTTGTAACTATTAATATCTCGCTTTGGTAAAAAATTATGAACATGACCAGGTCCCACAAAAATTTCAGAATTTCTATCAATTCCAATATCAATAACCTTGATTTCGCATAAATTTTTCAAATCTTTCAATCCTGCTTTAAAATATTGCATTGTTAGAATTGAATGTGGAATATATGAATTACAATACCATTCTCCGGTGTTTGCGTCTAATCCACTGGGGATATCAATTGAGATAATTTTATTATTATTTAATTTACTATATAAATTGAGAATGGATAAATGTGGTTCCCTAGGTATGACTTCCAAACCAATCCCAAATATAGCATCTATAATGCAATCCGCAGTATTCAATTCAAGAAATAAATTGTCAATGTTCAAAGTATCAATATATGAAATTGACCGGATAGAGTTAGAATATTTGAGAAGCATTGATTTTGAACTCTCGGTCTTTGGTTGACCAAGCAAAATTAATTTGACTTCGCAATAAGATGATAACTCCCCCGCAGCAACAATTCCATCACCACCGTTATTCCCAGTACCGCAGAGTACAGTTACATATTTTGGATTCAAGGATTTTACATATTCAGAAATACCAAATCCTGCGTTTTGCATTAATGTCAATTCATTTTTACCTGATAGAATTTCGTTATACTCGATTGATCTAATCTCTTCTCTTGTATAATATTTATTCTGACTTTGTGTAGGCAGACTAATTTCGTTCATCTTCATCTCAATATTATTTTAAATTACATAACTTAATTCTAGATAATAATTATATCCCTTTACTACCGTATTTTACTCCTCTTTTTTCTTCATCGTCGAGTTCAATAAACAATTTTGAAATTCTAGGTACAGCATCAATGATATAATCCTGAAAGCGAGAAAATTCATATTGGAACTCTACTAAATTTTCTTTAAATTGGGTAATCTCAACAGAATCATTATCTTGGATTGAAGGCAACTCATTTTTTAACATCGTAATTTCTTGTGTTAATCTACCTTGTTGACTTTCTTGATCTCGTAGAATAGAATATAATTTATCTACGGTTGAAGTGGTAGAAAATTCTAATCCACCAATTAATGATACTACTTCTTCCATGTCAACGTGTATATCTTCCATGTCATGTAAAACATTTTCGATTTTTTCAAATATTTGATTAAAATTATCATATACTGTGGGATCTAATTCATTATTTAATTTCCCAATAATTCCTTTCAAATCATTTTTTGTCAAATATGCCAAATCATCTACAAGGGAACTGTATTTACCATGTGATGTTTTCATATCCATTTGCAATCTACCAACTGTAGACTCTAAACTATCATTTTTCCTAATTCTCTCTTGAGTCATAAACTTCACCGAAAATGATAACATAATTTTAGGTATATTTCTTTCACTCAGTAGAAATATGTGACTGAAGTGATTAATTTGATACCTTTATACTATATATAACATAATCATTCTTAACCTTGTACAAATGAGAAAAGAAAAATTATAGAAGAGATACAAATTATTTCACAAAACTCTACAATGACTATTTTTTCATTGTATCATCATAATTTTGTTCAATTTCACTAAGATCATCACGAGTCTGATCCACTTTATCAATAAAATCAGAATGCTCATTCCATTGTAACGCTGAAATCAGTCCTGAAATAAGGGAACCATAAATTAAGATAATATTTGATATTATTCCTTTTTTGAATAAAATTAAAATTGAAACAATAATTATTAAAGTTATTATAAATAATAAATATCGATTTATAATCAAAATATAAATAATTGTGATACTAAAAAATATACTAGAAATTGGGAGAATTATCATAGACATATAATGAGCAGGAAATATAATTAACCCAAATAGACCATATTTAGATTTAAAGAGTAATTTCTTTCGATAATCTAACAATAATCTGATTACACCTCGAGCTCTTATTCTCTTTTGTTTGTATCTATTACTAAAGTTACTTGGAGTTACTTCGTAAAATTTTACTTCTGGATCAAAAATATTCCTATATCCCTGAATTATTGATTCTAAACCCATTGCAATATCTAAATTAGATCGGGCTAAGATCACCTTTTTGGCAATTGATGTACGAACTAAAGTAGCCTCACCGTGCATATGAAAGGTGGAGTAGAGCTTTTGTTCCCCCATTCTTGCGATATTATAAAATTTTCGATAATTTATTTCATCTTTAGCAGTAGAATTATCAGATTTATAAATCATATTTTGTCCAGTAACAGCCCCAATCAATGGATCAGAAAACCATCTAACCAAATTAGGAAGAGTTAATTTATCATGTCGACTTCCAGCATCGATCAACATTATTAGAGGCGTTGTAACCATAGATATCCCTTTTTTAACGGCATCTGTATAACCTAACCGATGTTTAGAATGAATTATGACCACATTTTTTAAATTGAGCTCTGAAATTATCTCCTTGGTTTCATCCGTGGATTCATCAATGACCAGGATATGTAATTTTTCCACATTATAATCGGTCTCCACTAAGTTTTCAATTCGTTTTCTAATTGTCTTTGCTTCGTTAAATGTGGGAATTATGACCGTAATTTCAGGATAATGTGTATTTAGTGTTATCCCAATATTTGTATTTTGTCTACCTAAGAATAAAATTAAAGCAATATAAATAAATATAATTAGCACAGGGGTGAATGTAATGAATATTATAAATTCTAATAAATTATTCACAATAATACCTGTGTTGTGTTCTTGTTTAAATATTTTCTATAATGGAATATTCATGATTCAACAAAAATATCATTATTCGAATCGATAATGTCAATATTCATGTAAACATAGCCAATCTAGCAGCATTGAAAGATTACTCACAAAAATTTTATCTAGAATTGAAGTAAAAATACATTGGGTAAAGGTATCATCAGATCAATTTATCAACACAAGAGTTGCGTGAAAATAAGGTAATCAGGTTAAAGTATTTCAAAATTAGATCAATTTTGTTATTTATGTACTAAAATATTTAAACACGATAACTAAAATTCAGTTAAAACATAAAATCAAATTAATACATTTTAAAATATTTAATCCTTTTAAGAGTCGAGCATTTAAGATATTAAATAAGTTTATGAATCATTTTGAAATTATTCTCTGAATATGTTATATAATTCAGAATAATTTTCTATTTTAAGGAAAAATTAATTTATAAATTCTTGTATTATATTGTAAAATGCTTTTAATGTAAGGTTTATATCGTTTCAAAGGTGAAGATAATCCCATTGTAATTGCTGAAATGCTTAATAAAAATATTCGATAGAAAATAAAAAAGGATTTAAATTTAAATTTATTTTTTACACCATCTGCTGTCAATATTTTATTAGCATATTTAATGTTATATCTAAATAACCAGTTTCCTGCAAGTGATTTGTTAGATTCATATTCCTTTCCGTTCAATATATTTTTTAAACCTCCCATATGTGAATAATCATGATTTTGATGAATTATTTTTGTCATCAGAGTAATATCAATTAAATCAAGACCTAACCAAGACGCCCACCATAACATCCATCCATCCCAATATGGTCTACCTACAATAAATGGAGGAATTTTTTTGAGTGAATATTTTTTGAATACTATAAAATCAATTCCTGAGGCAGAATGCAATTTACCAGAAGTTTTCACAGTATTGATTAAACACTCTTTCCAATTTGAATCAAATTTAATATCTTCAGTTATATTAACATCCCATCTCTGACCAATAATCATAAACTTTTCAACCTTTTTAGTAATTTCCATAACAATATAATAAAAATCATCTAATAAAATGATGTCAGAATTAATATAACACATAACATCGAATTTCGCATTCTTCTCAGCATGTTCAATTATTGAACTTAAAAAAGGAGTCCCAATGTCACTTTTTTTTACTCCTTTAATGAGATTAACATTTAATTCTGTAGAAATAGCATCTAAACCTACTTCATCACCTATTAATAAAATTTGAACATTGGGATGAATTTCAATCCAACTTTTTATTGCATTTTTTTGTGTAATTGAAATATGTTTATCCTTAAATGGCTTTGGTGAGGCGAATATTGTAATCATAATACAATATTCTATTTTTATAATAATAATTTAATGATAATAAATTAGATTTAGGAAAATTAATAAAATATTATAGCAGAATTATCTATCCTTTTATTTAATGATTATATTAAACATTAAGGCATCAAAAGTTATTAGTTAAAAATTTCAAAGTATGGGACTAACCGTATGAATTGAATTTATTTAATTTTTTTTAATGTAATTAATTCAAGTATGTCCCAAAATAGATTTTCTAAATTCTTAACCTCCTAATTCTATTTTTGTGGTTGTACCACAAAAATTGACACAACAAGGATTTATGCTTGTTGTGATTTTTTCTATCTCGAATAA
>Ga0224506_10000666_pt1 | contig 27507 bp, 30 predicted proteins | sample SF_Jan12_sed_USG_2_FD_169108 | JGI IMG/M metagenome (GOLD analysis project Ga0224506, IMG submission 169108) | Sediment microbial communities from San Francisco Bay, California, United States - SF_Jan12_sed_USGS_8_1 | ecosystem: Environmental > Aquatic > Marine > Sediment | place: USA... | reverse complement strand
GGCATCCGCAGGGTTTTTTGTTTTTCAACGCGTAGGTTGGGGTGCACCCGAAGGGCATAAAAGCTTGCGAACCCCAACTTTGTATAAAAATTACTGACTGTTGGGGTTCATTCTTCACCCCAACCTACGCGCTGTCATAAATCACCCCGCCGCAAGCGGACGGTATTCGTAACACCTCGTCACTCCGGCGCATGCCGGAGTCCAGGAGTATCAACCTCTGGATTCCGGCTTAACACATGCCGGACTGACAACAATCGCAGCAATCCTCTTCAAAACCGTAAATGGTGGGCAATGCCCACCCTACGCGCTTTTCTTTAAGCCTTTTTCACCTTCACCCAAATCTTTGAATCCATCCTGCACATCGCTACGTAAGTGACAGTAACAGCGTCGTCAACATTGACGGCCAGTAACGGATGGGAGCAAAGCTATGATTATCGAAAAATACAATGCGTGTTTTGAACGGCTCGATGAACTGGAGCAGGCCTTATGCCGCTTCTTTAATCACCTGGGTGACTGGCCTTATGTGGAAAAGTTTTTCGCACTGATCAGTCGGATTGGTAACGGCGTGTTCTGGTATGTGTTGATGATCATTATGCCAGTCGCCGATCCGGTTAATGGCCTTATCGCCAGTCTTCATATGGCGGCAGTGGGTCTTTTCTGTCTGGCAATCTATAAGCTACTAAAAAATAATCTTGTGCGACAACGCCCTTATCTCAAGTGGAACAACATCCGTAACGGCACAGCACCGCTTGACCTGTACAGCTTCCCTTCTGGGCATACCTTACATGCAGTGGCGTTCACGATAGTTGCACTGAGTTATTACCCGATGCTGTCGCCATTACTGGTTTGCATCACACTGCTTATCGCCCTGTCTCGAGTGATTCTCGGTCTTCACTATCCAAGCGATGTCCTCGTGGGTGCACTCATCGGCACCGCAGTCGCCTTGCTCAGTTTTTTCTTCTAACCAGACATTAAAAGGAATGACTCACATGCACATTTTAATGATAACGGATGTCTACTTTCCCCGAATCAATGGTGTTTCGACTTCTATTAAGACTTACCGTGCAGCACTCAGGGAAATGGGCCACAAGGTAACGATCATTGCGCCTGACTATGGCAAGACCACCGATGATGAAGCAGGCATCATCCGAATCCCCTCGCGTGGTTTGCTAGTGGACAAGGAAGACAGAATGATGAAGTCGCGCCATATCTTTCGTCTGGTAAAGCAATTAAAAGATATGGACATCGATATTATTCACATTCAAACACCCTTTGTTGCTCATTATGCAGGATTGAAGCTGGCGCGCATTCTCGATGTGCCGAAGGTCGAGTCCTACCACACCTTTTTTGAAGAGTATCTTTACCACTATGTTCCTTTTCTGCCTAAAGCTTTGATGAAAAGCGTGGCGCGTCGTTTTTCCAAATCACAGTGTAATAGTGTAGACGCCATCGTTGTACCGTCGACCGCCATGTTAGAGGCACTGCGTGGCTATGGCGTCGAGGCAACTGCTGAAATTATTCCAACCGGCCTGGATCTGCGCCGATTCAAAGGGGGGGATGGTGCGGCCTTTCGCAAAAAATACGGTATCGAAAAGGATAGACCCGTGCTGCTTAATGTAGGGCGTGTGGCACATGAAAAGAATATCGATTTTTTAATTCATGTGCTTCATGAAGTTGTTCAGACGATCCCCGACATCCTGCTTGTGATCGTCGGTGAAGGCCCTGCCGAAAAACATCTGCATGCGCTGGTAAAGGAATTGGGTCTGCAAGCGAACGTCCGTTTTATCGGTTACCTCGACAGGGACACGGAATTGAAAGACTGCTATTGCGCCGGAGATATGTTTGTCTTCGCCTCCAGAACGGAAACACAGGGACTGGTCTTACTGGAAGCCATGGCCCTGGGTGTGCCGGTGATTTCGACCGCAGTGATGGGCACCCGCGATATTATTGAACCAGAAAGGGGCGCCATCCATGCGCGTGAGGATATTTTCGATTTCAGCAAAAAGATTGTTTCAACGATCAAAGATAAACATCTTCTGCATTTGCTATCTATACATGCGCAGCTGTTTTCAAGTGGCTGGTCAGATCAGTGCTTCACCCGAAAAATGCTTAACCTCTATTGCGTCGCGATCATTGAGCATGAGATACATTACACCACCAATGTGGTAAGTGAGAACGGTTGAATAATATACAAAGCACACGTCATTGCGAGGAAACACAGAAAAATGACAATTTTTCTGTGTTGACGCGGCAATCTCCAGTTCACTGTGTACAGCACGAGATTGCTTCGTCGCATAAAACGCTCCTCGCAATGACGGGTATTATTGTTTACAGGCCCGTAGGCCAGCATAAAGATGGCATCCGTTGCTGGCGGTTTAATGCCGGGAACGCTATCGCTTATCCCAGCCTACTGACAAACCCTCCCATAGGAGCGGACTGTGTCTGTGATTTTTCCTTTCTTCTCTAAACCCTTTTCATTTTTTTCAAACTCCTGAATCCATCCTGTGCCTTGCTACGTAAGTAGCAATAACAGCGCCATGAACATAAACGGCCAATAAAATTTTTAAACATTAAAGAGGATTTAAGACAATGAACAAAACCGAATCACCAGTGCAAAGGCTTGTCCTCATGCCGGGTCTGTGGACATGTGGCTATTTCATGATGCCCCTGGCGTATGCCATGCGAAAAGCGGGTTTTGATGTTTCGATATTCTCCTGCCCCTACGTGCGTGGTTCTGTGGAATCCACTACCGACGCTCTGCACAGGCTCATCGACACATTTGAGGGACAGCCTTTTTCCATTGTCGCGCATAGTCTGGGCGGGTTACTGGCACTACGCGCGCTGGAGCAATACCAGCCAGCCAATTTCAAACGCCTGGTGCTTTTAGGATCTCCCATCGCGGGGAGTGAAGCCGCCAGAACCTTCGGCTCATTTGGTCTGGGCAGAATGATGCTCGGCCATAGTTTCGAAATTTTGAGTCGCGGTGTGAATGTCACTCGCGACTTCGATATCGGGCAGATCGCTGGCAGCAAGCCAAGCGGGCTGGGGCATCGGGTCGCAAAGCTTGATGAACTCAATGATGGAGGAGTATCGGTGAGCGAAACACTGGCACCATGGCTAAGAGATCATCTGGTTGTGGACGAAAGCCATGCAGGGCTTTTGTTCTCAGGAGAGGTTGCTGAGCACATCGTTTCTTATCTGCAATCCGGGCGTTTTAATTCTGAAAACAAAAACCACCGTTGCAGGAGCGAATTGTATTCGCGATTAATAGCTTCGATTTGTACACGACCCTAAGACCAGTTGCGGACACAGTCCGCACCTACGAAGATTATTTAATTGGAAGGAAAAGCTCATGCAAACTGATATTGATCCCTGAGCAATTGTCGCGTTAAAGGATTGATATCCAACTGGTCAAACTCTGCGGCACTTACCCAACTGGCCTCATCGGCATCATCACCAGCTACAGGTTCGCCTGACAGATAATCTGCTGCAAGATCGATGACTACATAGTGTAGTTGGCAGTTAGCATTCATATCTTGCTGGAGCACATCAAAGGCAAATACCGGTTTGCCTGCCTGGATTTGAATGCCCGTTTCTTCGAGGATTTCCCGTTCGGCAGCCTGCTGCAGGGTTTCGCCAAAATGTACCCGACCACCGGGGATGGCCCATTGGCCGGCATTGGGTGGTGTGCCACGTTTGACCAATAAAACTTTGTTTTGATGAAAGACTATGGCCCCCACGCCCACCTGAGGGGTGTTAGTGGTCACGGTGTCTGATAGGGCTTTTTTGCAGGGCCTGATTGGGAGAGCGGTAGTTGAGGCGAAGTAGCAGGGTATACAGGCCTCTGGCGATAAGCACGGCACCTAGAATATCCAGGCCTATAGAGTGATCTAAAAGCAGGCTGCTTGTACCAAGCATCAGATAGAAAAAGGGTAGGACTTCGTAAACTGCCTTAGGCAGGCGATAAGATTTATTTGTCATATAAAAAAGCTGGGTACTCTAACAAAGCAAAACATACTAAAACCATATAGCATCTGACCCGGTAAGATCAAACACGATATCATAATATAATTGCATGAAAATTATCCACATAAATATAAAGTAATAATGTCTTCAGACCCTAAAACAGCCAGAAATGTACTCTTAGCTTGTTTTCAGGCGGCTCTTAAGGCTGTAAATGGCTCTTATTGCGTCAAAAAATATTTTAGAGACATTCCAAAACCCTGGTCTGGCCCTATGGCCATGATCGCCATTGGCAAGGCCGCGCCGAGTATGGCCGAAGGGGCAAGAGCGGTGTTTGGCGAACAAATTCAAAGTGGCCTGATTATTTGTCGGGCCCCCTGTGCCGAGGCCGCGAGCTTCAACTGGCCAGGGGGCAGGCTTATTGAGAGCAGCCATCCTGTTCCAGATAAACGCAGTATTCATGCCGGTCAGGCCATGATTGATTTTATTCAAGCTTTGCCTGACGACATGCCCGTGCTGTTTCTTATCTCTGGGGGAACATCGGCCCTGGTGGAGTTGTTACCTGAAAATGTGCAGCTTGAAGACCTGCAAAGGATCAATGAGATCATGTTGGCAAACGGGATGCCGATTGATGCTATGAACTGGGTGCGCAAGGCGGTGTCCTTGATTAAGGGTGGAAGACTGATTCAATACCTCGGGGAACGTCCGGTATTGAACCTGCTTTTATCTGATGTCCCGGAAGATGACCCTGCTGTGATTGGTTCAGGTCTACTTGTCCCACCAGAACCGGAACAACAGGAATTTGCTGGTCTCCCGCCAGATGTGGAAAAGTTTATCAACACAATTGATAACCCACACCCTGAGGCTCTGACTCATTCTACTATTGAAACCATCATCATTGGTAACAACCAAATGGCGGGGGAGGCAGCGGCTCAAGAGGCAGCTCGTCTGGGATTTACCACAACTCTTCATGAAAGCTTTTTATGTGATGAGGTTGAAAAAATTGCCGATCAGCTCACACAGCATATGAAGGACGCTGACAAGGGGATTCATATCTGGGGTGCTGAACCATTGGTTTTTCTTCCCGACAGTCCAGGACGTGGCGGACGAAATCAGCACCTTGCCCTGTTACTGGCGGAAAAGAATAAAGCTAACAAGGACATTTATTATCTGGTGGGGGCCACTGATGGGAGTGACGGTGTGACAGAAGATGCCGGTGCCCTGGTTGATGGACAGACTGTCCAGAGGGGGGAAGAAGAAGGACTGGATGTAAATACCTGTATCAAGCGGGCCGATGCGGGGACGTTTCTGGAAGCCAGTGGGGATCTTATTTCGACGGGCTCCACAGGCAGTAATGTGATGGACCTGATTATTGTCTGTAAAACATGAGTTAAGGCAATTAGTTTGTCGGACGCTTAAACTATAATTAAACGCGTCGTTTCTCTCGAGCATAGAAAAATAACCTTAGATGAAAGCTGCTTACCAATTATCTAATTTTTTAACCCGCCTGGGGTTATCAGTATGCCTTATTTTCACTTTAATGATGACGCCAGTTCTGGCTGAGGAATACGTCGAATCACCCAAGGCAGTTAAAAAACTTGATACCAGCATCGATAAGATCGAACGGCAGCTAAAGTACAGGGTCAGGAGCCTGGATAAACTGGCCCAATGGACCAAGCAGTTAAACGCCATCCGTACTGAAGCCGAAAAATGTACCACTGACCTGACAGAACAGTTAACGCGTTTGACTACGGATATTGAAAAACTGGGCAAACCCATTAAAGCTGAATCCGGTGATGTCAGGCGTAAGCGTAATACCCTTAACTCACAGAAAACAGAATTTGAAAAACGTCTGGCAAACTGTCGGCTACAGGTCATTCGTACAGACGAAATTCTGCAGCAAATAGCCAAAAAGCAAAAAGAGATTATTGCTACCCATTTGCTGGCCAAGGGTCCGGCCTTTCATACCCTGCTACTGGAGAACTGGCAGCAACCGGCACAATGGTTTGATTCAACCCGTAACTTTGTTCGTAAGCATAGTGGGCTGGAACGACTCTCTGGTTTAGAGCAGTCATTTTTAGTCATTCTGGTACTTATAGGTGTGATACTGGGCAACCTGTATCGCCATCAACATGCGGGTAAGGTGAATAGCAAAGTATGGGACAGTAGTTTTTCCAATCGTTTTTATTGTGCCCTGTCCAGTAACTTTGCCCGGTATGCACCGGCGATAGCCGGTAGTCTGTTGGTTTTGGCTTATCTTCTGCTTAATTTTAAATCTGTCAGGCCGGTTCCTTTTATCAATGTTTTGGCCTATGGCCTGCCTGTCTATATTGCTGTTATTGCTATTATCCGCTCATTTTTGAGGCCACCGCCACCTGCCAAGCGTGTGGTGAAATTACCTGTTGAAGTTGCTGGACGTTTTTCTCGCCGACTTGAACTATTGGTATTGCTGTTATTCATCGGTTACTTATTGTTTGCCACCATCCTGGCTCAAAGCCTGCCAGAGGCCGCCGTTTTACTAGCAAGGGGCGTGTTTGCAGCAATCTTTATCCTGAATCTTATCTGGGTAGTCTGGTTGGTGGGCTACTTGCCGCGTTTGGGAGAGACCCTGTGGGCCAGAGCCATTTTTATCCTGGCCCTGTTATCTGTGCTGGTAATCGAATGGCTGGGCTATCGTAATCTCTCTGTCTGGATCCTGCGTACCCTGGTGGGCTCTGCCTTTGCCACTGGAAGCCTGTGGCTGGTGTTGCGATTACTCAGAGAGCTCTACCATGGCCTCAACCAGGGTCGGGCCGAGTGGCACCAAACATTACGCAGGCAATTGGGGCTGCAAGGTGATGAGCATGTCCCGGGTTTATTCTGGATCTATCTGATCCTTGTCCTGTTTAGCTGGACGGCATTCACCTGGGTCGTTCTGGTGATCTGGGGGATTTCAGATACCGCCCTGACTCAGGCCTCGGTCTATTTCTTTGAAGGCTTTGTGGTCGGTTCCCTCAAGGTGATCCCAGCAAGAATTCTGCTTGCCGTCGGTGTGTTTGCGGTGCTGTCATCCCTAAGTGGTTGGTTCAAGCGTCGGCTGGAAAGGGAATGGTTGATTCATACTCGCATGGAAAGGAGTGCGCGAGAAACATTTGTCACCATTAGTGGTTATATTGGCTTTACCATTGCCTTGATTATCGCCCTGAGTGTGGCTGGCTTTGCCTTCACGAATCTGGCCATTATCGCCGGTGCCTTATCGGTTGGTATCGGTTTTGGTTTACAGAATATCGTCAATAATTTTGTTTCGGGTCTGATACTCCTGTTTGAGCGTCCAATCAAAACCGGAGACTGGATTGTGGCGGGAAATACGGAAGGTTATGTCAAACGGATACGCATGCGATCTACCTTGATCCAGACCTTTGATCGTGCCGATGTGATTGTGCCAAACTCGGAACTGATCTCAGCCCAGGTAACTAACTGGATGCTGTATGATGCAAGGGGAAGGATAAAAGTACCTGTTGGTGTGGCTTATGGTACCAACACGCAATTAGTGAAAGAGGTATTGTTAAAAGTGGCTAATATTCACCCAGATGTAATTCTGGATGGGAGTTCACCGGAACCCAATGTGTTGTTCCTGGGATTCGGAGATAGTAGTCTGAATTTTGAGCTACGTTGTCACATTCGCAATATCGATAATCGGCTACAATGTATTAGTGATCTGAATTTTGCCATTGACGCGGCATTTCGAGAGAATCATATTGAGATTCCCTTCCCGCAACGCGATATTCATATCCGTGACTGGCGAGATAAACCTGATCCAACATAAAAGGCAAAGGGTATGTTTAAACAAAACTGGGGGTATACAATGACTAAAACACTAAAAATATTGGCGTTACTGCTGGTCTTTATTCTGCCAGCGGCGTCCTTTGCCGATGAAGACAAACCGTATAAACGGCTGTATGTCTTTGGTGACAGCCTGTCAGACACGGGGAATCTTGCCACCATCACCGGTGCCTTTCCCAATCCTCCCTATTTTGGCAACCGGGTCACCAATGGCTACGTGGCAGTTGAAGTCATGGCGGAACGACTGGGGCTGCCCCTCGAGACCTCCATGCACCTGGCTGGAGGCGCGGCCACCGGAAATAATTATGCGGTTGTCGCGGCCAGAGCCGGACGTAATGAACTGATCGACCTGAGTACTCAGGTGGCCCTGTTTTTGGCAAACCATGGTGGAGTGGCCCCTGCCGATACGCTCTATGTGATGTTTATTGGCGGTAATGATATTCGCAAGGCTCGGGATAGCGGTGACTGGGCGACGGGTGTCGCTATTGCCGAGGAGGCGGCGACCATTGTCGCTAACCAGATCCAGGTGCTGGCCATGAGTGGGGCGAAAAACTGGCTGGTAGTCAATGCCCCGGATATTGGCCGAGTCCCTGAAACCGCATTGATTGCAACAGCCTATAATCTGCCTGCCTTACCGGCAACCACCACGGCCCTGAGCGTCATTTACAATGACAAACTCAAACGCAGTGTCAAACAGCTGGAAGAAGAGCTGGATATCGAAACCGAATACTTTAACCTGTATAAGCTATTCGGCCGTCTTCTCGACAAGAGTGATAAGCTGGGCTTTACCAATAATACCGACCCTTGTTTTAGTTCAGAGCAAGGACAATTTACCCCAGGCTGTGCCTTTGGTTTTAATTTCAACCAGTACGTCTTCTTTGATGAAATTCACCCAACAGCCAGGATCCATGCCATGGTCGGTGAAGCCATGTATCGCAAGGTTGCCGACGATGACGATGATGACAAAGAAGATAAAAAAGAACACGAGCAGGACGATGAAAAAGAGGTAGAATCTGCCGACGATTAGACTCCATGGGAGTTGAATCTGCCGAAGTTGTAGTGAGGTTGTATGAGTTTACCGTGGCAGAACATTTTTCAGGCGGCAAACGCCTGTTTGATGGAGCAGGATACCAAAACAAAAATTGACCAGACTAACCAGGCTCAGAAGGCCTGGTTGGCTGGGCAATTGGATCAGACACCCTCAGAAGAACATCCACATCCTATTGAAGTCCCAGGCCGTCCTGACCGGCCTGAACTGGTTTCACCCCGCCATTTGCCTCGACGAAATATGCATAGCACTGAAGGCCTGGCGGCCCTGATACATTCCCTGTGTCACATCGAATTCAATGCCATTAATCTCGCTTGGGACGCGGTATATCGCTTCCAGCAAATGCCAACAGATTACTATACCGACTGGATTCGAGTTGCTGTCGAAGAGGCCTATCATTTTTCACTTTTGAGAGATCATTTAATCAGTCTGGGTTATGATTACGGCGATTTTGTCGCCCATAATGGCCTGTGGGAAATGGCCGTGAAAACAGACTTCGACCCCATGGTCAGAATGGCCCTGGTACCCAGAGTACTGGAGGCACGGGGGCTGGATGTGACGCCGGGTATCATGGCAAAACTTGAAGAAGTGGGTGACCAGGCTGCGGTGGAGATATTGAAAATTATTCACCGAGATGAAATCGGTCATGTAGAAATCGGTTCACGTTGGTTCCATCACCTTTGCCAGCAACGGGATCTCGAACCAACAAAAACCTTTGAGCAATTGATTAATCAGTATATGAAAGGCAAACTCAAGGGCCCCTTTGACAAGCCTGTTCGACGTAAGGCAGGTTTTACCGAGGCTGAGTTGGAGTATCTGGATGGAGCCGGTTAACAGACCCTAAAGAAAGGTAGTATTTTATATGCAGTATAAATTTGTAATTCTTATGATGTTCATCGCAGCCATGGCTGCCTGTGATCGATCTGCCAGCAAATTATCAGAACCCCTGATGCTTGTGTTTGGTGACAAAGAAGAAGAAGTCGAACCCTATCAAACGCGTATCATTATTACTCCTGAGTTCATGCGCTTTGATGATGGGGAAGGGGCAACAGACTTTGTCTTGCTCAACCGAATAGAGAAGAAAATCTATAGTGTTGTTCAGTCCAATAAAACGGTCACCATTATTCAGTCTGAGGATCAGGACGTTAAGTCTCCGTTTGATCTCAAACTTAGCAGCAAGAAGATAGATGATATGCAGGATGCACCCAGTATGGAAGGAATCAAACCTCAGCATCATGTGTATATGTCAGGAGATCAAATCTGTTTTGAAGTCGTTACCGTTCCCGGGTTTTTGCCAGAATATGTTCAGGCCATGAGTGAGTTTAATCAAATACTGGCCAATGACGGAAAACTGACCCTGAATAATATGCCGGCCGATATGCAAAATGGTTGTAGCCTGGCCAAAACCGTATTTGAACCTAACCGTCACCTCAAAGATGGATTTCCTGTTCAGTTGTGGGGACCAGATGGGACACAATCAGTCTTACTTGATTTCAAACGCAACTTTGAGGCAGATAAAACCCTGTTTGAAATACCCAGCAGTTACGAGAGCCTGAACATCATGGACATTCGGGCAAAATTTGCCAAGTGAGAAATTGCTTAGCTGAGTTTTTCTGTGTGACAGCCGGTTTCATCACAGACCAGCATACTACCGGACTGATACCAGTCTGATAAAACAATGCGATGGGCAGGCTGGCCTGCGAGACTAAAGTCATGTTGCGCTGGTCGATGGGTGTGACCATGAATCAATTGCTGAACCCGGTGGCTTTGCATGACGTCCTCAACGGCCTGCTGGTTAACATCCATAATCGCTTCCTGCTTTCCCTGGGTTTCTGTTTTACTGATCTCACGCAGCTTCCTGGCCAGGGCAAGACGTTCTTCGGGAGTTTTGCTCAATAGATCGTCCTGCCATGCCGGGTTGCGAACCATTTTCCTAAACTCCTGATAGGCCACATCATCGGTGCAAAGGGTGTCACCATGCATCAGCAGGGTGGGGGTGCCATAGAGATCGATTACCGTTTCTTCATCCAGTAATTTACAACCAGTCATTTCCTCAAATCCTTCTCGCATCAGAAAGTCACGGTTTCCATACATGATATAAAGAGGAACGTTTTCGCTGAGTGTTTTTAATGCTGAAATTAACGGTTGATACTCTGGCAGTACCATATCATCCCCCAGCCAGGCCTCGAACAGATCACCAAGGATATAAAGGGCCTCGGCCTGTTGGGCCGGGCCTTTGAGATAACGCAGAAAGATGTCGTTGATATCTGGCCGTTCCTGGCTGAGGTGGAGATCAGATATTAACTGGATGGCCATGTAGTTGAGGCTTAAGCCGTTACTTCGACCTTGGTGATGACAATATCTTCGGCAGGTACATCCTGGTGCATGCCATAGGAAGTGGTTGAGACATTTTTAATTTCGTCCACCACGTCCATGCCATCCACGACTTCACCAAATACGCAGTATCCAAAACCATCTGAGGTAGGTGATTTAAAATCCAGGAAGGTGTTATCCGCCACATTGATAAAAAACTGTGAGGTGGCTGAATGTGGGTCGGGGGTGCGAGCCATGGCGATAGTGCCACGACTATTGCTTAGACCGTTGTCTGCTTCATTTTTTATCGAGGCTTTGCTGGACTTTTCTTTCATACCAGGTTCCATCCCTCCACCCTGAATCATGAAGTTATCAATGACACGGTGAAAAATGGTTCCGTTGTAAAAACCTTCACTGGCATAGTCCAGAAAATTCTTTACTGTATCAGGAGCCTTGTCTTCAAATAGCTTGAGGCTGATAACGCCTTTTGATGTATGTATTTTTACCATGATGTTATAACTCCAGATATAGGATTAGCTTTTGACGCGTGTGGCACGAACAATAATGACGGGATCCCGGGGCACATCCTTGGGAAATGGCCCGGCCGGGACGGTGGGAATTTCCTTGATCTTATCCACCACATCCATGCCCTGAACGACATTACCAAACACGGTATAGCCCCAGCCATTGGGGGATTTGCTTTTGAAATTCAGAAAGCTGTTATTTACCACATTGATGAAAAATTGTGCAGTCGCAGAGTGCGGATCAAACGTACGGGCCATGGCAATGCTACCACGCTGGTTTTTCAGGCCATTTGAGGCCTCGTTGACGATGGGGGCATGCGTAGTTTTGCGCTCATATTTCGGAGTAAATCCTCCGCCCTGGATCATGAAACCATTAATGACCCGGTGAAAAATGGTATTGGTATAAAAACCTTCCTGAACATATTGCAGAAAGTTGGCCACGGTCTTGGGGGCCTTGTCAGGATAGAGCTCCAGCACGATATTGCCCTTATTGGTTTCCAGGATCACTCGTGGATTGGCGGCAAAGCTGACGGAACTGATAAAAAGCAATAAAGCGGTTATCAAATAGCGCATTCGGTCTATCCTTGTGGTTGTTGGAATGGGCACGAATGATAAAGGGTTTGGCCCGAGCTGCAAAGTAGCCGGGTCAGAATAGCCGGAAATTTTGAGCTTATCACCGGTTTCGGCTACCCTACACGCCTTTGATATTAGCCCACAGAGCAGGTAAGTCGAGCCCATGTTAAATGTCCACAATAATCTCACCCGGCAAAAAGAAGTCTTTCAGCCCATCGACCCTGAAAATGTCCGCATGTATGTTTGCGGCATGACGGTCTACGATTTTTGTCATATTGGTCATGCCCGGGTGCTGGTGGTATTCGATGTGATTTATCGCTACCTGCAAAAGCTATATGGTGAGGAGCATGTCACCTATATTCGTAATATCACCGATATCGACGACAATATCATCAAACGCGCCAATGAAAATGGCGAGGCCTTTGAGAATCTGACTGAACGATTTATCACGGCCATGCATGAGGATGCCGATCTGTTAGGTGTCATGCGCCCCTCAGAGGAGCCTCGAGCCACGGTTTATATGGAAGAGATCATCACCATGATCCAGACTCTGGTCGAAAGAGGGCATGCCTATGCGGCTGATAATGGGGATGTTTATTACGATGTCAGTAGCTTTTCCGATTATGGGCGTTTGTCTGGTAAGCAACTGGATGATCTAAGGGTCGGTGCCCGTGTGGAAGTCGACGAGTCCAAGAACGACCCACTGGATTTTGTACTCTGGAAGGCGGCCAAACCCGATGAACCCAGTTGGGACTCCCCCTGGGGTAAGGGCCGTCCTGGCTGGCACATCGAGTGCTCTGCCATGTCGACCCACTGCCTGGGAAACCACTTCGATATCCATGGCGGAGGCCTGGATCTGCAGTTTCCCCATCATGAGAATGAAATTGCCCAGTCCTGTGCTGCGACAGGTGAAGACTTCGTCAACGTCTGGCTCCACAATGGGTTTGTACGTGTAGATGATGAAAAAATGTCCAAGTCACTGGGTAATTTTTTCACCATTCGAGATGTCCTGAAGCGCTACGCCCCGGAAGTGATCCGCTACTTTGTACTCACCAGTCATTATCGCAGTCCACTGAACTATTCTGATCAGCATCTGGATAATGCCAAATCAGCCTTAACCACCCTGTACACGGCATTGCGGGGACTGGATGCCGCAGCAGCTGAAATAGAAAATGACTTTCAGCAACGTTTTGACAGGGCCATGCAGGATGATTTCAGTACGCCTGAGGCCATGGCAGTGCTGTTTGACCTGGCGAAGGAGATTAACCGCCAGCGAGATACGGATATAAACAGGTCTAAAGAACTGGCCGGACAGTTACGCTACTTAGGTAGACTCTTGGGTTTATTGCAGGATGATGCTGAGGCCTTTTTAAGAGGCAAAAGTCCATCATCAAATAATGGTTTGAGCGATGAGCAGGTCGAACAAATGATAGAGCAACGCAATCAGGCCCGAACCGACAAGAACTGGGCCGAGTCAGATCGCCTGCGAGATGAATTGAAAGTACAGGGTATTATACTTGAAGACAGTGGAGGCAGTACCAGCTGGCGACGTGCCTGAGAACCGCTTGCAGGTGAGCCTCTGTTAGTCTTCATACTTAACAAAAGGGAACAAGGAGAGATAGATGAAGAAAACCGGGCCAGTTGTCCTGACAGTGGGTGTCCTACTATTTAATTCTTTACCGGTGTTTGCCAATGATCGGCAGGCCATCAAAGAAGATAATCATCATACTCGACGCTGGAATGGCTTTGCTGAGAAACTTCTACGTCTGCACGATATCCTAACCCGGCAATACCCGCATACCATCAAAAAACGCCTTGGGGGTTATTCGCACATTCCCAAATTTTATCGTGAATACAAATACATCAACAAAAAGACTGGCAAGAAAATCAGTCAACTGCAATGGGAAAAGGCCTACCCCGATAAGCTGCATACCATTGAAGTGTACATCTATGATGAATATGGTCGGGTGAAACGCGACTACAGTGCAGCCTACTTACCGGACTATCGCAATGCACCCACTCAGACCTTAATCAACTTCCATACCTACAATGGTTTACTGCATGCCTTCCGCAGTTTTGATGCCAGTGGTGATCATGTACTGGATCGTTGTACGGGGCGTTATAATTCTAAGACAATCAATATACTATTAGATGAAGATGAACTGGCTGAAGGCAAGTATTCCAAAAATGGTGTCATACAATCTGATACCTATAAGGCCTGTTTCAAAGGTTTGCCAGAAACGGCTGGTAAATATCTTAATCCTCAGTAGACAGTGCCCGATTGAAACTCAACAGGCTGGGGATGGTTCTTGTGGTATTGCAGTGGCTGCAATTATAGAGGGGTAGAATAGTAGGATAAGGTGTTCCCTCCTGTTTTCCCACCAAATTAAACCAGCCTTTTTGTTTACAGGCTGGGCAGATAAACATGGCCTGGTTGGGAACTCCATCGGTATTTTCAAGTTGTTCTATTTGGTATTCACCTTCTGAAATCTCGGCTTGCTTGATAATATCAATTATGAGTACACCTACCCGATAACGATTTGCTTCAAGCGCCTTACACCATCTAACCTCGGTGCGAAGCATTTCATTGGCACTATCGGGTGATTTTATCGTAACCAGTAGTTGTTCACCGATCTGCATCTCATGATCAATATCAAAGGCCATTCCGCCCATGCTTATGTCATGGGATGTTGCCGTTAATAGTGAGTTGGCAACATCAGAGACAATATTGCCACCGATAGGGGAGTACAATAATTCAATCCCAATACAGAGAAAACGGGTTTGACTGCGTTTATTTCCCAGAGAGCTGTCAGAGTCTGTCATAAATAAAAATATCAGAGAGGAATACGAAGAAGTTATAAGTCATCAATTGTCGCAGTGATAGTTTCGAGAAGTTCATCATTAGTGGTATGGGACTTAAGAAGCACGCCATTAACCTGTTTGGCAATCTCAGGTTCAACATTCTGCGCTGAGAATATGACAACTCGGGGTGGTTTGACACGTCGTTCAATCGTCTCCAGCAAATCCAGACCAGAACCATCCGGCAAACTGATATCCAGTAATACCATATCAAATTCTTCCTGATTCAAAATTTCTTTAGAAGCAGAGACGGTTGATGCCCAGGCCAGGTCACAGTCATTTTGTAACATTTTACTGACCACCTGATGGATATCCTGTTCATCCTCAACATGCAGAATGCGGGGCAGAGGTTTTGGCCCAGCGGCATGTCGGACAATGTGCTTGAGTCTGACCTCATCAATGGGCTTGTTAATCCAGTCGACAATACCTACTGCACCACCATTGAGTTCTCGACGGGTTTCATCGGCTTTAATTGATACCACAATAACAGGCAGATCTTCTGTTTCCGGATCCTGGCGTAATGAAGTTAATAGATCGATGCCATCTTCGTCAGGAAGAATGATATCCAGCGTCATTGCCTTGTAATACTCACCCTTTTCCCGAAGTAATCTGCGCGCTTCTGAAGCTGTGTACGCGATATCAGAGTTAAAGCCTGACTCAGCCAGCATACGCTGCAATATCGCTGCAACATCCGGGTCATCTTCAACAATCAATATACATGGGGTATGTTCATCGGTTAGTTCAATGGGCAGCTCGCCAGGTTTGATTTCAGAAATCAGTTCCGGGAGTTCGAAATAAAATGTAGTTCCCACCTGAGGTTTGGAGAAGTAGTCGATACGTCCACCGTGCTTTTCGATGATTAGGCGGGTGATGCTAAGGCCAAGACCGGTGCCGCCTTTTTTACGCGTATCCGTTGAATCATATTGCGTGAATTTCTCAAATAGCTTGTCTCGGAAATCGTCTGGTATCCCTGAACCATGGTCAGATACGGTAATACGGATGGCACCATCGTGCCGGGCCACATGCAATTCAACGGTTTCACCTCGGGGAGAGAACTTGGCGGCATTTGACATCAGGTTATTCATGACCTGCATTAAGCGATCGGTATCGGCATAAACACGACATTCTTCCATGCCCGGTTTAAGAATAAATTTCACACCATATTGATCGGCATACGACTGGTTGTTTTGTATTGCCTGTTCCAGAAAGGATTTTAAAGGAAGGCTATGGAAGCGGAAGGCCATCATGCCCGATTCGATTTTCTGGATATCAAGAATATCGTTAATTAATAACAACAGGCGCTCGGTATTATTGGCAGTGATGGTCAGCATATCCTTGACCTGTTCAGGCAGCTTGCCGACAGCTTCTGCCATGACCAGCCCCAGTGAACCACGAATGGAGGTGAGGGGGGTGCGAAGCTCGTGACTGACAGTAGAAATGAACTCATTTTTCATTCTTTCCATCTGTTTGCGTTCGGTAATATCACGCACGATACCGCTATACACCGTCTCATTGTCAATGATCATCGTACTGACCGCGAGATCCATTGGAAATATGCTGCCATCTTTGCGAAGCCCTTCAACCTCACGGCCAATGCCAATAATGTGGGCCTTACCGGTCTTCTGGTAAGACTCCAGATAGCCATCATGTTCTTCCTGGTAAGGGGAGGGCATGAGCATATTAATATTTCGGCCAATGACTTCATCCTTTGAGTAGCCAAAAATCGTTTCAGCTGATGGGTTGAAGCTCTGAACAATCCCTTTTGAGTTTATGGTGATAATGCCATCTACTACGTTATCTAGAACAGCCTGTAATCGATTGGTGCTATCCTGCTGGGCTTTTTCTGCATTAACGCGGTCGCTGATATCACGTACCATGCCACTGAACATGCGCTGGTCTTTAAAGCGAATTTCACTAACAGCAAGATCCATGGGGAAGGTACTGCCATCTTTACGCCGACCTTCCACTTCTCGGCCAATACCAATAATGCGTGCATGACCAGAGTGAAGATAATTGTGTAAATAGGAATCGTGTTCTTCCTGATAGGGGGAGGGCATAAGCATTTTGACATTCTTACCGATTACTTCTTCTGGCCGATAGCCAAAGATCTTTTCCCCAGCGGGGTTAATGCTATGGATAATGCCCTGTTCATCGATGGTGATTACCCCATCAACCATTTTCTCCAATACGGTTCCATGCCAGGCGTCGTCTTTACTGCTGGTGAACTGGTAAACACGGCGACGAAAGCGGAAGAAGTAAACCAGGGAAAAGAATAAAAGAATAACCAGGGACAGGCTGAACAGAATTAGAAAACGGTTTTGAGATTCAAGATAAGCGGACTTATCCTGATCGTTTTTAATGATTTTGTGTATTTCAGTGTCAGTGGTGTTTACAGATTGAAATGATAAGACCTGTTCATTTATTGGTTCCGATGCAAAACCATTATATGAAAACAAGATGGAACCAAGAAACAATATATGAATAATTATTATTTGTTTCATCTGGTAAATTTTAACCCGACCATTCGATTAGATGGATGATTTTTATTCTACTATGGAATAGAAGTTTATATCGAAGGTTTTTAAAAAGAAATTAACTTTATTGTTGTTTTGATTGTTAAAGATTGTTACACAAATGTACTAACTGGAAAAATCAGGCAGGACTCATTGTTTGCCACAAGTGTTTAATTTTTTCGGGAAGCTCAACTGGGTCGAAAGGTTTGCTAATAACACCAATTACTCCCATATCCATGTATTCTTCTACTTCGTGTGATTGTACCTTGGCCGTTAAGAATATGACGGGAATATCTTTCGAATTAGTATTCTGCTTGATTTCTTTGAGTAGAGTAGGGCCGTCCATCACAGGCATCATGACATCAAGCAGTATCAGGTCTGGGTTTCTATTCGGGAGAACTTCTAAGGCTTCATGTGCAGAGGCACACATTTCAACCTCAAAACCACCAACATTCTCCAGTGATACCTTAATTATTTTTCGAATATCCGCTTCGTCCTCGACAACCAGTATTGATTGTAATTCTCCTTGTTGCATTACCCCTCCAAATTTTAAGTTAAATAACCTAACGGCTTCATAGGTTATATAACAGCAATATTACTAGGAGAAATGATAGGTCACAATAGCTCGGAGAAAAAAATGTTAAATTTTGTGAACAGTGTGTAGAGAGTACCGAAAATACGGTTTCAAGCTTTGCTCACAAGATACGCAGGGGCCTAACTGTGGTACAGGTCGGCAGCTTCAACCGTATTTTCCAGTAGTGTGGCCACAGTCATGGGGCCAACCCCACCAGGGACAGGCGTTATCCATCCGGCCCTTTCTTTGGCGACGTCAAAATCAACATCCCCAATCAGTTTGCCTTCTGGGGTTCGATTAATGCCAATATCTATGACTATGGCTCCCGGCTTGATCCATTCACCTTTTACAATTCCGGGTTTACCTACCGCCACGATAACAATATCTGCTCGGCCCACATGTTCGGCGAGGCCTTTTGTAAAGCGGTGTGTCGTAGTTACGGTGGAACCTGCCAGGAGGAGTTCGAGTCCCATGGGGCGTCCTACGTGATTTGAGGCACCAACTACTAAAACGTCCTGACCTTTTACAGGTTGACCAGTACTCTCCAGTAAGGTGATGACTCCTCGTGGAGTACAGGGGCGAAGCAGGGGCATACGTAGAGTGAGACGACCGATATTGTATGGGTGGAAACCGTCCACATCCTTATCAGGCTTAATTCTCTCAATAACGGTTTCAGTATCAATGTGTGACGGCAGGGGTAGCTGAACCAGGATACCGTCAACTCTTTCATCGGCATTCAAATCGTCAATAAGGGCCAGAAGCTCGCCCTGACTTACAGAATCGGGCAAATCATGTGAAAAAGAAATGACACCGGATTCTTCACAGGCTTTTCGCTTGTTTCTGACGTAGACTTCTGAGGCCGGGTCATTCCCAACCAGGACTACCGCCAGGCCCGGTGCACGAAGCCCCTGGCTCAGTCGTTCTTCAATACGTTTTTTAACTTTGTCACGGGTAGCCAGGGCCACGGCCTTCCCGTCGATAATTTGGGCTGTCATGGAGGGGTATTCTATCCGGTTGAAAACAGGCTATTATGATCGCATGAAGGGGCAAATCTTGCCAATACTGTATGGGAATAATTGACGTACAGGAGCCGGGCTAGTATTATCGCCCGCCTTGCTGAAAGCAAGAATTCGGGGTATAGCGCAGTCTGGTAGCGCGCCTGCTTTGGGAGCAGGATGTCGGGAGTTCGAATCTCTCTACCCCGACCAGTTTATGAAAGTGTCCCACGTTTGGGGCGGTTCGGTCCCGGTAGCTCAGTTGGATAGAGCAACTGCCTTCTAAGCAGTGGGCCGGGGGTTCGAATCCTCCCCGGGGCGCCATTTTAATAAAGGTTCTATGGTGGCTATAGCTCAGTTGGTAGAGCCCCGGATTGTGATTCCGGTCGTCGAGGGTTCGAGTCCCTTTAGCCACCCCATTTTCTCTTCGATTTTCCAGCCGGGAAGTCGGCTATCACACTAAATTAAGTTCAGTGACTCTCACCCTCGTCGAGGGTGGGTGCGCCGCACACCGTAGAACCCCTCCGGGTTTCATTCGGCACTTCTTCGCTATCGCTCAGGTCGTCCCTGCGGCGCATCGCTTCGCGACGGCCTGAAAAACGGCCGCCCAAATTTGTTGATTCGCATCGTCCTGATGCTCACCCTGCGGGTGCACTATCGTGCATCCCGTTTTGTTCCCTACAAAACGGTCCGGACAAAACTGTCGAGTCCCTTTAGCCACCCCATTTTCTTTTCTACTTCTGATCGGGAAAGTAGGCCATCACGCTAAATTACCGTAAGCACTCTCACCCTCGCGAGGGTGGGTTTGCCACGCACCGTAGAACCTCCGGGTTTCATTCGGCACTTCTTCGCTATCGCTCATGTCGTTCCTGTGGCGCATTGCTTTGCGACGGCCAAAGAACTGCTGCCTAGAACTATTGAATACTTCAGGAATATTTCCCCCAAAAAATTTGCGTCAGATAACTATCCTGTCTAGATTTATTGGTTAAATCAGGTGAGGTATATGAATAAATCCATTTTTGTTGTTTTGGCCATGTCTTTGCTGGGCGGTTGTGCGACCAAGATCGATACGCGTCTCAGTCTGCCTTATTCCGAGCGCGTTGATATTATTCACAGCTACGAGGCCAGTAATTTCATCCCGGTGGATAAGGGAGAGAAGGACATCATGCTGTTTTTCAAAAGTACGACGCCGGAAACCCTGGGGGAGTATCGTACTTTTGATACCCACGCCATTAATCAAAATAACGTGGTCTATCAATCCATCAATCGGCGTCGTGCAGCATCCAAAATGCGAAAATATCTCAAACGCAAGCTCAGGCAGTACAAGTTGAAGCATGTCGGTAAGTCATTGTCACAGGCCGGGATTGCGGTGACGATTTCCTCTTACCAGAAAATACTGGGTAAGAATGTTGAAGAGCTTCTCATGGTGGTTTTTGACCGGAAAAAGGCCTGGCAAATTTCCCGCGAAAACAAGGAAGTTAAAGGTTTTGAACTGTTAAAGCAGACGGCTATCTGGGTCGGGGTAGTGCGCAAGGTACCAGAGAAGCAAATGGACATATCCCAGGGGGTTCATTACATGTCCCGGGAGAGCTTTAAGCAGATGGTTGATATGATGTTCGAGGTGTTTATGAAAGACAGCAACTATATTCCGCTGGATTAATAACTTATGAGATTTTACCAGGGGAAAAATGTTAACTTTCTTACAAAATTATTATTTTCTAATATTGAATGAATTTCGAGATTTCGTTTACTTTACCAGATGCCTTGGCTATTATCAGACCGTCATCCAATTAGAACAGGATACAGGCACCAATTGAACGCTCTAAACGGTTTTTGCTCTTCGGTTCCACTCGCGGTATTACCAGTCAATTTCCTCCTGATCGTCAAATGGTAATTAATTTTTATTTCATGAGGTAACACAATGGCAACAGGTACTGTAAAGTGGTTTAACGAATCCAAGGGTTTTGGTTTTATTTCCCCTGAAGATGGTAGCTCAGATGTATTCGTACATTTCTCAGCAATCCAGTCGGATGGTTTCAAGACGCTGGCAGAAGGTCAATCCGTTTCATACGAAGTTGAGCAGGGTCCAAAAGGCCCACAGGCTTCAAAGGTTGTTCCTGCATAAATTGCTCTAGCACCAAGTCAAAATTAAAAAAACCCGCAAATTATTTTGCGGGTTTTTTTTGCCTAATTTAATCTAAACGTACTTTCTTCCGACCTGCCTTGGTCTGCCCCCGACGGGTTTTGGCATCCAGTCGTCGAGCTTTAGCGCCCTTGCCAGGTTTAGTGGGGATCCGTTTCTTGCGGGTGGCCGTCACCGATCTGATAAGTTCCTGTAGTCGTGTCAGGGCATCCAGTTTGTTTTTCTCCTGGGAACGATAAGACTGGGCCTTAAGAATGATAACTCCCTCCTGAGTGATGCGTTGATCCGACAGTTTGAGCAGGCGTTGTTTGTAAAAGTCGGGCAGGCTGGAAGCGTGGATATCAAAACGCAGCTGAATTGCGGTTGAAACTTTATTGACGTTCTGGCCCCCTGGTCCCTGTGCGCGAATGGCACTGATTTCATATTCCCGATCAGAAATAAATACCTGGTTGGATATTATTAGCATGGTAATCTACTCATCAATGCCTAATATATAGTGTTAAATCTGGACGTGATTCACGTATACAGGCAAATAAATTTAATAGGATCAAACTCTAACATTATATTAATAATTCCAGGGAACAGCCATGAAGCAACTATTGACTCGTAGCATTATATTTAGTCTCTTCTTTGCATCGACTATTGCGAATGCAGCTAATTATCGATCTGAAGTATCTTATTATACCTATACTGCAGATTATCAGGATGACACAGACGAACTTGTGGGTGGGGCGAGTTATACACACCACTTTGAAAAGGTTGGCACCACTGCACGTCCACTGGCAGAAGCCGCCTATCTAGCGCGCACTAGTTACATAATGGGCTGGTTGTTTGGCCAGGACGTTGATTATAAAAATGGTAATGATCGCCTTGGAACGGGTATGGGCGCGGAGTTTGTTCACAGGAGCAGTCAGTCACCACTTATCCTTGAAGTGGCCTATACCAGGGCCCGTTATGACCACCAAAATTCAGCAGGAACCACATTAGCAGAATGGAATGAAACACATCTGGATTTAACAGCAGGCTGGTATCTGAGCTCAACTACCGCAGTAAAATTACAGATTGCCAAAACGGATTACGATTTTCTCAAAGGTGGATCCAAAGATTACAGTACAACCGACATGCATTTGATGGGTAAAAAAATTGTCGATTCAAAATCGCAAAATCCCATTAATTTAGAAGGTTCTGTAGGTTTCGTTGAATATGGATCTGATAAAGATGAGAATAGGGTACTAAGCGTTGGTGGAGATTTTTATTTTACTCGTCGGCATAGCCTGGGGCTGTTGTATAAAAATGAAAATGGGGATGAGAAACAGTTTGAAGGAACTACGACAACCATCCGTGGCCGGTTCTTTTTTACGAGCCGACTTTCCCTGGCTATAGAAAAAGAAAACTTTGATGCCGAGAACAAATTTGGAGTTGATTATGACAAAACCAGCCTGGAAGTGTTTTATCGGTTTTAAGATAAGAAACAGGGATGTCTGCTTCATTTAAACCCTTGTCGGTACTTAGATACAGTACCAGTATCCTGATAACAGGTGTATTGCTTGGCCTGTTAAATGCCTGCACGGTCAAAACCCTCTATAACCAGCTAGACTGGTTATTGGCTGATCATATCGAAAGTTATGTTGAATTAAATAATGAACAACAGAAACTTTTGTATCGACATCTGGACAGATTTTTCCTCTGGCATAAGGCAACACAATTACCACTTTATGTAAGCTGGTTAGAGGATTTCAATCAGGATATTCACCAACAAAATACCACGCAGGCCATTGGCCATAATTTTGAGCAATTTAAATTGCTGCTACGTACCCTGCGTGCCCGTGCAGTAGAAGATGTCACAGTATTGCTTGCTCAGTTAAGCAAGGAACAACGTGCTGAACTATATCAGGGAATGGAAAAAAAGAACCTGGAATTTGCGGACAAGTTCATACATATCAGCCGTGAGGAGCAACTGGAACAATATATCGAGCGTACCGAAGATCGTATTGAAGAATGGCTGGGCTCACTAACAAAGGCACAGGAAGCGCTGGTAGCAAAAACAGCCGGCCAGATAAGCCCGGTTGCAGATTATGTTCTACAGTCCCGTCGCAACTGGCAAAAGGAATTCAAGACTGTACTTGAAAGTAATACAAACAGAAAACAGCTCAATGATAAGATATTTGATCTGTTTGTTAATATCGAAAAACGTCGTAGTGCCAAATACCGGGCCTTATCACTACACAACCAGACATTATTTACCAAACTCATTGTTGATGTGGCGCATATTATGACGCCAGGTCAAAAACGACATCTAAAAGACAAAGTAGGTAACTATAGCTATCACTTTACCGAACTGGCCTGGGAAGCCATGCAGGAAAGTCGCCTGTAAAAAAACGGCGCATAGAAGCGCCGTTTGATTTAGCCAGTGTTTAATCTGACTCAGTCATCTTGTTTACCCAGATTATAAACATCCAGATCTTCAGCATCTTCAATATCACCTGTATAACCCTGGTTACGAATGATCTGTTCAACCAGATCCAGACGGGGTTCGGTCACTGGTGTGATATGAGACAGAACCAGCTCTTTCACATTGGCTGCAGCCGCCACTTCACCCAGGCGAGTGGGCGAGGTATGCAGAACATGGAAAACAGGATTAGCAGGCAGATCATCCATGATGGCGGTGTCATAAATCAACAGGTCGGCATCCTTCGCCAGGGTAATCATGTTAGGACCTTTGGAACCAGTATCACCTGAGTACACAACACTATGACCCTTGTATTCTATTCGAAATGCCACAGAAGGCACAGGACCATGATCAACGGCAATGGCCTTCACCACCAGACCATCAATGGCTGTCAACACAGTTTCGACACTGGCCCCTGCCACAGTTGAATCCAGATCATGTACCTGATAGCTGAACTTACTCGCACCCTGACTGATAGCCGTGGCAAAAATGTTCAGGTAACGCTCACTGCCTTTAGGCATTGAGTAATGATCATGGGCATAAGTACTGGTACTGGGATATTGCGGAACAGTGGTACCCGGGAAGGGGGCACCGTTTTCCTTTGGACCATAGATATGCACAGGTGCTGTGCGACCAGTACCGGCGAGATTGTTATGAAAATACAGGGTTTTGATCACCGGGGTCAGGTCACCGGTATGATCAGCATGCAGGTGGCTTAACAGGATAATATCCAGATCTTTAATATTAGTGCCACTGGCCGCCAGGCGCTGATAGGCACCACCACCCACATCCATCAGGATACGAGGTTTGCCATCGGTAAAGATCAAATAGCTGGCACTGGCACGACCGCTGGCTGTGGCAATCGGCCCACCGGAACCCAGCACCATAACGGACAGGTTACCCTTAACTTTATTCACCGCCAGTTTTGGTTTGTCATCGTCATCACGATCGTCAGCAACGGCAATAACACCAATTCCTAAAATAACAAATAGTGATACCACACCACTAAGAATATATCTGTGCATTTTTTGTAACTCCTTTTTGTTTTAATTCATGATCCTTAAAGACATCATCATTATTGCTGTGATTAACGAGAATAATGAACAGTGGAACAGCTCGGACTATATCTAAAATAATAAGTCCATGCACATGTGTACTTAACAGATACTAAAAAAGTAACAAACAGAAAATATTTTCTGTAGCATTTGTTACATAGAGTTATTTAAATAGAAGAGGGTTCGGTCGTTGCAGAAAGCTGATCCAGTTGAAAAACAAAATGTTCTGCTTGTTGCATCTGACTGGCACGCGTGATCTGCACTTCAATATCAGAAAAGTGCATATACCAGGTTTGTTGTGTTTCAGGTTCAGGGTTTACAAAGGCGGTATAACTTAACAATGCCAGGTTACTACCCGCGCCAGGGTCACGGATAGATAGATAGCGAATCGATTCGATATCACACCTGCGTGCCTCTTCAGCAAGTTGTTGTGTGGCTGAATAATCCCCGTTATCAGTCCAGAGCTTAAGATCACGATTGAGGGGAGGGCGTTGTAAATTGATCTCACGTTCAGTTTGATAGCTCACGGCAAAGGCAGTCAGCTTATGTTCCTGTTTGGGTAATACACAGCCGGGAGCATCCTGAAAGAACCGTAAACGAAACCAGGCCATCTCGGCCATGGCGGTACGTTTTTCCATCGAGGCATAAAACACCCCTGCCGTGATACCGGCCCGACGAAAACGCGAGCCATGAGGGTAGGGTGGGTAATAACGAAATGGAGTCTTTAACAGGTAATGCAGATTTTCTGTACCGGGAGGATAAGGCGGTTTACTGGTTTCCAACAGGGATTCAAGCAGTTCCTGTTCGGAGATGGTACCCACCAGTTTGCGGGTAGAAGCCGTATGCTGATGTTCCACCACGCGCCAGATAGTGCCACGGGCGGGATAAGTTTCAGACGCGAGCGCGGTAGCTGTCCACATAATCGACGATATGTACCAGCCCGGCGGCATCCGTGACCAGTTCAGTAGGTTTGGCATTCAATGCCAGGTTGTGGCTGGCGAGCCAGCTACGCAGGGCCTTTTCATCACCGGCCATAATGGCATCCAGACTACGAAACAGGCGTACCAGCAACAGGGCCATGTCCCATTCCTTGGCGTGAGGGTTAAGTCGATACTGGCCGGAATAGAGTCGTCCAGCCGAGGCCGCGCTGATCCCCAGAATCTTCGCCAGCATGGCCTTGTTGAAGCCCATCAGGTCTGCTGCACTGGTAACAGCCCCAGTCAGCACTCGGACGGGATCCGGTTGTTGCTCTATGTGGTTTGAACCAAAAGCCATTACAATCCCCTGAAATACTATCTATGGAAAGAATAGCTTAAAAATATTTCAACAGCAAGCTCTGAGTCAGTCGATAGTGCATAAATGACAGCAAATCGGTGCTACATCACAGACCTGGCCAGTCTGGCTTGCGTTTATGGAGATTAATTCATAAGGTTATTGACGCCGGATTCATCACAATAATGATAAGAATGAAAAGGAGGAGCAGAGCGATGGCCACCCCCGCCACAGCGGTCAGCGGACTAATTCAAAACCAGACACTGGCCCAGTTACGTAAGCGTGTTTATCTAAGCCGCATGCCGGGTTACAACCTGATGCGCAGCGAGACTGGGAAAGTCCTACACCCAGTTGCATCAAACGCTGCTCGAGCTAAAAACTTCCAGAAATTTGTCGAGCTGTATTTTTTCAATACCCATCGGCCTAACAATGCCGATCCCTTTCATGGCGATTTCGGTCTCAACAGTAAACTCACGAAGGGATCACGAGGTTATATCGAATTTGAAAAATTTGCCATGCAAGATTATGGCTCTTATGTGATCAAGACCATGATCGATGATCCGAAGAAATACAAAGGCTTCCAGGTCTGGGAAGGGCCGCCAGATGTAGAAGGGGCCCATGGCGACTGGTCATTCATATCACTGCCAAAAAACTTTGGGACAAGAAAACGTTTTGCCACCAGTGGTCAACTGATTCATTTGCAGGCAATCATCTATCATGAATTTGCCCACACCATGATGTTCCGTAAAGCACAATCCAGAGGCATAGATATTGGTATCAACGATGAACGTATTGCCGTTCTTAAATTTGAAAACCCGGTGCGTATCCGTGATGGTTTTGAACCGCGCTATACTTATGCCATGAAAGACGGTAGTGCGACGATCAATATCATCACCGGTACCTCGAAACCCGGTAAATGGTATATCAGAAAAAATGATCCAACCGTACTGGTTAAAGAAACGGATCCGAATGCACTAAAATGAAAATCTTATTCATCATCCTGTTATTCCTAAGCATACCGCTTGCTGTGGCCCAACCGCCCGAACAGAAAAGCCACAAGCTCAATCTTGAAGTCATCACCCACGATGGTAAACCGGAAAACTGGTTACAGCATTATGTGCCCAATAAGCAACGCCAGATACCCGTCCAGGCTCAATTTAATATCAGCCATGTACGGGCCGCATTAATAACCGATCTAAATGCGGCAGAGAAGAAATGTAGTGGCTGGCAAACAAAAAACATTGCCTATTTTGAATTTGACCCAGCTTTAAATCTGAAGCAGTTCAAAACCCGTATCAACAAACCCTGCATACATAAGGGCAGTGCCCGTTTAAAACTTTCTGTCGCTACCAAAGCCGATAAACGCTTCTATACCATCGGTACCTTCAAGGTTCATCCGGATTC
>Ga0224506_10000665_pt1 | contig 27524 bp, 23 predicted proteins | sample SF_Jan12_sed_USG_2_FD_169108 | JGI IMG/M metagenome (GOLD analysis project Ga0224506, IMG submission 169108) | Sediment microbial communities from San Francisco Bay, California, United States - SF_Jan12_sed_USGS_8_1 | ecosystem: Environmental > Aquatic > Marine > Sediment | place: USA... | reverse complement strand
CTCTCAATAGAAGAGCTGGACTATTCTCAACTTCTCGCGGGTGAGGGAGAAGAGGTCAAAGATGTCTGGACCTATCTTCTCGATGAAGCCGTGATCAAGCAGGATCATCAGCAACTGGATCAAGTGGCTGAGAGTTTTGAAAAAATTGCAGGACAATTGAATCCCGAGGATTTCACCGAAGGCGAAGAGCTCCACCTAAACATCAATAAACTCATGAACTACATGAAGAAGACACAAGAGGAGCGGTTTCATACCTGTGCAAAAATCCTGGTAAAGGCTTTCACGAAAAACAAAAAAATGGCCCAGGAGTCCAAGCTCGATAAACTCCGGATCGTCTTTGCTGATATCGGAGAGGAGGATTTTGCCTCGGCTCTATGGGAGGAAATAACCTTGGATTCTGATTTCGATGCTTTAAGCTTCAGTATCTTCTCCAAGCTGACCGAAAAGGACAAGCAGGATAGAATCGCATCCAAACTGAATCAGAAAGCCAGAAAAGATGAAAAACTCATGACATCGGCTGAATTGAGAAAAAAGATAAAAGAACTTTTATCCGGAACCTCAAGCCCATTTGTCTCAGAGATATACCGGGAGACTCTTTCGTCTCTCCTCCAAGACATTAGCTTCCAAAAAGAACGGTTGCTGAGCAGGGACCTTCTCTCAAAGAATTTTCGGTTTATGCTCCTCAATCTCTTCGAGGAAGAAGCCAACAAAGAGAACAAGAGGGCTCTTTTGACCAATATTCTCGAAGAATGGGAAGAGATAAAAAAGAGCGAAGATTTCGAGTTCCTGAAGCATCTCTCTGTGGCTCTAAAGGATAAAGATAAAGACTTTACTTCCGACGCACTTGTCGTGAAGACCAAAAAGCTGATCGCAGACCATGTGGAAAAATCTATGCTCAGCGGAAAGACTTCCCTCTACATGGACTATTTTTTGTACACTCTTGAGAATAGCTCACTGGGGATAAATTCCTATCTTCAGGCAATCTTTACAGACCACAAGATCACGCCCTCTATTCTGCAGTCTTTTTTCAAATTCTTTTCTGACAGCAAGTTGTATTTCTTGAGGGATTTGGAGCAAAAGGCCTCAGACAGCAAATTCCTCGACAGAATGACCGAGAACCTCAAGGTGATCGACTCTCCTCAATCTTTAGACATCCTGAAAACAATCTATGGTTTGGGGAACAATTATGTAAAAACAAAGGTTTTAAGAGCCATGCAGCAGCTCTCCTCTTACGATGAGGATTTCCTGATGGAGAGTCTACAAAAGGGGATCTATCCTTTGAAGAAAGAAGCTTTGTTGAATCTTGTGAGACATGAGGCGACAAGGGATAAAGCCTTTGAGCTTCTGTTTTCGATTCCCTCTCCTTTCGGCATCAAAAACAGAATTCTCCGCAAGCACATCCAACTTGTGGAGGAGACTGCTTTGGCAGAAGCAAGGGATCATCTCTTTGCCCTTGGCCAGAAAAAGGATATTTGGAATAGGAGGCTCCGCAAGGAAGCCAAAAAAGTTCTGGAGAAGATTGATGCTGGAAAAGATTAAAAATGCGCTCGTCAACCTGAGTTCAGCCATCCAAGCCGGAAAAATATACTCATCAGACCATCCCAGCTCAAAAGAATTCATCCTCCGGACATACAAAAGTCTCCACGAGTCCTTGACGCAGAAGAAAGAAATTATTATCGGTATTGTGAAAGATGAATTGGCCTGGGAAGGAGAGATCTTTTTCTCTCTCAGTGAGAAACTCAAGCCTCTGATCCGTTACCTTCAGGAAAAGGACATAGAGCGTATGATTTTTCTTCCAGATCTTCAGGAAGAGGAACTTAGTCGGTTTGTCTCCTTCTTAATCGATAAGGAAAAGAAAGGGACAGCCGATGCCCAGGAATATCTGAGTGCTCTAGGAGTGAGAAACATCCGTGTCGGAAAAATCAGAGCCTTTTCCACACAATCTGAGGTTGCCGAGACACCAAGAAAACCTAAAAAAAAGCAGGAAAAAACGATCCAAAGTGTTTCTCAGCTCATCGAAAAAGTGTTGAACGAGGAAGACCTAGGTTACGTGGAGCTGAAATTCAATGTGCTCACCTATATGGAAGACTACATGGGGAGGCGCCAGGAGCTTTTTGATTTGGTGTCCATCAAGCAGAAGGACCTGACCACCTTCCTTCATCTGCTGAATGTATCCATCCTCTCCATGTATGTGTCTTCCAAGCTCGGATATTCCCAAGACGATGTTCTTGATCTAGGAATCTCAGGACTTTTTCACGATATCGGCAAACTCGCCATTTCCAGAAGGATTCTTCAAAAGAACTCCAAGTTGGAAGAAAAGGAATTTTCAAAGATTAAACTCCACCCCGCTGCTGGAGCAGAAATCCTAGTGAACTATGCAGATACGATAGGTCTTCTGCCTGTCGTGGTCGCATACGAGCACCATCTCCGGTACGACCTAAAAGGCTATCCTTTCCTTGCTTATCCTTATAAGCCTCACTACGCTTCTCTGATCATCTCTCTCTGCGACGTCTATGACGCCCTTACCCTGCGCAGATCATACAAAAAAGACTTTCCACCGAAGAAGATCTATAACATCATGATGGATGGCAAGGGATCCATGTTCCATCCTCAGCTCATTCAGGATTTTTTCAGGGTGATGGGCGTATGGCCGTTAGGAACAATCGTATCCCTCAGCAACCGCAGTATTGCTGTGGTAAGAGCCATAAATGAACAGGACCTTTTTCGACCGACAGTCGAAGTCATTCGTCCAGAAAAGAAACGGGAAATTATCGATCTCGCGGACGAAAAGGTTAAGCTCTCTATCAAGACATCTCTGAATCCCTTCAAAGAGGGAAAGAAATATCTTGAATTTATAAGGGACAACACCTGATCCTGACAGACAAGGAGCTCCAACAAGCAACAGGTTCAGTTCTTTATAATCTCTCCGGGTATCTCCCGACCTATGAGCGGTTCATTGGATGTACAGAAGGGCTGCATTCCATAGACTGAAAGCACGGGAATATCCGTTTGATTCTGAGCATAAGAAATGAGTAATATGAAGCGAGAGAGAGAAAAATGAGAAAAATTATCGTTCCGGCCGTTATCGCCAAAAACCAAGAAGAACTGGATGCCATCTTTCAAAAGATTTCTGATACTGTGAAGTTGGTCCAGCTGGACATCATGGATGGAAACTTTGTCCCAAATCACTCCATGGATTTTGATTTTGAACTCGAAGGAAAATACGAATACGAAGCCCATTTGATGGTCGAGGATCCTGACTCGTGGATAGAGGCGCACGGAAAAAAGGTTGATGCCATCATCGCTCATTTTGAGGCCATCCCAGCCCCGGAAAAGACCATCGGGACTGTCAAGAGGAAGGGGAAAAAAGCCGCCCTTGCCTTGAATCCAGGGACAGAAATCGAACAGGTCATGGATTATCTGGATGATCTTGATCAGATCCTGATCATGACCGTTCATCCTGGATTCTATGGAAGCGTCTTCCTCCCAGAAGTCATGGGCAAGATTACCAAGTTGAGACGGTTGAAACCTGAGATGGATATAGAAGTGGATGGAGGAATCAAACCAGATACAATCGAGCTGGTCGATGAAGCGGGTGCAAACATGTTTGTCTCTGGGTCCTATTTGGTCAAGTCTGACAATATGAAGGAAAGAATCGACCTTCTCTATCGAATGGTTACTAAAGCCGATTGAATGCCTTAAGATCTCCTCAAGAATGCGGTCAATCCCTATGGTTGGATTATCTGAAGAAAGACAATGTCGCTATGAATACCAAAACGGCCTTTCCTCCACTTTTGACCCACTCGATACGCGCCTTCATATCACGACCACAAACCTGCTAAGTCGTTCGATGATCTGGCAGGATAGAGGATTTTATATTGGAAAGAAGGCACTGGCTTAAAACCTTGGTCCAGGCATGAGGCGTTCCTATCTTCCCAGGTTGTGAAGGAAATGAAGCACCGTTTTGTTGAATTTTTCAGGCTCTTCCATGTTCATCATATGGCCGACGCCGGGAATCTCTGCCTTTTTTGCTCCTTTTATTTCTTTTAAAAGCATCTCGGCGGTCTTTCGATTCTCTGGATGATCTCTTTCTGCGGCGACAATAAGGGTAGGCGTGCTGATTTCAGACAGTCTCTCTACTGCTAAAGGTCGCACTGGCAATATCCATCCCGGATCCCACCTGAAGACCTGAAAAAAATGAGTTGCCATTTCCTTCATCCTGCTTCTCAGGGAGACCTTCTCCGTGGGAGGCAGGGTATATAACCAATAGGGCTCTTTAAAAAGGAGCCTTACCCCTTCCTCTGCTCCTCTCTCCTGAGCGGTGGTAAAAAGCTCCAAGCCCTTTTGAAGGAAAGCCTCGGAGTAGGAGAAGCCATGAACCGAAGGCCCAACAAGGATCAATCCTTCGACCCTATCGGGATATTCAAGAGCAAAGTCAATCGCTATCCCTCCTCCCATGGATTGCCCAATAATGTAAACCTTATTCAGCCTTACTAAATCTAAGAGAGCCTTCAGATCCTTAGAGGGATAAAATGGACCGCTGGGGATGTCCGAACGGCCAAAGCCTCGAGCATCATAGCGGATGACTCGAAAATGTGCAGCAAAAAACACAAATTGATCATCCCACATCCGGCAGTCCGCCAATCCGCCATGGACGAACACGAAGGGAGAGCCAGATCCTGCAGTCTCAAAGTAAATCTTGGCTCCGTCTATACATGCAGACCCGGTTTCTACAGGCACTCTCACGTCTCCTTTCCTCACGTTGTCCATCCATTCTACACCAGATACACCAGGCGATAAAACCTTTTCTTAATGAAGGAAAGCCTTTCCATCTCCGTGATGAGGGAAACATCTAACCCAGCTAAGTCGTTCAGCGGCGGTTCCTGTCCATCCGAAGCGCATGGTGGAGGGTGGAATGATCTTGATGCCCAGCGTGAGGGGTTGGCATTCGTCAAGAAAAAGTATAGACTGAGGCCATGTACGATTTTCCACCTTTCCGTCCTCCCAACGAGGCTCGAAGCGCTCTCCTCCGCATCACCAGAGGATGTCCATGGAACAGGTGCGCATTCTGTGCCATGTACAAATCCCTCTCTTTTGAGCAAAAATCCCTCGAAGAAATCAAGGATGATGTGCGTACAGCCCGTTTGATCTACGGGAAAGTGGAAACCATATTCCTCGGGGACAGCGATAACCTCATCCATAAAGATCTCCCGGAAATTGTTGTCTTTATCCGAAAAACATTTCCAGAGGCCAAAAGGATCACATCCTACACCCGGGCCAAGACCATACTTCGAGACACAATGGAATTCCTGGTCGCGACGCGCAATGCAGGCCTCAACCGTCTTCATATTGGGTTGGAATCGGGCGACCCCGTTGTTCTCGAGCGCCTCTGCAAAGGCGCCAGCCCTGGCCAAATGATCAGGGCCGGACAGAAAGCCAAACAGGCTGGCTTTGAGGTCTCTTTCTATGTCATCAACGGGGCCGGAGGCAAGGACAGATGGGATTCCCATGCCAAAGAAAGTGCGAGGGTTTTAAACCAAGCCCATCCTGACTTCATTCGGCTAAGGACGCTGACCATTCAGAAAGGAACGCCTCTGGATGAAAAACTGGCGAAAGGAGAGTTCCAACCCACGCCTCCGCTGGAACGGCTCAAGGAGGTGGAGCTCTTCATCCAAAGCCTTGATCTGAAGAACTGTTATTTGGCGAGCGACCACATCACAAATTATCTCTGGTCAGGTTCTTCCATCATCTACCAGGGCGTTTCCGGGCGGATTCCAGAAGACAAACAATCCATGCTCGAGACCGTGCAACAAGCCATCCAATACGTGGGATCCACTTCTCTGCCGATAAGGGATTCCAATCAACTGTACAGGGAAGGATTCATATCAGCTCTGTGAATTTCCAGAATGTCAAAGATTCTTCGTGTAGACGCGGAATCTTTTGTACAACTTTCCTCCCATCTTTTCCATCTCGGCGCGTACAAGCACATTGCTCTCCAACTCGTGATGTGTATCTATCACCTTTAAGCCCGATTCGTGCGCAGACATGAGCATCCCGACACCCATCAGAACATCCAGGCCCCGACCTCGATAAGGCTCTTTGATAGCACCCAGCAACAGATCCAGTTGTTTTGTCTTTTTTGCGGCCCAGAGAATCTTTAAAAATCCAAAGGGGAGCAATTTTCCTCTAGCCTTTTGGATGCCTTCTGTCATGTCCGGAATGCCCACAACGAAAGCCACGATCTCATCTTCTCGTCTGACGACCTTCACCAGCCGGGGGTCAAGCACGGGCAGATACCGTTTGGCTAAATCCATCATCTCTTGCTCATCCAGGGGTGTGTACCCATAAATGTTGCTTCCTATGTAACATTCATTCATCAGCTGCAGAACAGGGATGATCCACGGCTTGATCTCTTTTCTCTTTTTAAACTCGACGATCTCAAAATTCCCTTTTCTCCTTACCCGCTCGTAGATTTTCTTGTAGAATTCAGGAATTTCTTTTGGCACGTCCAATTGGTAAACAAAATAGTCCACATCTTTTGCATATCCCTGCCTCTCTACCATCTGAGGCATCCACTCAAAATTGTGGTACGTCGCTATGGTCGCGCGGTTCTCGAATCCCTCGATCAAGAAGCCCTCAGGATCCTGGTCTGTGAACCCATAGGGGCCGATAATCTTGGCCATTCTCCGCTCTCTGGCCCATTCCTCGATTGCCTGTAACAGGGCACGGACGATTTCTTCATCCTCCCATGTCTCCAGGTATCCAAACCGAGCCGTTTTCTCCCCTCTGTATTCATTGTACCGCCTGTTGATGATGCCCATGATCCGGCCCACAACTTCTTCTCCTCTGTAAGCTAGCAGCAGAAGCGTCTCACTGTAGGAAAAAGCTTTGTTCTTTTTGGAATCGAAGTATTTCCATTCGTCCATATAGATGGGATGAACCCAGTTCGTATGGTTCGCGTGTATCTTCTTAGGAAGAAAGATAAATTTTCTTAAGTCCTTACGGGATTTAACTTCTCTGATGGTTGTGTCCATGCCAGTCTCTCTAAGCGAAATCTAATCCTTTCATTTATCCTATATTGCTCGTTAAAAATCAATAAAAACTTATTTGCTCTCAATAGCCTTCCCGTTCGCGTGATGAGGAAAACATCTAACCCAGTTATAAGTTGTGTGGCTCCGGTTAAGGCTTCCTTTGCTCGTCGATTCTACCAAACTCCCATACAGAAAAATGAGGACAAGCTCTCTTGTCCTCAAAATTATATGAGTCATTCAGTTTTGGCTGTCCCTGAGAAAGAAGGAATTACGAGACGAGTGTTGACATCTTCTTAGAGGATGAATAAACTTTTAAATCTCCTATTTTCGCGAGTTGCCTCATAAATGAGAGTCAAGACCTTCCCTCATGGAATCCATCCTCCCGAGCACAAAAACCCCACTGCTGAGAAGAAGTTGGAAATCCTTCCTCCTCCGGAAAAGGTGTTCATCCCTCTTCATCAGCACTTTGGAAGCCCTGCGGAGCCGTTGATTAAAAAAGGAGAGGAGGTCCTTGTCGGGCAGAAAATCGGCGAGGCATCCTCTCTGTTCTCCGCTTCTGTGCACTCCTCCGTCTCAGGAAAAGCGTTATCTGTGGATGGACATCATCATCCTCTTGGAAAGCCTGTTCTCACTGTGGCCATCGCCAACGATGGAGAGGATCGCCTTCATCCAGGGCTGACAGGAACCGATGATCCGTTCTCCTTGAACCCGGATCAGATCCGTCAGAAAGTCAAGGAATCAGGGATTGTCGGGTTGGGCGGAGCCGCTTTCCCAACAGCGGTCAAGATAACTCCCCCCAAGGACAAACCGATTGACACGGTCATCATCAACGGATGCGAATGCGAGCCTATCCTGACGGCTGACTACAGACTCATGATGGAATATCCTGATGATATCCTTAAAGGTGCAGAGCTTGTACGGATCGCTACTGGGGCAGACAGAATCCTTGTGGGTATCGAGGATAACAAAAAGAAAGCTTTTGACCTCTTCGAAGAAAAGGCTGCTCCAGACATGATAGAGGTTTTCCTGGTGAAAACCAAGTATCCTCAAGGGGCCGAAAAGAATCTGATTTATGCTCTGCTCGGCAGGGAGGTTCCAAGAGGAGGTCTTCCCTTTGACGTGGGAGTTGTCGTCCAGAATGTAGGAACGGCCAAGGCTATATGGGATGCCCTAAAAGACGGAAAGCCCCTTTATGAGAGGGCTCTAACCGTCTCAGGGAATGGAATCAAAGAGCCCAAGAATCTCATCGCGAGGATCGGAACTCCTTTCCAGGCCGTGACGGCCTTCTGCGGTGGACTCGAAGAGGACGTGAACACCGTGGTCATGGGCGGCCCTATGATGGGGCTATCTCAATGGTCTCTGGAGGTGCCGGTCATCAAGGGAACCTCTGGAATTTTGGCCTGGGTTGCACCAAAGCCAGCCATGGAATTCTCTTGTATCCGGTGTGGCCGGTGTATAGACCACTGTCCGATGGGATTGGTTCCCACTCAACTCATGAAACATGTCAAATACGACCAGCTATCCGAGGCCGAAAACTGGGGCGTGCTCGACTGCGTGGAGTGCGGGAGTTGCCAGTACAGTTGCCCGGCAAAGATACCTCTGGTCCACTGGATTCGCCTAGGAAAGAACCAGATTATGACTCTAAAACGGAAAAAGAGTGCCTGATGCCGAATAGCATGTATATTATCCAATCATCCCCCCACTTCAAGGACAGAGACTCTGTTCCTAAGATCATGTACACTGTTGTCATCGCGCTCCTGCCCGCAATGCTTGCCTCTCTTTACTTTTTCAGGTTCAGGGCCGTTGGTCTTTATGTCTCTTGCCTAGTGGCCTGTCTTGCCACAGAGGCGCTCTTTCTCTGGATAAGGAAAAAGCCCATCCAATCCCTGGGGGATGGCTCTGCTGTGATCACCGCCCTACTCCTGGCCATGATCCTTCCTCCGGCCCTCTCCCTGGAACTGGCTGTCATCGGGTCTGTTGTGGCCGTAGCCATCGGGAAACAAGTCTTTGGTGGGCTGGGACACAACATCTTCAATCCTGCTTTGGTCGGAAGGGCTTTTCTCCAAACCGCCTTCCCTGTAGCCATGACCACTTGGCTTCCTCCAGCAACACTGAGCGTTGACACCGCGACCTTTGCCACACCTCTGGGCAACCTTAAATTCCAGGAGGCTGTTGCTCAAGGGGTGCTCACTCCTCTTAAAGATCTATTCTGGGGAAATATAGGGGGGTGCTTGGGGGAAACATCAGCCATCGCGCTCCTTCTCGGCGCACTCCTTCTGCTGTACAAAAAAACTATTGACTGGCGTATCCCTGTCGGCATCATCCTGGTTTTGAGTGCTTTTACCGGTGCGTTTTGGCTCGCCAATCCGGATAAATACGCTTCTCCTGTTTTCCATGTGTTGGCGGGAGGCCTCTTGATCGGAGCCTTTTACATGGCAACCGATATGGTCACCTCTCCCATCACACCTAAAGGGACTTGGATTTATGCTCTGGGGATTGGTCTCATAGTGGGGCTCGTCCGGCTGTTCGGAGGTTTTCCAGAGGGAGTGATGTACTCCATCCTTTTCATGAACACGTTTGTCCCTCTGTTGAATCGTTTCTTCCGGCCGAGAATCCTCGGAGAAAGGAGGGCGGTCTCATGAGCCTCTCCTCCAGAATGATCATCGTCCTCACTGCTGTTGGCCTGATTTCTGGAGGTTTTTTGGCCGGAGTGGCGAAGCTGACCAAGGAGCGAATCGCCTTTAACATACAGAAGGAAATCGAGGAGGCTATCGTCAACGTCATTCCTGGAACAGTGCAAAACCAGAAGCTGTACGAGGAGGAGGATCTTTCCATATATGGCGGACAAGATGAATCAGGCCAATCCATTGGCTATGCCGTCCAGTCAACCGGGATTGGCTTCCAGGATAAAATCACGCTGATGTTTGGGATAAATGTCTCTCTTACGAAAATCATTGGGCTCGCCGTTATTGACCAAAAGGAAACGCCGGGTTTAGGTGCCAAAATCAGGGATTGGAATGCCTTTCTCCAGTTTTGGGAGAACAGAAACGCCACCGGAGAGATCATTCTGCGCAAGCCTCCAGCAGGCTCTCTGGAAGAATTGTCCCCGATGGAAATCAACACCATCACAGGAGCGACAATATCCTCGAAAAAAGTATTGGAGATTGTAAATTTTTCTCTGGAACGGCTCCGGGAGCTCCAAAAAGAAGGAAGGCTTGAAGGGAAACCAGATGCCAACTAAAAGCATTCGAGCGGAATTCCTCAAAGGCCTTTGGGCCGAAAATCCCGTGTTCCGCCAACTCCTCGGCATGTGTCCGACTCTTGCTGTCACGGGAACCGTGATCACCGGGTTGGCTATGGGATTGGCGACAACTTTTGTATTGATCTTCAGCTCGCTCGTGGTCTCGTTGGTAAAAAAGCTCATTCCTTCCCAGGTTCGAATTGCCTCTTACGTCGTGGTCATCGCCAGCTTCGTCACCATAGCCGATCAATTCCTGAAGGCTTACTTCTATCCCATCTCCAAAGCGATGGGTCCATATGTCCCGTTGATCGTGGTCAATTGCATCATCCTCGGCCGTCAGGAGGCCTTCTCCTCCAAGAATTCTGTTGGCCGTTCATTTATCGATGCCCTGGGCATGAGTTCAGGGTTTGTCCTGGCGCTGCTGGTTTTAAGCACCATCAGAGAAATCCTCGGCGCTGGAACCTTTCTCGGATCTCAAGTTATGGGCCCCTGGTTTAAACCCTGGATCATCATGATTCTACCTGCTGGTGCGTTCCTCACCTTGGGAATTCTTCTCGGAATTGCCCTGGTGATCGAGAGCAAGACAAAGAGGGATTAAGAATGGAACTGGTAGCCATCTTTATCTCGGCCGTGCTTATTCAAAACTTTGTCCTCTATTACTTTCTCGGTATATGCCCCTTCCTGGGCGTGAGCAAGAAAATCGATTCGGCCTTTTCCATGGGCTTGGCCGTCACTTTTGTCATGTCCATCACTGCTGTTGTCTCCTGGCTGATCAACAACCTGATCCTTATCCCTTACGGTTTGGATTATCTGCAGATCGTTTCCTTTATTCTTGTGATCGCTTCGCTCGTTCAGCTGGTCGAGATGTTCATCCGCAAAATCAGCCCCCCTCTCTATCAGGCATTGGGCATCTACCTTCCGCTGATAACAACCAACTGCGCCATCATGGGCTTGGCCCTTATTGCTGCGCTAAACGAATATAGTTTTGTGGAAACAGTAGTCTTCGGATTCGGATCGGGCATAGGATTCACCTTGGCCATCATTCTGATGGCCGGAATCCGAGAGCAACTGGATCTGGCCGATGTCCCCGAGCCGTTGAAAGGTGCAGGAATAGCCCTTATTGTTGCCGGAATCATGGCCTTGGCCTTCAATGGATTCATAGGAATGCTGACATGACAGACGTTCTTATCCCAGTCATCACAATGACTGCACTCGGCTTCCTGTTTTCCGTGGGCCTCGTGTTTGCCTACAAAAAGCTAAAGGTGGAAGAAGACCCCAAGATCGAGAAGGTGTCCGAAATGCTTCCGCAAGCCAATTGCGGGGCATGCGGTTTTTCAGGATGTCGAGCTTTTGCTGAAGCCGTGGTCAAGGGCAGTGCGGAACCTAACGGTTGTCCTGTTGGAGGGGAGGAAGTGGCTCAAAATGTGGCTGATATCCTTGGGGTCCATGCCGGGGAAATCATCAAAAGGGTGGCCCGCGTTCACTGCCGCGGAACCCATTCTGCTGCAATAAACAGAGGCTTTTATCTTGGAATATCTACCTGTTATGCTTCACACCTCGTGGGCGGAAACAAGCAATGTTCCTTCGGATGCCTGGGCTTTGGAGACTGTGTCCGGGCCTGCCTGTTTGACGCTATGCACATGGGGGAAGAAGGACTTCCCATCGTCAGAGGGGAGAAATGCACGGCTTGCGGCAAATGCGTGGATGCCTGCCCGAGAAACATCCTCGAGCTCCATCCTCTCACCCAGAATATCCTGGTTTATTGTCGTTCCGAAGACAGGGGTCCCTTGGCACGAAAAGGCTGCAAAAACTCCTGCATCGCCTGCGGGATCTGCGTGCGGGCCTGTCCAGAGGCCATTGTTCTCGAAAAGAATCTGGCAATAATAACAGATTATAAAAAGATAGATCCGGAGAAGATCCCGGAGATCGAGAAGTGCCCAACAGACGCAATCGGGCGCTTAAGGAAGGATGATGACGGATAGTGGGCTTGTTCTAACCGCGGAAAAAGATCTCGCAGAAGTTGAGGTCAGCTGCTTCGAGGGGTGTCACGGCTGCTCCGCACACAGCCTGTGTATCGGCCACAAACACAATAAGGGCCGATTATCTGTTAAAAATCCCCTCAGGGCCAAGCCTGGAGATGAGGTGGTGATCGAAATACCAGAGGTCCACTACAACAAGGCTCTCGTTCAGCTCTTTGGCGGACTTCTGTTTGCGCTGCTTGCCGGCATGGGTGGGGGATACCTGCTTTCTTTTCTTCTCCCCCTCCCGTCTTTGCTGACCAGTCTTTTTGGGCTTGTGGCCGGCTTGGTTTTCGGCGGATTCGGGCTCTCTCGTATGTTTCAGAAAAAAAACGAACAACAACTCTATCCTGTGATCACAGATATTCTGAAAAAAGGAGGCTATTATGGACAGGCGTGACTTTTTTAAGACAATCCTCGTTACCCCTATGCTGACTCCATTTCTTCTTGCTTCCAAAGCATCTGCGAATGACGATCTATATCTCCTTTCTGATTCGCCACAAATTTTTCTTCCTCCCATCCTTCAAGAAATGAAAACGTTGACCGCAATGTCTGGTCAAAGCTATATCTTTACCAATGAGCATCCAATGAAAAACTCTCTCGTCCAGTCTTTGGGAATGCATGGATGGACACATGCCCAAAAGCCTTCTCAATCCATCCTGAAGTTCTCTTTTCGCTCCCTCCGGTATCCAGCGCGTCCCTCCTTTACTCTTGTGAGCCAGGGGCAAATCTGGGACATCCGCGCCCACAGGCTGCGCCTTCTCTGGCAGGAAATGAACAAAGACCATGCCCCTTCATCTTGCTTAACTATCGCCTCTCTGCAAACCAACGCTGTTGCATTGACTCCAGGTGAAACTGTTCGCATATACAGGAATGGGCAGCAGATCGATGAGCTCTCTCTAAAAAAAGACAGGATTAAATCTTATGCTGCAAGGAAAGGAGCGATCGCGGTCAGAATTCAAGAGAGGAAGGCCTGGGTTTCCGACTCCTCTTGCCGTCACAAGATCTGCTGCTTGGCCCCCCCTGCATCACTTGTCAGTGAACGCATTGTCTGTGCGCCCAATCTCTTTCTTGTAGAAATCAACGGTCATCGGTCTATCGATACGATAATAGGCTAGCTTCTTTCCGTACAAAGCCTTCAGATCACGTCATCACAGAAGAAGCTACCTGAAGAGTGTGCCCTCTGACTATCGTGTGCTTTCTTTCACATAGATGTTTTTGAAGCATATTGGGGATCGGCTGTCGTGATTCTGTAGTCCGATGTAACCCTCTCGAGCAAAATCCCTCACCTTTCCCCGGGGCTTGGCCTCCCAATCGAGGACAAGAACATCGTTCAATTCCACCTTGATGTGGTTACCGATGAAGGAAATCTTGAAATGGTTCCATTCGCCCACCGGCTTTGAGGCATCGACTCTTGGAGGCTCGGCATCAAAGACAGCCCCTGTCTTGTGAGTGCCTTTCGAGGCGTCGTCAATCTGTATCTCGAAGGAGTGATAGATGTAATCATCGTTGACAAGAATCTCGGGAACCCGGAGAAAAATTCCTGAATTCGTGAACATGTCTGTGCATTTGTAATCCAGTTCTAGGATGAAATCCTTGTATTTTTTCGCCGTGTACCATAGCAATCCCATCCCTCCTTGTCCTTTCAGGACTCCTGTCTCCTCATCCAGAATAAAATAACCGGGTCCATACTGGTTCCACCCGTGCTTGGAGTAGCCTCCGTATCCCCGTTTCAGGATCTGTTCATAACCCTCGTAATACATGATGCTCTTCACGTATTCCATGCCTTTCCTTACGGCTGGAGAAGGGTTGTTCGCATCTTCCTCTTTCTCGTGTTCGATGGATATGTATCCTGAGTAATCCTGGATGGTCAGCTCCGACAATATGTCATGAACATTGGCCTTTCCCTGGCCAAAAGGCACATCATAGGCCTCTTTGATGCCAAACTCATTCAAGTCCTTGAGGTGGACATCCTGGATGCGCCCTTTAAGCGATCTCAATGCTTCCACCGGGTTCACACCGGTCCGCATCCAGTGGCCCGTGTCTGCGCACGCTCCGATTCGAGGATCTAAACCATCCACACGATAAAACACCGTCTCTGGGCGTGCGTATTTTGTTGGAGCAGGATGGTTATGGATAGCGATGTTTATGTTGTACTTTTTAACCATCTTGTCGATAAGAGAATAGTCATCATATCCCGGCTCGGTAACGATGGTGCGGATGCCCAGCTTCTTCGCAAAGTCAAAGACCTTGCGCATGCTCTCCTCATTGTTGTCGAAGTTCACAACGCCATAACCGACAAGCGTGAGCCCCATCTCTTCTACCTTATTCTTAACCCTGTCAATCAGATCAACAGAGAGGGTGTGGTCAAATCTCAACTTTGGGTCATTTTTATCAAGCACCTGCCCCGGATAAGGCTGGACATAGGAAATATCCAGATCTTTTATCTTCTGAAGCGCCTCGAAAAAGGAAAACCTTCTAAAGGTCCAGCACTGCACAGCAAAAGGAAGCTTTTTTATCCTTACGCCCTCATATTTTGAATCCAGGGACACAGTTTGTTGTTTTGAATTGTCAGGCTTTGTTCCGTATGCCTGCGGCGATGCAAGGGTCGAAAAAATCATAGCACACAAAAGAGCAATCGCAATGAAGAAAAAAACTTTTTTGTTCATGCTTCCTCCTTTGTCTTTTTGAAACTTCTGTTTATTCAGAAGGCCTTTTCAAGTCCTCCTGGGATTCCATTCTCCTCTTGCTACTGCCGGAATAAAAGAATCGAGATCCGGCGGAGCGAAAGGAATGGTCTTTTCCTGCTCGGCGCTCATGTAGGCCGTCATAAGGAGCTCTGTGACATTTACGCCATCGCTGAAATTCTCTTCAGGCCGTTTTCCAGCAAGAAAGGACTGCACCATATGTCGGTTTTCCGCAATATATCCGTACTCTGTTTCCTCGCTACTCACCACTGGCATCAGGCCCATTTCTGCATTCTGTTTCTCCATAAAATCTTCCCCTGCACTTCCTTTGACCTCTCGGCTGAAGAACACCCTCAACCCAGAGTCCAGAGAGTTAACAACAACAGAATATTCCGGACCCAAAAGCTCCATGGTCAGCCGGAGACCTGCTCCCACAAAAGACCAAGATGTGGTTGTTTCAACGATAAGTTGCTCTCCATTTTCATCTCTGTATTCGATCAGAGAGCGGGCAAAATCTTCTGCCGGCCTGTTGATGTAATCCACCTGGCCATCGCTCCGATCATATAAAATCTTCGCGTAATAGGGATTCTGCCATTTCAAGCAGCTTGTGGAGGCTGTCACTTTCACGGGCTTTAGAACACTCCGGTCTTTACCTGGCGGCGTCAGCATGAAACGCGCCTCTTCTACTGAATGGCACATCATGTCGTTGAGCACACCACCACCCTGGAGTTCTCCTTCCCAAAACCAGGGCATGTGGGGACCGCTGTGTTCCTCTGCTGCTCGAGCAAGATAGGGGCGTCCTGATAGGCTTGCACCGCGGGCCCATGCGATTTCTTTTCCCCTCACGATGGCTGGAGCAAAGACTTGATTCTCAAGATATCCGTCAAGGAGTTGGGCATTCTGGGCCAGTTTCAACATTTTTTTTGCTTCTGCCACATTTCGGCCGAGAGGCTTCTCGCATGCAATTCCAACCAGCTCTCCCTTTCCGGATTCAAGCGTGTGAACGATCTCTTCCATGACCTCGATGCGGGTAAAATTTGGCGCGCATATCCAGAGGGCATCGATGGATGGGGCTGCAACCATCTCTTCCACCGAACGATAGGCTTCGGCCTCACCGACTCTGAGCTTTCTTGCAAGCGCTGCGGTTTCCGCTGCCGTTTCCTCCCGTCGGCTTACCACGCCAAGAATATCCGCATCCCGCACTCCAACCCAAGAGTGAACGTGGAAACGCGCGATGAATCCGCCGCCAATGATCCCAATGCCCATTCTTTTCTTTCTCATTCTCTCCCTCGCTTAATCAGAAATTCGTTTTCCAATTGTCTATAGTGAGACACTCAAATGATCTGTATTTTTTAGCTTTCCTGTATCTGTGCCGACCGATCGTCCTTCACAAAAAGGAGAAAGGCCACTGCACAGAGCACCGTCAGCACGCAGGGGACAAGAAACACTCCGGTCCAGTTTGTTCCTGCTTCTGTCGTGAAGAACTCCTGAACTTCTCCGGCAAAAAGGCTTCCAATATAATTTCCGATCCCATAGGTCACCAGCATGATTAAGCTCTGGGCTGAATGGCGGATATCTCTTGGAGAGACCGTATCGACATAGATAAAGGCTGCAGCAAAGAAAAAAACAAAACAGAAACCATGAAGACTCAAAGAGGCAAGGACCAACCAAGATGGTTTTCCAACGGCAAAGATAATGTAGCGGAGAGGCCAGGCGAGAACACCCATGACAAGTACGTTTCTTATTCCTATCCTGGTAATAAAGTAAGGCAGAAGAATGGCTAGCACAAATATCTCGGCCACCTGTGCAATCACCATCACTCCTGGTACACTTGCACTCGAAAGGCCTATCTTGTCGGAGGTCAAGAAGGGAGCGGTCAAAACATAATAGAACATCAGCTCTGTGGCCACCACAAAGGAGATAATCACAAAGGCCAAGAAGTTTTTGTTCCGCATCATCTTGATCGCCTCTAAAAAGGCTAGGGGATTGGCCCCTTCTTTCTTGGGTGGAGTGTGTGGCAGGCTGAAGGCTTGAAATCCCATGATGATTGAAAATATTCCTGCCAAGAACAATGTATCTCCTCGTATGGCAAAGGTGTCGCTGGATTGAGAAAGGTGCCTCCATCCCATCAATATGAGACCAGCAACAATCCATCCAATCGTTCCCCAGACTCTTATGATTCCAAATTCCTTCTCTGAATCCTTCAAGTTGATGAAGGCCACAGAATTGGTGAGGGCAAGCGTTGGTGCGTACAGCAGACAATAGAAGAGCATCATCCATATCATCGTCGAGTAGTTTGTCACGGTCGACGTATAGATGAGCAAGCCTCCTCCTATCAGTTGGAGGCAGGCGATGACCTTTTGACTGGCAAAAGACCGGTCTGCAATCTGACCACCAACAAAAGGCGTAACGATGGTTGCAAGGGGTAAGAGGCTGTAAATGAGGCCAACTTGTGTTCCGCTGAATCCAAGCTCGTTGATAAGATACTCTGAAAGCACGGGCGACCACGCTCCCCATATGGCATACTGCAAAAACATCATTAAACCAAGGCGGAACCTAACGCCCATAATTCCAGCTCTCTTTCACGCATTCCTCTTTAAAGGGACCATGTTCGAGAATAAAGACAAGATATATGTATTTTGCGAGGCTGTCAATAAACCCGTCTTGTTTGACTTTTTTCGAGCAATTATTGAAAATTGAACTTCCGACCTTGGATGCTTCCCATGGCCAAAAAAAACGTTCTCCTCTCCTTCCTTTTGCTCTGCATTATCTCCAGCTGCCGTGTTTCTGAGAAGTGGCAGGCTTCCACCTTCCTGTTCTTCGATACGCTCTGTGAACTAAACCTTTACTGTTCCCCTCAGCTTTTTAAATCTTCAGAAGAGGAAGTCCGAAGCCTCTTCTCAGAAGTTGAAGAACTTTTTTCCCCGGGTGCTCAAGATTATTCTTCTCCTCCTGTACTCAGCCTCTATCAAAAGGCTTTGGATGTCTACCATGCTTCTGGCGGATCTTTCGATATAAGCGTAGCTCCTTTATCCCACATTTGGGGATTTCGTGGCGGTTCCCACAGAGTCCCGTCTTCAGACGAAATCCAGGAGGCCCTGAGACACGTCGGCATGGAAAGAATCAAATTAAAAGATGGCAAACTCCATCCCCATCCTGGGATGGAGCTTGATTGGGGAGGCATTGCTAAAGGTTTTGGAATAGACCTTGCTTCCCAGGCCTTGATCCGAATGGGAGTGAAAAATGGATTCCTCAATGCAGGGGGAGACCTTTATTGTTGGGGAAAAAATCCAGAGAATAACTCCTGGAGAGTTGGGATCAAACATCCAAGAGAGGGTGGTTTTTTAGGCGTTCTCTTTATCACCCAGATTGGAGCAGCCACGACCGGAGACTACCAAAGATTTTTCATCGAAACAGGCATCCGTTACCACCATGTGTTCGATCCCAAGTCTGGCTATCCTTCAAAAGGAAAGCAGAGTGTGACTGTTATAGGCCCAGAAACCCTCATGTGCGACGCCCTCTCCACCGCTCTTTTTGTATCTCCGCATCCAGAAGAAATAATAGAACAGTTCCCAACTTATGGAGCCGTTGTTGTTGATTCAGGTGGAAAAATATTTCTTCTGGGGAAGCCCTATCTCTTTCAACCTCTCGACTAACCTGGATTATTCAGGTTAATGACTATATTTTCATTGGCATTAACACGTAAAGGTAGTTGATTTCATCATCTGCTTCAGGCCTCAACAAGACTGCACTGTTTTCATCCTTCAACTCAAATAAAACGTTTTCCGATTTTACTGCAGTCAAAAAGTCTAAAAGGTATTGAGAATTGAACCCAATCTCCATTTCTTCCCCCTTGTAATCGACATCAACTTTATCTCGTGCTTCTCCTATCTCTGGATTAGAAGAGAAGAGCTTGATCTGATTCTGCTCGATGCTGAATTTGATCCCTCTGGACCTTTCTGTGGAAAGCAAGGAGACTCTTCTTGTGGCATTCGTGATCTTTTCTCTCGAAATTCGGAGAACATGTGGATTTTCTTTGGGTATAACTGCCTCATAATTTGGAAATTTTCCTTCGATAATTCTTGAAATAAGAGTTCTGTTCCGGATATGGAAGAAAAGGTTATTCTCATCCAAGTCAAACTCGATTGTCTCATCTTCGAATTTTCTCAATTCATTGAGCGTCTTCTTGGACACGATGGTCCTGATTTCGTTCTCCGCTTTCTGTCCTTCGATAGCAAGCTTGGTATAGGCTAGCCTATGGCCGTCTGTACTCACCAACTCCATTTGATTATCCTTAAGGAGCATCAAGGCGCCATTGAGATAATATCTCTGCTCTTGGGTGATCGCATAATAAACCCGATCGATCATGTCCTTGAATTTTTCTAGGGGAAGAACGATGTTTTTCTCAAATTTTGGCTCTGGTACCTGAGGATAGTCTTCCTTGGGCAAACAGAGAACCTTGAATTCACTTTCCCCAGAAAGGATCTCCATTATCAGGTCTTTTCCTTCATTGAATAAAACACGCTGTTCTTCGGCAAGAGAACGGACAATTTCAAAGAGTTTTTTTCCTGATATGGTTATGGAACCTGTCTCCTCAATCTTTGCAGGAAAGTGTGTCTTAAGGCCGACTTCAAGGTCTGTTCCTATGATCTCAATTTCGTTCTCTGTGGCATTGATCAAAATGTTCGCAAGGATAGGCATCGTGTTTCGCTTCTCGACAATTCCCTGAAGGAGTTGTAATTCTCTGAGTATATCCTCTTTATTAATCGAGAATTTCATTTTTCCACCTTTTCACAATGGTTTCTTCTTTTAATTATATATATAAAATAAGATTAAAGAATAAGAATAATAAAATCAATGAAAATGTGAATAACTCGTATAATCTATTGATTTCCCTAATGGATTTGGTTGATCAATGTGTTCATTTTCTTGTCAAATTCTGTATCGTTGGAGCGCAATTTTTCTATTTTCTTTATACTGTGAAGGACTGTTGTGTGGTGTTTTCCACCGAATTTTTTGCCGATTTCAGGAAGGGAAGTCTTGGTCATGTGTTTGGAAAGATACATGGCCAGTTGGCGGGGAAAGGCGATTTTCGGAGAATTGTTTTTAGATTTGAGTTGGGATATTTTTATTTTGAACTCATGGCATACGACCTTCTGGATTTTTTCTACAGTAACAATCGTGGAAGAGGAATCAAGAAGGGTTTTTAAGGCTTCCTTTGTCAGATCTAAATCGACAGGTTCTCCTCTCAGCGAAGAATAGGCCAGGACGCGCCTTAGGTATCCCTCCAGCTCTCTGATGTTAGAGTGAGCTTTATCAGCGATATAAAGGGCGACACTCTCAGGGAGCGAGATATCCTCGAGCTCGGATTTCTTTTTGAGAATAGCGATCCTCGTTTCAATATCAGGGGGCTTCAAGTCTGCAATCAATCCCCATTCGAAGCGAGAGCTGAATCTCTCCTCGAGGTTGGGAATTTCCTTGGGTGAACAATCACTGGATATAACGATTTGTTTCTGGCTATCGTAGAGATGGTTGAAAGTATGGAAAAACTCTTCTTTGGTTCTCTCTCGTCCAGAAAGGTAGTGGATATCATCCATCAGGAGGACATCGACACTCCGATATTTTTGGCGAAAATCTAAGATTTTTCCATACTGAAGATGGTTGATGAGATCGTTCATAAATTTTTCAGTCGTGATGTATAGGATTTTTAGACCACGATTTTGCATAAGGATGCTGTGACCAATGGCATTCATCAAATGGGTTTTTCCTAAACCTGCACCTCCGTAGATATAAAAGGGGTTGTATGATTTGGCTGGATTGTTAACCACGGCTGAAGCAGCAGCATGAGCAAATTGATTGCAAGAGCCGACAACGAAATTTTCAAAAGTATAATTGGGATTCAAATTGGGATTTAAAAGGCCACCATGCTTGGAGCGTCGTTCATAAGGAGAACGACGCATAAAAGAACTTGGAGTGTCATCGAAAATATATTTGATGTCAAAAACACTTCCAAAAAGCTCGAGGGAACATTTGTTTATTTGGTTTGAATAGTGAAAAGACAGCCAGTCCTTGAAGTATGAATTGGGAACTTTTATATAGAGACAGCTGCTCTCCTGCCCTATGTAGGCTGTGGGCTCAAACCACGTTTCAAAGCTGTTCCCGTCAATCTCTTTCTGGATCGCTCCCCTGATTTGAAGCCAAGGATTCGATTTTTGTTTACTTTCCATCCGAGAGGCTTTGATTTCCACAGGTTTTTCCACAACTGTGGAAAACCTTCTGGTTTGCTGAATAGTAATTATGAAGAAGGCTCGGACATCATAGCACTGCGGATAATCAATTTCAAGGAATAAAAAATATTTTTTTTAAAAATCAAACCCTATCCAGAATTTCGTCTCAAATCCACCGTATGCCTCGATATCGAATGGCCTAGAAAGGCCAGGGATTTCAAGCCTCTTAGCAAATTCAAGGTGGATAGGAAGCCCGAGGAAGAAGAATTCGAACCCAAATCCGTATGAACCGATGGCTTCAGCTGTTCTATATATAGGAAAGCCAAGGGAATCATATCCTTCGAAAGTCCAAAAATCTGCTGAATATCCTTTTAGTTTTGAGCGTGTCATGTCAAAAAAAGCCACACCCCTGACAGGACCGATCTGTCCGATAATTGTTGAGGCGGCATTCACCAAAGGAATCCTGAATTCCAGGTTTGTGTACCACCCTTCATTGGCAACGATGTTGTAATAATTGGCCGAGCGGACTTGATTGTTCCCGCCATAATAGAAAACATAGGGATTTCTTCCCATGCTGGCGAATCCATAGAATCGGAAAGCAAAGAGGGTGTTTCCTCCAAGATGAAGGTATTGCCGATAGTCTAAATCCAAGGTGGTGTTGCGAAGAAAGCTATCGGTTATAGGGATGGATTGCATGATGCTAAGCCTGAAGGTGTTGCCAGTCATCGGTCCGTAATAATTGAATCGAGTGGTTTCTCCGACAAGAGAGACAGAGGCTGTCAGTGAATTTCCATTCCAGAAGTACTGACCACCCTGGCTCGCAGCCTGTTGAAAGAAATACGGATCGAAGTAGTTCTCTTCGTAACTCCCAAAACGGAGACCGGCCTCAGTTCTGTAATATCTGTTGAAAGGATAATAGGCGTAGAGGCTAGCGCCTGAAATTGTCCTTGTGGCCATGGCATCGCTGTAGGTTAGATATTGGTAATAACTGGGATCTATATAGTTGTAGGGCGCATAATAAAACTCGGTGTATTGGTAGGCGAGGGCCATGTATTGCAAGCGACGTTTAAGGTTTGCATAAGAAAAAAGATAGGAGCGGAAGCTCCTGACCTGGTAAGCCAGAAAGGTAAAATTGTGGTCTCCCATAATGTCTGAAAACGAAAGGGCTGTTCCTCCATAGATTGAGCCATCTGTCGAAACGATAGCTCCGATAGGAGGCCTGTTGTTCAGGAACAATTTACCGATACCTTTGTACGGCTTAATTTTCTTTTCATCTATGGATACGGTGACGATGGGTTCAAAGCGATCGAACTCTTCTTCAAAATCCATGTCGGCAAACGTGACGGTTTTTTCCACCTCTCCTTCTAATTCGTCCTTAAAAATCTGGAAAGCGCCCTTGTTGAATGAGGAGAAGAGGACAGTGTTGGGTTCAGCGGGAAGAAGAGAAGGAAAAAAGTTGCCTGTTCTCACATCCGTGTACCGTTTGAGTTCTCCAGTTTCAAGATTTATGGAATAGATGTTGTAGGCTTCCCTCATGTCTCCTGTAAAGAAGAGGCCCTTGTCGTCTGCTGAAAACTCCGGAGTGATAGTGTTGCCCCGGCCGAAAGTCAACTGAGTTCTTTTTTCCAGGTCATTAAGCGGAGAGATAAACAGTTTATCGTAGGCATCTACGCGGATGGTGTAAGCCACAAAGTTACCGTCGTGGGAGATGGCTGGGGCCTTTTCAAAGAGGTCGTTGGAGGTCAAATTCAGGACTTTCTCTGTCTGAAGGTTGATTTTAAAGATGTCGTGGATGCCATCCTCGAAGGCCGTAAAGAGAAGCTCTTCACCATTAGGAAAAAAGCAGGGAGATGAGGGTTGATCCTGTTCGATTTTAATGTCCTCAACGAGTTTTCCGGTGATGGCATCAATGATAAAGAGAGAGTGCTTCTGTCCTGCACGACCGAAAAAGGCAATCCTGTCGCCATCAGAAGACCAGGCAAGATCTCTTCCCTTTGATGGGTCGATTTCATATTTGATATTTTCGTATTTAAGCGTGAACCCCTTTGTGATATTTTTGATCACACTGCCGTCTTTTGTCGAGAAAAGGAGGATGTCGAAGTCCATGTCCTTATAGTTAGCAAGCAATACGGCAACGATATCGCCAGAGGGAGAGGGAGCATGGGAGAAGGCAAAGTAGTACGGATTGAGAGGAAATTCAGGTCCGATCGGGATGCTGTAGTCTTCGGGATTTTCCCTTGTGAGAAAATGCTTGTGCTGGGCGCGGAGGTATTTTTTAAATTCGTAATTGAAATCTTTTATGGACTGGTCGAAAGCACGCTTGATTGGATCTTGTTGACCAATGAGAGGAGCGTTTTTCAATGAATGCCAAAAATTCCTGATTCCGTATGTCCCGTATTTGTGCTCGATGAAATCAAAAATTGCGTGGCCGAAGTCATAATCTGGCGGTCGTGGCAGAGGATAACGGGAGTAAAGATGGCCCCCTCCGGCGAGTTCAGGAATCCGGTCGCTGAGCACGGCGTCTCTGACGATCAAGGCAGACCAAGGTGACCAAGTTCGGGTGTTGTACTCACAGTAGCCTTCAAAAACCCACCCCGGAGGCGCAGAGAGAGCATAGAGTGCTCCACCAGGAGACCCCCAGAGCATGTCATACTCAAAGACATGGCTTATTTCGTGCTCCAAGAGATCATGTATTTCGTCTATGGCCATATCTCCCTGGATGGCAACCCGGTACAGGAGAGGTTCTGCAACACCAATGACTCCCTCGGGGATTTGCCCTAGATTGGTCTGGTAGAAATCTGTCGATGTTTTGTAATAGAGAAGCGGAATAGAAGCCGAAAGCTGGTGTTTGATGTCCTCGCTTATGGTTGTATATGCGCTTTCAGCGAGATCGGCGATCCTTTTGAGGTCCTGCACACTGTCTGTGTAATAGTAAATGTCGAAGTGCTCCGTTTTATAAACTTTCCAGTCGAACGTCTCATAAAGAACCTTGTTCTTCCCATAATAAGGGAAGTACACGAACTGTGAAAAGCACAGATTGGCTCCGACGAGGATGGAGAAAAAGAGGAAAAAATATTTTTTCATGCCACGCATGGTCACTCCTTGTTTCCTACTATTTGATAAGATATCTTTCTTGGACTTGTTCTTCTCCCAAAAGTTGGCGGAAGAGCACGTCTCTCACAGTCTCGATTAGATCTATGAAAGCGAAAGGTGCTGTTTGGTTTGGGTTCCTGTAGGATTTGGATTCCTTGAAATCTCTTGTGTAAAGAACATCCCCAGTTTGTGTGTCGATAAGATAGATTTGGAGATTGAGAGAATAAAATTTGCGCGCTTCAATTCGTGATTCTTCGGGGAACGGAGTTTCAAACTGTCTTTTTTCCATGGATTTGATTGCTTTTCTGATTTCTTGAGTGTATTCCAGGCTCCCCGTGAACAGAATGGCGCTCTTTCGATCTGGAAACAGATTTTGCCAGAACTCCTTATTCTGAAACAGCTCTTCATTCTCGAAGGAGATAGCGGTGGATGATATTTTTTGTTCCAGCTTTTGGTCTAATTCTGCAGAAAAGAAGTCGGTCAGCGCTTTATTCATATCGAAATCTTCGGCTTCTTTTTTGACTAAAAAATTGGTGATGATGAGCTCCTCAAAACCGTCGAGCTGGATGGTGGTCTTTCTCGGGATTTCGATTCTTAGTTTCAAGAACTCTCCCGTGCTGCATGAAAAAAGGAAGAGAAGCCCAGCCAACAGGAAGAGCTTATTTGTTTTTGTCTTTTTTCTTGTTATCCTTGTCCTCCTCTTTTTCACTGTCTTCAAAACGATCTTTGAATTTATCGTAGTTGGCAGAGATGTGTTTGTTGTTTGGACTTAGCTTGAGCGCCAGTTCATATTCTTTCTCTGCCTCTTCCCAAAGACCTTTTTTTTCGTAGGCCACGGCCAGATTGTTATGCGCCGCCGATGAATCTGGCTCTGATTGTATCACTTTTTTCCATCGGAATATCGCTTCGTCCCATAATCCCTTTTGGGCAGCAAGGATTCCGAATTGAAGCTGGGTCTGTGGTTTCGGTTGAGAGCAGGATGTAAAAATCACAAAAAGAGGAAGGAAGAGAAGAAGCACAACAACGTTACGATTCATCACGGCCTCATAATCTAAGATACGGTGTTTGGAATTTTTCGTCAAGCAAGCAAAAATCTTATGCAATATTCATACCAAGGCCCTAAAGAGTCAATACGGATCGAGAGGGGCATCCGACTGAGGAGAGAAGAGTGTAATAAAAAAAGGACAGATGGACGGCCCATGTAAAATTATTATGTAATTGCCCAGCGGAATGAAAGAATCTTTACACGTTCGAACCTTTATGGTATAAAATCTTTTTCATTGAATACTCAGTCGTTGAGAGCGAAACAATGCCAAAAGCATGTGAAATCTGTGGAAAGAGCCCGGTCTTCGGGCACAGCCTTAGTCATTCTCATAAGGCGTCCAAGAAAAAATGGAAGCCAAACCTGCAAAAGGTCAAGGCGAAGACTCCTTCTGGAGTAAAAAGAATTTGGGTTTGCACGAAGTGTCTCCGGACAGGAAAAGTCACTAAAGCTGTTTAGGCTCTTTCGACAAAAGAGATCTCTTTAATTCCTGATATTTTTTTTATGATCTGATCGAATTGGTCTATGTCTCGAATCGTAAGGGAGAGCTTGATTTGCGCCTTTTTGTCAGAGAACGTGTTGACCTGAGCCTTGGTGATGTTCCCTCCTAGGTCGGCAATTGTTGCTGTGAGCTTGGCCAGCACTCCGGGGGAGTCTTGGCCCTTTATAAGAAGACGTCCTTGATACAAGCCGGCGGCTGCAGAAGGAGACCAAGAGACGTCAACCATGCGCTGAGGATTGAGAAACTCTCTCTTCACCATCGGACAACGCTGCGCATGCACAGTAACGCCTTTTCCTGATGTGATATATCCAATAATCGGCTCTCCTTTGATAGGAGCACAGCATTTGGCCAGGTTGACGAGGGGCTCATCAGCATCCTTCACTTCGATTAAAGGCTTAGACTTTTTTGAGACCCTTGAAACAACTTTTTTAAGAAGGGTCTCCTTTTTTTCTGACAATTTCTCTGAATAGAAGAGCTTCTCCATAAACTTCTTGTTGAGAATGATCTTGCCGGAGCCGATAAGGGCGTAAAAAGATTCAATGTTTTGGATGCGATATGGTGTTGCCTTGGCAACTTTTTCTAAAAGGCTTTTCTCTTTTGTTGCATGAGATGGCACTGTGTATTTTTTTATCTCTTTCTCCCAAAGCCTCTTACCAACGGCCGTATTTTTCAGCTTGTCCTGTTGGTTGAACCAGTGCTTGATGAGATGCCTGGCTTTTGAGGTGAAGGCCTTATTCATCCAATCTCTGCTTGGGTTTTTTTCAGGGAAGGCAATGATTTCGACGATATCTCCAGTCTTTAAAATTGTTTTTAGGGGTGCGTTTCTCCCGTTGATTGTGGCCTCCCTAGCATGCAACCCGATTTCTGTGTGAATCTTGAAGGCAAAATCCAAAGCTGACGCTCCAACAGGGAGGGTGACGACCTTTCCTTTAGGGGTGAAGACATAGACCTCTTCCGGAATAAGGTTGATTTTTAGGTTCTTCAAGAATTCCCGTGGACTCTTTTGCTCCTTATACAGCTCTACCATTTCTCGTAGCCAGTGAAGCCTGGCATCTTCCTTCATGATGGTCTGAGGAACTTTTTCTTTATATTTCCAGTGCGCAGAGATACCGTTTTCAGCCATGTCGTGCATAGTCTCTGTGCGAATTTGGATCTCTACGGTCTGTTTGTTTTCGGAAATGACTGTCGTGTGAAGAGCCTGATAGAGGTTTGGCTTGGGCATGGAGATGAAGTCCCGAAATCTGTGTGGGAAATGAGGCCAATTTTGGTGGATGATTCCGAGTATGGCATAGCAATTTCTTACTGAATTAGTGATGATTCTAATGGCCATGAAGTCGTAGACTTGGTCAAAGTCGATGTTTTGGCACCTCATCTTGTTGTAGATGCTGTAAAAGCGCTTGATTCGGGAAAAAATTTCTGCCGGGATGTTGTTTTCAGCAATCAAATCTTCGAGCTTCTTTTTTATTTTTTTTATCTCTTTCTCTGACCTCTTTCGACGAGGTTCAACCAGAGATGTCATTTTGAAGTAATCCTCCGCAGCGACATAGCGAAAGGAGAGATCTTCCAGCTCTGCTTTGATTCGACCCATTCCTAATCTGTTGGCTATAGGAACATAGATTTCCAGCGTTTCCTGTGCAATCTGTCTTTGTTTCGCTTCAGACAAAAACTTCAAGGTTTTCAAAT
>Ga0224506_10000664_pt1 | contig 27565 bp, 27 predicted proteins | sample SF_Jan12_sed_USG_2_FD_169108 | JGI IMG/M metagenome (GOLD analysis project Ga0224506, IMG submission 169108) | Sediment microbial communities from San Francisco Bay, California, United States - SF_Jan12_sed_USGS_8_1 | ecosystem: Environmental > Aquatic > Marine > Sediment | place: USA... | reverse complement strand
AAGGTTACGCAGCATATCGAGCAGGCTTTCACCTTTGGTTGTTGATGAGGTATCAATATTGATGTTGAGTACATCAGCAGAAAGGCGTTTCGCTGCGAGTTCAAAAGTTGTGCGCGTGCGGGTGCTGGCTTCAAAAAAGAGATTGGCGATGGTCTTGCCGCGCAGCAGTGGAACTTTTTTAACGGTGCGTGTACCGACGGTGGAAAAATTTTCAGCGGTATCAAGTATGTCGTTCAGAATATCACGTTTTAATCCCTCAATCGTGAGGAAGTGGCGCAGCCGTCCCTGTGTGTCGAGCTGGATATCCTGATTCTTCACTTGCCCTCCTGGAGTTCCAGTGTCAGTGGCTCGGGGCCAGTCAGTTTTATGTGTTGAGTCTCGGACAGGTCAATGCGCTTACCAACGATATCCGCGCAAATGGGCAGTTCGCGACCACTGCGTTCAACCAGCGCGGCGAGTATGACGGAGGCGGGTCGACCATAATCAAAGATTTCGTTTAATGCCGCGCGGATGGTGCGACCAGTATGTAAGACATCATCAACCAGAATAATGTGGCGATCATCGACGGCAAACGGCAGGCTGGATGGTTGAACTGTTGGATGCATGCCAATACGGGTGAAGTCATCGCGGTAGAAGCTGATGTTGAGCTTGCCGAGGTCTTCTTTAATTTTTAGCTGTTGATGCAGGGCTTCGGCAACCCAGACGCCGCCAGTTTGAATACCAATCATGACAGGATCAGAGATCTGATTGTCTTGCAGGCGTTTCTGCGTGTCCTGCGCCATTTTGGCCAGGAGTTTTTTTACATCGTTTTCTGACATGTTTTAGTTATTATGTTGGCTCAACCAGCTTTGCAGGATCAGGCCTGCTGCGATTTTATCAATATCCTGTTTGTCTGAGCGCATTTTGCCACCTTGTTGGCGGAAAATCTCTTCTGCTTCATTGGAGGTCAGGCGCTCGTCGATCCATTCGACGGGTAGATTGTAGCGCCCTTTGAGTTTATGTCCAAAACGTCTTGCCTCCTCGGTAAGTAATTGCTCACTGCCATCCATGTGCAGGGGTAGGCCAACCACCAGTAAATCGGGTTGCCATTCCTCGATCAGGGCCTGAATCGAGCGCCAGTCAGGCTTTTGTTTGATGGCCTTGAGCGTTGTAAGGGGGGTGACGGAAGCGGTCAGGGTCTGGCCAACGGCGATGCCGATGCGCTGTTTTCCGTAATCAAAACCAAGCAGGGTTTGGGCCTCAGGCATGCCCAATGTCATTGGATATCTGGCTGATCTCGACCCCCAACAGGGCCGCAGAGGCATTCCAGCGTTGCTCGATGGGCTTGTCGAAAATAATCGCATTCTCAGCAGGACCACTGAGCCAGGCGTTGGATGCCAGCTCGGCCTCGAGCTGACCCTGACCCCAACCCGCGTAACCCAGCGCAATCAGGTATTGATCCGGGCCTTCGCCATGGGCAATCGCTTCGATAATATCCTGTGACATGGTGAGTTCAAGCTGAGGGGTAATTGGCATGCTGGCTTCCCATTCCCCCATGGGCTTATGCAGCACAAAGCCCCGCTCGGTTTGCACCGGACCACCCTGATAAACGGGGATATTGAGAATATCCTGTTTACCGTTCTGAATATCGAGATAATCAAATAGCTCGCCCAGTGACAGATCCATGGGTCGATTAATCACCAGCCCCATTGCGCCTTCAGGATTATGGTCACACATGTAGGTCACGGTGTGGTGAAAGTTTGGATCGGCAAGGTTTGGCATCGCAATCAGGAAGTGATTGGTCAGGTTGTCAGCTGGATCAATCAGAGAACTCATACTTTATAGTATCGGGCAGCATGGCAGAGCTGACAAGAGCGGATGCGAATTTATTTTTTAAAAAATAAGTTCAACGTGATGTGGTGGCGAGACCAGACTTCTGAAAACGCCATTCCATAGGTATGTGTAACACATCGGTATCTTTGAGAATTTCCGGTGGTAAAGGCTGGAAGGGTGAAGAAATGCGAGCAATGAGTTTGATGGCTTTATCAATAGTTTTATTTCCAGATGAGCGCAATATTCTTGTCGAATGTAGACTGCCATCGGGATTGATCGCCACATCCAGCAGTACTTTGCCGTACTTACTGATACCGTTACGTTTAAATATCATGTTAGCAGTGAGTTCAATCTGGGCACGCCAGGTATCTCGATAGCGGGCATAATGATATTCTTTCGCTATCGTGCCATGGAGCCACCTATGCTGTTTTTCATTTTGAACAGCCTTTTTTAGTTTTTTGATCTCAGCACTCATACGCTCAATCGTGTTAGCCCTTTCAAGAAGTTGCTCAGCTGTGAGTGTGTTTTGTTTGAGCGGTATGGGAATCTTTTTAGGTTCTTCGTCTGTTTTACTGTGCACCTGAGTGATTTCCATAGCATAAACATTACCGTGGTTGGCCAGATCAAAGCTCACACCAAGGATCATATTTGTATGCATGGCCAGTGCAAAAATCACTGTTTTGCTGGCTAGATTAATCAGAGAAGTCATATATAGCAGTATCAGGAAGTATGACAGAGCTGACAAGTGCTCAACGCAAATTATTTTTTAACGTGATGTCGTCGCAAATCCGGATCTTTGGAAACGCCACTCACGAGGGATGTGAAGGACATCGGTTTCTTTAAGAATATCCGCCGGCAGAGGTGGGAAGGGCGAAGACATACGCACAATGCGTTGGGCGGCGCGATCAATGATTCGATTGCCGGATGAACGCAAGACCTTCATCGAATGCAGGCTGCCATCGGGATTAATCGCCACATCAAGTAGCACCTTGCCATAGATACTATTGCGTTTGATTTCGCTGGGAAAATTCATATTGCCAATGCGCTCGACCTTGGCGCGCCAGGCATCCAGATAGCTGGCATATCTATATTCTTTCGCATTGGCACCCGTGAGCCACTTATGGTGTTTTTCTTTCTGGTAGGCCTTTTTCAGTTTATCGATTTCTGCACTTAAACGTGCAATCTCGCTGCTTCGTTCAAACAGTTGTGCCGCAGTCAGGGTGTTTTGCTGATGCGGTAAGGGGATTTCTTCAGGCTTGCTGTTGGTACGAAAATCACTTTTCTTAACGGTTAAAACTTCGCGCTGATCTTTTTTAATTTTTTCAGGTGGAGGAATCATTTCCTTTTTGCTGTTGGGCGCAAAACCCTGATCGTCGGTCGGTAAAGGGTTCGAAAATGGGCTACTGGGGCGTACCTTGTCCTGCATATTGCCACCACCGACCTGATTGGCTTGCGCAAGATAATCGGCATCCTCGGGTGCTTCATCAGTTTTACTATGCACCAGTGTGACTTCCATGGTGGCGACATTATCCGGATCGGTCAGATCTTCCAGATCAAAACTAACACCAAGGATTATGATCGCATGCATAGCCAGGGCAAAAAACAGCGTAATGCCAAAGCGGTCCTTATGACCGACGGAATAGCGGTAGGGCAGATGCGTAATCATGGTGCTCATTGCAGACGTTTTAAAACCATTAGACTAATAATACCGTTGATAATGCCCAGAATTATGGCAAAAGTTAACAAAACCGGAAACAGTTTCCATAGACCGGGATGGGGGATAAACATTGCCCAGGCCATCAGAAACTGGCCGCTGATGTGAGCCATCGCAGCAAGGACGCTAAAACCAATCGGGCCAGCGCCACGACCGGGCAGCTGACTGGCGATGATAAGAATTACAACACTACACAATGCGCCGGTCAGGCTGAGCATAAATGTCGGCGATAAAAAAGTGCCGAGGATCAAACTGCCTGCCAGCACACGCAGCACACTCACCCAGGCTGCAGTGCGCCAGCCATATTTGCACAGGACAATAATGGTGATGACATTGGCCAGGCCAGGCTTAACGCCAGGTAAGGGTGAGGGCAGTGCACTTTCAATGACATGGATCAGAATCGCCAGCGCACTGAACCAGGCAATGCGATGATCTTCAGCGGTGGTTTTTAGTTGTATTGTTGTTGTCATGCAGATTAGAAGTTAATACTGTCGTAAAGCTGATACTGACCAGCAAGCTGGATCGCGACTTTATTGGGTAGGCAGGCCGCGAGATCACCGTTTGATTTTATCCAGCCCTGTTTAATGCAGACCTTGCCTTTACAGGGTGAGTCAATAAAACGGATTTGCCCCTGTTTGATTTCAAGTTTTGAAACACCGAGTACACCCGGAATACTTGAGACCTGATCTTCAGTGAGTCGCAGCTGGTGCTGCTGTGTTGTATCAACAAAAATATTGGCATATTCAGCCGCGCCAGTTTGTTGCCAGAAGCTTTTATACACAAAGGGCAGTCCGGAAAAAACAACAATCAGAATAATAAAATCGGTACGAGTCATAGTGGCGCGCTGATATTCATTTGCTGGTTTTTATCTTTAAATTCAAGCCGTTTTTGCATGGCTGGATTCAGATGAATATTGCCATTGGTATCGATCAGCATGGCATATTTGATGCCCATTTTTTTCGCAATACGGTGCCAGTCTTTTACGCCAGCAATAAACAGTGCGGTTGCCGCCGCATCTGCAGTCGCTGCATCTGGATGTATCACGGTGATAGATTGCACACCCTGGGCAGGGTAACCGGTACGACCATCAATGATGTGATGATAACGAATACCTTCATGTTCATAGAAGCGTTCATAGTCGCCCGAGGTAAAAATACTCTCGCCATCTTGCAGCGATATGCCTGCAAGGACACCTTCCTTACGTGGGTGACGAATCCCGATATGCCAGTTGCGATCACCATGTTTACCGATGGCCTTGATATCGCCGCCAGCATTGATGATGGCATTTTTTACACCTAGCGTTTTGATGTTGTTAACCACACGATCGAGTGCATAGCCCTTGGCAATAGCGCCCAGATCAAGTTTGACGGCGGCGTTTTTATTTTTCATGCGCACATGATCAATACTGATGTCATCCATGCGTGGGTTTTTGGCCAACAGTTTTTTAATTCGCTTTTCATCAGGTGGTGGCCCCTTTGGTGGATCATCACTGTTATAGCCCCACAACGCGATCAAATGACCGATTGCCGGATTAAACAGATGCTCACTATTATTGGCGAGTTGTTGTGACTTCGCGATGATATCGAGCAAAGCCGGGTTGGCGGAAAACTCACCCGCAAGTGAAAGTAATTCATTCACTCGCCCCAATGGTCCCGGCTGCCAGGCATGCCAGGCAAAGTGCATAAACTTCAGATCTGTTTCGATATCTTTGACGGCCTGCTCGGCGGTCTGTTTATCGACACCCCACAAAGTGACATCAACCAGGGTGCCAAATACAAACAGACTGAGCTTTTGTTCTTTCGGTGCGGGTTGGCAGGCGGTTAAAAAGATGCCGATGATAAATGCCAGATAAAGCTTAGAGAACGTCCTCAATGCTGTTTCTCCTCTATGGTTCGCTCAATACAGTCCATTAATTGTGCACTGATATTCAGGCCCTGTGCCTGATCGATTTCACGAATGCAGGTTGGGCTGGTGACATTCACTTCAGTCAGGTAATCACCAATCACATCAATGCCAACAAACATAAGCCCCTTATCAATAAGCGTGGGTGCGACTTGCCGACAGATCCAGTGATCTCGTTCGGTGAGTTCTACCACGACACCTTCGCCACCTGCGGCCAGATTAGCACGGGTTTCACCTTTGGCGGGGATGCGTGCCAGTGCATAGGGCACGGCCTCGCCATTAATGAGCAAGATACGCTTATCGCCGGCGCTGATCTCAGGGATAAACTTCTGCGCCATGATCAGACGCTGACCGTGTTGAGTCAGGTTTTCGAAAATCACATTAATGTTTGGGTCGTTCTGCTTCACTCTATATATAGAAGCACCACCCATCCCATCCAGTGGCTTTAATATGGTGTCCTGGTGCTCTTTCACAAAGGCATGCAGAGTTTCTGCCTGGGCACTGACCAGCGTGGGTGAAATGCACTGGGGAAACTGGGTGGTGAAGAACTTTTCATTGGCGTCGCGCAGACTCTGTGCTCGGTTGACCACCAGCGTACCCGCCGCTTCAGCCAGCTCCAGTAGATAAGTGGTGTAGATGTAGTCCATATCAAAAGGAGGATCCTTACGCATCAGGATGACATCCAGCTCCGCCAGGGCAATCGTCTGTTGGGGGCCTAATTCATACCACTGATCAGGATTCTCAAATACCTGAACAGGCTGGGCCGTCGCCATGGCCTGATTGTTCACAGCAAACAGGTGCTGCTGTTCTATATAGTAGAGTGTATAGTCACGAGACTGGGCCTCAAGCAACATGGCCAGCGTGCTGTCCTTTTTGAAATTGATGGAGCCGATGGGATCCATGATCACGCCAAGTTTGAGTTTCATAAAAGCAAAGTACCGGTTTTAACAATAATGTGACAAGGGTTTTGTTGATCTTGTCTAAATTCGGGTAGAGCGATATGGTAGGCCATATGGAGGAATCTGTCTGGGCAAAAATTTGTACATTTTTTAACCAACAGTACTTTTATTGTGGGAATTTTACAGGTAGTATGTCTCAACTCGGAAAAGTTTAGAAAATTATCAGTCAATGTGAACTGGGTCCAGGATGGTGAAACACATTTAAATAATTGAATTCATCGAATATCGTATATAATATAGATACTTATATACGATATTTAAAATTAATATTAAATATGTCGGGTAACTTACACTAAAATCGGCCCCTAAGGGGATTGAAGTGGATAAAATAGATCATGGCTCTCGCAGAAAAGGCAATGGATGATATTTACCAGGGGTTAAAGGTAATGGTCATCGATGACAGCAAGACGATTCGACGCACGGCTGAGACCCTGCTGAAAAAAGTCGGTTGTGAAGTCGTCACGGCCACTGATGGTTTTGAGGCCCTGGCCAAGATTGCCGATCATCGCCCAGCGATAATTTTTGTCGATATCATGATGCCGAGACTGGATGGTTATCAGACCACAGCATTGATCAAAAACAACAAGGTGTTTAAAAAAACACCTGTAATAATGCTATCGAGTAAAGATGGTCTATTTGACCGAGCCAAGGGACGTATCGTTGGCTCAGAACAGTATTTAACCAAGCCGTTCACTAAAGAAGAACTGCTGGGTGCAATTAAGAAACATGCAATGCGATAAGGTTAAGTCAATGAAACGAAATCAACATAACAATAACAACACAGATATGACTGTGCAGGTGGGAGAATAATCACATGGCACGGATATTAATTATTGATGATTCGCCCACTGAAGTGCATGTCTTTAAAACCATTCTTGAAAAGAACAGTTTTGAGGTGCTTTCAGCGGATAATGCCGAAGACGGTATTGCGATGACTAAAAAGGAAAAACCAGATTTGGTATTGATGGATGTTGTTATGCCGGGCATGAATGGCTTTCAGGCCACGCGTGCATTAACTAAAGATCCGGAGACCTCATCAATTCCTATTATTATCGTAACAACCAAGGATCAGGAAACCGATCGTGTTTGGGGTCTACGCCAGGGTGCAAAAGACTATATCTCCAAACCTGTATCTGAGGATGACCTGGTCAGTAAGATTAAGACCATAATTGGAGGCTAGGACGGTGGCAGCAGTGGCAGAATCCAACCCACTTTTTGAGTTATTACGGGACATTGAAGCCCGTAGTCGTCAGAAGGCCCTGGGTCTGCCAAGCCAGATTGAAGTTCGCCAGACCTGGTCAGGTATTGGTTTCAGGTTAGGTGACGTAAGACTGGTCGCCGCGTTCGGGGAGGTGAATGAAATTCTGCCTTTTCCACAAATGACACGCGTGCCCAGTGCGCAACCCTGGGTTTTAGGATTGGCGAATGTACGTGGTACATTGATGCCGATATTGGATATGGGTAATTTTATCGAAGGTCGAACCACCCCCATCCATCGTCGTTCACGAATTCTGGTTATCAATCGTGACAAACTAGCGGCAGGCCTGCTGGTTGATGAAGTATTTGGTTTACGCCACTTTTTTGAAGAGGAACAGACGGACATGTTCCCACAGATTTCAAAAGAATTGATGGGCAAGCTAACAGGCGCCTATCAGCAAAATGATGTTTATTGGGGCATTTTTAGTATTCCCCAACTATGTCAGGATTCGGTGTTTAAAGAAGTCGCCGCAAAATCCTGAGGATAAAAAAAATATATGTTTGACGACATAATGGGTGAAGAGTAATCAGGGTAAGTCGGTCGAGTGCCGTTGCTTATATAAAGTACGAGGAGCAAAACAATGAAGTTTTCAACTGATGGTCTGTTAGGTAACGCAACGACATCCTATGGACGCACAATGGTCCTGGTGATCATCCTGTTAGTTGTGTCAGTGGTCGCGATGGCGGTTTATTTCGGTCTGAGCGCTGCACAGGATAGTAATGATAAAACTTATATCTCCAAAATCGGTGAGCAAAGTGTTTTATCTCAGGAAATTGCCAAGCTGGCCTCACAGGCTGCACGTGGTGATATTAAAGCCTTCCCATTATTACAGCGTTCGCGTGATCAGTTTGAAGAAATTCTGAACTACCAGAAACGTGAAACGCCGGGCGAAATTTCAGGTGAAATGGCGCCATTAACTAAATTGTATGGTCTATGGAAGAGCTATAGTGAGAACGTCGACATTATTCTCAAGCGTCGTGAAGTTGTGGCAAACATGCGTTCTTACATTACTGGTATTAATGAACAGATTCCTACTCTTCTGGCTTTGTCAGACGAAGTTGTGGCCAGTATGGCACAACAGGGTGCCAAGCCCGATCAGGTTTATATCGCCACGCGTCAGCTGATGTTGATGCAACGTATCTCCAGTAACGTGAGTCGTGTACTGGATGGTGGTGAAGGTGCGGTAACTGCGGCTGACCGATTCGGTCGAGATGCGGCGCTGTTCGGTCGCGTGATTCAGGATATGTTGCGTGGTAACTCGCGGTTAAGTATTACCAAGATTACAGCACCGGGCGCACGCGCAAAACTGCTTGAAGTATCCAAACAGTTTGCTGATATTCGAAACCAGGTCGGTTCAATTCTTGAGCGTTCACCAGAAATGTTCCAGGTGTCTGGTGCGGCCGAAGAAATTCTGGGTGTGAGTGAATTACTCCTGAACCAGATCTCAGCGGTATCTTCTGCTTATGAGGGTGCAACTGAAGGTCGTTTAATGCCCGTACTGGCGAAGTTGTTTGGTGTGTTATCTCTGGGGCTGGTTGTTCTGCTGGGTTATCTCTACTGGAATGACTCACGTCGCCGTCTGAATCAGACTGAGCATCAACGTCAGATGACTGAAAACACCAACACACGAAACCAGGAAGCGATTTTGCGACTGCTGGACGAAATGGGTGACCTCGCGGATGGTGACCTGACGGTAACAGCAACAGTAACAGAAGATATTACCGGCGCGATCGCGGACTCGATCAACTATGCGATCGACGCGTTACGTAATCTGGTTGCGGCGATTAACGATACAACTCAACAGGTATCCTCAGCGGCGCAACAGACGCAGGCGACAGCGATGCATCTTGCTGAAGCTTCTGACCATCAGGCGCAGCAGATTACTGATGCCAGTAGTGCGATTAACGAAATGGCGATTTCTATTGAAGCGGTTTCTTCTCACGCGAGTGAGCTGGCCGACGAAGCGAACAAGTCGGTAACCATCGCGGGTAAAGGCGCGGAAGCGGTGCAGAAAACGATTCATGGTATGGATACCATTCGTGAACAGATTCAGGAAACCTCAAAACGTATTAAACGTCTGGGTGAAAGCTCACAGGAAATTGGTGACATCGTTGAGCTGATTAATGACATTGCCGAACAAACCAACATTCTGGCCTTGAACGCGGCGATTCAGGCGGCCATGGCCGGTGAAGCCGGACGAGGCTTCGCGGTGGTAGCGGACGAAGTTCAGCGACTGGCGGAACGTTCCGGTGACGCGACTCGACAGATTGAGGCGCTGGTGAAAGGGATTCAGTCTGATACTAAAGAGGCGGTGTCCTCGATGGAAGAAAGTACCTCGGGTGTTGTCGCGGGAGCGCAACTGGCGCAAAACGCGGGTGAAGCCCTTGAGTCGATTGAATCGGTGTCTTCTCACCTTGCGGATCTGATTCGAAACATTTCAGAGTCTGCATCGCAGCAGGCCCGAGCAGCAACCAATATTTCTGAGACTATGAATGTGATTCAGGAAATCACGACTCAGACCTCAGCGGGTACCAATGAAACCGCTGCTTCGATTGGTAACCTGGCTGAGCTGGCGAATGAACTTCGTCATTCAGTCGCTGGTTTTAAACTGCCTAACTAGGCAGTCTGACCAAGAGCGAGAATGGAATGGCCATATCGCAAAACAATGGGGATAACCGGTCCTGGCATTTAACGCCATTGGTGGCGATGAATGACGATCAGTTCGGCCAGTGGGTCGAGTTGCTGGAAAAACGGACGGGTATCTGTCTTCCGCCTGAGCGCAAATCCTTTTTGCTGACCAGCCTCAGTGCACGTATGCGTGAACTGAAATGTCAGGACTATGAGACATATTATCAGTATCTCATGTCGGGCAAAAAAGGCGATATGGAATGGGAAGTGCTGGTCGATCGCCTGACGGTACATGAAACACGTTTCTTCCGTGATGAGTTTTCATTACGACTCATTAGTGACTCCTTCTTGCCAAAGTATCTGGCCACAAATGATGATGCCCTGCGTATCTGGAGTGTCGGTTGTGCGACGGGTGAAGAGCCCTATAGCCTGGCCATGCTGCTGGATGATTATGTTGAGCGTGAAGGTCTCGATCGTAACTTCTTAATAACTGCAACGGATATTAGTCTTGGCTCATTAGCGAAGGCCTTACGTGGTCAGTATCGTAATAATCGTGCGACCAATGTCCCGGCAGAGTTTGCAGAACGTTATATCAACCGGCTCGATGCAGATATATTAGAAGTTAAACCTGAGTTAAGACAGAAAGTGAGCTTTGCCCAGTTTAATGTCATGAAGCTGGCGCATGCCCGCCCTGAGCAAATGGATATCATCTATTGCCAGAACCTGTTGATCTACTTCAAACGCGAACGCCGCATTGCGATACTTGAACACCTGGTGAAACATTTACGTCCAGGTGGATTACTGGTGTTGGGTGCGGGTGAAATTATTAACTGGAGTAACCCATTAATCGAAACCGTGAATTTTCCTTCGACACTGGCCTTTCGTCGCATTAATGAACCAGCAGGTGAGCAATCATGATTGCGGATAATAGTCAGGTCGATCTGAATACACTGCAATGGGTCAAATCAGAAATTGATGAGACCTTAAAGCAGGCACGTACGGCACTAGAGCTGCATGTAGAAGCCCCCGATAGCGGTACACAATTACAGCAGGTTGCGAATTATTTGCATCAGGTTCGCGGTACCCTGCAAATGGTTGAACTCTATGGCGCGGCCATGTTATCTGAAGAGCTAGAGAATCTAACTCAGAGTCTGGCAACAAATGAAATTGAAGGGCGTGATGACATCTATGAAGTCATGATGCGTGCGATGTGGCAGTTGCCAGATTATCTTGAACGTCTGCAGTCTGGCCATAAAGATATTCCGATGGTGCTGTTACCTCTGCTGAATGATTTACGTGCAGCGCGTAAGGCGCCATTACTCACTGAAAGTGCCTTATTTACCCCTGACCTTGATGTTACTGTTCCAGACACTGATGAACATAACAGCGATGAAGACTTACCCAGCCTGGCGAGAAAACTGCGTCATACTTATCACCTTGGCCTGCTCGACTGGTACCGCGACCGTGATAGCAAAGGTGGTTTACGCAAGCTTGATAAAGTAATTGAAAAGCTTCGTTATGCAGCAAATGACCAGGAAGTTAACCGCGTACTCTGGTCTGCCAGTGGTGTGATTGAAGCCTTACGTGAAGGTGGAATCGAAGCCAGTGTTGCAGTGAAATTACTAATGGGTCAGCTTGATCGCCAGATTAAAAAGATTATTGATCAGGGTGAGTCAGTACTGACCAGAGAACCCCCGCAGGAACTTGAAAAAAATCTTTTATACTATGTCGCCAGTTCTTCAACCGAAGGTGAACGTGTTCATAAACTCAAAGAGGCATTTAAACTGGCCGATGCTCTGCCCGATGAGGCCACGCTCGAACGTGCCCGTGCCGATCTAACCGGCCCCAATGCAGAGCTACTACAAACCGTATCTGCTGTACTACTGGAAAACCTGGTTCAAGTTAAAGACAACCTGGATGTATTCGTTCGCTCGGATGAACGAGATCCGAAAAGTTTAACTCCCCTGTGCGAAAGTCTGAATCAAACAGCGGATACACTGGGTATGCTGGGCTTTGGTAAACAGCGTCAGACGGTCATGGAACAGGTTGATCAGCTAAGAGCCTTTGCTGAAGGCCGTGAACCGGTTGACGAAAACCAGTTAATGGATGTTGCACATGAGTTGCTATCGATTGAATCCATGTTACATGGGCCGACGGCTGCGATTTCAAGTAGTGAGTCTTCCACCAGTATTGCAGTAAATGAAGAAAAACTGAAAAACGCAGAACAACAGGCGCTGTTAAAAACAGTCATGAACGAAGCCCGTGATAATATGGGCAAAGTCAAAGAGGCTATGAGCCAGTTCCTTGAAGCACCCCGCAATCTTAGTTTAATTAGTGATGTGCCTGACTGGCTGGATCAGATTCGTGGCAGTTTTGAAATTTTACATCTGGAACGACCCGCACAACTGGTCGATACCTGCCGCGCCTATGTGCAGCAGGAAATGATTAATGCCACACGTGCCCCCGATCCGGCTTCAACCGACGCCCTTGCCGATGCCCTCAGTAGTATTGAATATTATATGGACTCCGTTGCGGGTCAGTGGGGCAATCCAAATGCCATTCTTGAAGTGGCCGAACAACGTCTGGCACAGATTGGTTTTGGTGATCATATTCAGGAACTCAGCAGTGGCGTCATCGATGCACAACAGCAAGATGATGAGACTCAGAATGATCTAGCCATTAACGATGTTATGTTGGAGTCATCTGATTTAAGCGAAGATGACGACACCATGATTGATATCGGTGCACCCGGTACGGAAACGGGAGAAATTGAACTCGATGCTGCAGACATGTCGACGGCTGAAATTTCTCTGGAAGATTTTGAAAATGAGCTAGAAGCAAAAGGTATCTCGCTGGATGATATTAACGGCACAACAAGTGATACCCAGGAAATAGAATTCGATGCCAGCCAGCTCGATATTGGAGATGGTCAGGGCTTCGAGGATGAACTCACTGCCGAGCTTGAAAAAGAACTTAGTCTGAGTGAACCAGAAGAAAACCCCACTCAGGAAATCGAACTTGATACCAGCGACCTCGATTTCCACGAAGAAATAGAGCTGGTCGCTGAACCCTCAGAACTCTCTCGTAACACCATGGAGATCGACTTTGGTGAAATGGAGCTTGAGTCCAGCAACGAAATCGCTGTAACTGAAGAGCCAGAGTTTGATTTTAATAATGTCACTCAGGAAATTGAGTTCGATGAAAGTGTTATCGACCTGGTTGAAAAAGACAAACTAACTGAGCCAGAGGTAGTCCGTCCAGCACCATCCTTATCGGTTCAGGACATTCCGGTACTGAATGATCGTCTTGAAGCCTGGTCTGAAGATGTTTCTGATAAAGACCTGACCAGGGCATTTCGTAAAGAAGTGACCAACATCAAGAAGCAGGCCAAGCTAAGTGGGCAGGAAGAAGTGGCCAAGGTTGCCAATGATATGGCATCCCTGATTAAAACGGTCAACAAGGGCGAAACCGAATTTAATGAAGAAATAAAAAGTAGCTTGAAGTTTGGTATTGATACCTTAATGGAAGTTCTGCCAGAAGAACCAGTGCTTCCAGCAAGCAATGTTATTCCTTTGAATACAGCAGCAAAGCTTACTCCAACACCTGCACCTGTCATAAAGAAAAAAGATGTGCCAGAGGAAATCGATAATGAAATTATCGAAATATTTCTTGAAGAAGCAGAAGAAGAGTTTGGTAATATTTCAGTACGTTTGCCTGCATGGCAGTCAGATCCCTCTGATGAGGCAATACTGAAAGAATTGCGCCGTTCATTCCATACCTTAAAAGGAAGTGGTCGACTCGTCGGTGCCAGTGAAGTGGGTGAGTTTGCCTGGGCCTTTGAGAATATGCTCAACCGCGTGATTGACCATACCATCGAAGCTGATCAAACAATCTTCAATCTGCTGGAACAGGCCCGTCTGACTCTACCCAGTCTGTTTGATATGTTTAAAACAGGTGAAGGTGCAAGCCAGGAAATCTTCAATCTGATGGAACAGGCAGATGCGATTAGTCAGGGTGCACCCATTAATGCGTCAATCGAAATAGCTGCGCCACCAGTTGATAAGGGTGATACTCCATTTAAGGAAAGCGCTCCGACGATACCCGATATAGACGAAGTCTTACGTGATATCTATCGTAAAGAGGCGGCCAATCACCTGAATGCGCTGAGAGAGTATGTAGATGACTGGCGTGCAGACACTGATAAATCCGCAAATCAAAAGTTAATTCGTGCATTGCATACCTTAACCGGCAGCTCACGCACAGCAGGTTTGCCTGGACTGGCATCAATATGCAGCCGACTGGAAAAAGTTGCCGATGTGTTTGCTGCTGAAAGCAATGATGTTACGGATGAGTTGCTCGAACTTGTTGAGCAAAGCATGTCCTTTGTTCAACAGACTGTTGATATGCTTGATAATCCTGGCATCCCGATTCCTGAACATGATGATCTATTGCAGGGAATTCAGGATATGGAAGTTTCACTTGGTGGGAGTCTCGTCAATATTGAACCTACTGATTCAGGTCTGCAGAGGCTGCAGGTTGAAACCAGTAATGAACCAAGTAGTCAGTTTGATCTTAGTCAGAGTTCATCACAAAGCCTACAGGCTGATGACAGCTATGACGATGAACTGCTGGAAATCTTCCTTGAAGAAGGTAGCGAAATTCTGGAAGACAGCGATCAGGTCCTGCATCGCTGGGGTGACGATTTGGCCAATGCCGATCACCTTGAAGCCTTGCAGCGACAATTGCACACCCTGAAAGGTGGGGCACGCATGGCGGGTGTGACCGCGATTGGTGATTTAAGTCATAGTATTGAATCGATGCTGACTGCGATTGCTGAAGGACAGCTTGAACCCAGTGAAGAGATTCATGATGTCATGCTGCGCACACAGGATAGACTGGTGCATTTACTGGATCAGCTAAAAAACAGACAGAAGCTGACACCTGCGAAAGACCTGATTGCGGTCGTTGCGGGCATTATTGGACATGAAGTTTCTTTCGATGATGAGGAAGAGGAAGAAGCAATTCATGCTCAGCACATCCCTGATGATTCTTTCATGGATGTTGAAGACATTCAGCTTGAGCCTGTTGCTGAAAGTAGCGAGCCTATTGTTGCAGAAGAAAATGTACCAACGCTGACATCCGATAATGTGGTGCCCTTAACCAGCCTGAAGCCAATTAAGAGTCAACAGCTCACATCTCCGCAGCAGACCATGCCAGAGAAAAAGGAAAAACGTGAGCTGGTGCGCGTGCGTTCTGATCTGCTGGATAACCTGGTTAATTTCGCTGGAGAGGTAAGTATTTATCGCTCACGCATGGAGCAACAGACCAATGCCTTCCGATATAACCTGACCGAGCTTGATGAAACCGTCAGTCGTTTACGTGATCAGCTGCGTAAATTTGAAATGGAAGCAGAAGCACAGATTCAATACCGTGCCGAGGAATCACTGAGTGCTACGCAGGAAGATTTTGATCCACTTGAATTTGACCGCTTTACCCAGATGCAGCAACTTTCTCGCGGTATGCTGGAAAGTTTGAATGACCTTGATAGCTTACGTGGCATTCTGGGTAACCTGACACGTGAGTCAGAAACCTTATTAGTTCAGCAGTCACGTGTGAATACCGAACTGCAGGAAGGCCTGATGCGTACCCGCATGGTGCCCTTCTCAAGCCAGACCAGTCGCCTGCGTCGTATTGTTCGTCAGACTGCAGAAGAGCTTGGTAAGTTTGCCGAGTTGCATCTACATGGTGCCGATAGTGAAATGGATCGTACCGTGCTTGAACGCATGCTGCCGGCACTCGAACATATGCTGCGTAATGCCGTAGCCCATGGTCTGGAAGATTCAGAAACTCGCCGCAATACCGGCAAAGAAGAAACCGGTCAGATTGATCTGAGCATTAGTCGTGAAGGTGCCGATATTGTCATCAAGCTGACAGATGATGGTCAGGGTATTGATCTTGATGCGATTCAGAGCAAGGCAATTGCCAAGGGCATGATCAAGCCTGGTGCGAATGTCACTAAAGAGACCTTGCTGGAAATGATTATGGAATCCGGCTTTAGTACTGCCGATGAAGTGACCCAGATTTCTGGTCGCGGCGTAGGTATGGATGTGGTTAATAGTGAGATCAAACAGCTTGGCGGTATTCTAAACATTAATACCGAGCAGGGCGTAGGTACGATGTTTACCGTTAGTCTGCCGCTGACGCTGTCCGTGACGCGTGCGCTGATGGTGAATGTGAGTGAAGACACCTATGCTATCCCATTATTGAGTGTTGAAGGTGTCGAACGCGTTGATACCACACAACTGGAAGAAATCTATGCCGCTGAGAATCCAGTCTATCACTGGGTTGGTCAGGACTACCCCTTCATCCATCTGGGGGAAACCATGGGCATCAGCAAGCGCTATATTCCACGTGACCGTGGCAAAATACCTTTACTGATTGTACGCAGTGGTGAGTTCCGTGCGGCAATCCAGGTTGATAACCTGATTGGCAGTCGTGAAGTCGTGGTCAAACCCGTCGGAGCACAGCTGAGTACCATGCAGGGTATTTCTGGTGCCACCATTATGGGTGACGGTAGTGTCGTGCTGATTATTGACCTGGGTGTACTCGTTCGTCGTGTTGCTCAGACTGCTGAATTGTATCCAGCTGAACCTGTTGAAGCTGTTATTGAACAGCCAGTTGCTGAGAAGCCACTGGTTATGGTGGTGGATGACTCGATTACCGTGCGTAAAGTGACCACCCGGTTGCTGGAACGCAACGACTATCGTTCAACTTCGGCGAAAGATGGTGTCGATGCGCTATCGCAATTGCAGGAAGTGCACCCTGATGTGATTCTCCTCGACGTCGAGATGCCACGTATGGATGGTTTTGAGCTGGCGACGAATATTCGCAATGATGATCAGTTAAAACACATTCCGATTATCATGATCACGTCTCGTACCGGTCAGAAGCACCGCGATCGTGCTATGTCTATCGGTGTGAATTTCTATCTGGGCAAACCCTACAACGAAGCTGAGTTACTCGAACATATTCAGGGACTATTGCAGCCTACCTGACGGTTTATTTTTTTGTGAACAGGCCGAATGTGTTTTGGTTAATTTTGGCATAATGTAAGCCCGTTCATCTGACGTATTAAATAACGACTGGAACATGTCTAAAAAGGAATTCAATAATATTAATATCGCGATTGCTTCCAGTAAGCATTCGCAGCGTGCTTACTTGCGTCTGGCCATGGAGGCCAATGGCCTGAGCGTAGTGATTAATGATCCCCTCAGCCATGCCTTTATCGATAAGGTCAAACGTCTGAAGGTCGACGTCATGTTGCTTGATATGCATGATGATGATCACGATGAACAGCTGGTCGATGACCTGATTGAAGAGATCGACATTCCCATCCTGTTTAATGATGTCACTGCACTTACTTTAAACGAACCCGCTGTACTGGCACGCTGGTATGGTAAGTTAATGCGCAAAATTGCAGCGCTCACTGGCCGCGGCATAACCGATAAAACCCAGTTTGACCGCAGTTATGAAAGTCTGGTTGAAGAAATCCCTGCCGGTTATATTGAAAAACGACTCAACGGCGAACTGGCCAAACATGTCTGGGTCATCGGTTCTTCCCTGGGTGGTCCGGAGGCGATTAAAAAATTCCTCAAGAACCTGCCCGAAGACCTACCCGTTGCCTTTATTCTAGTGCAACATTTGGGGGCTAACTTTGTCACCCTGCTGGCGGAGCAACTCAATCAGGCGACAGATTTTGAAGTATTGCCCGCTGTGGATGGTCATGTACTCCACCATGGTCAGGTCATACTGGCTCCAGTGACAGAAGAGATCAGTATCAATCCTATTGGTGCGGTACAATTATCGCCGCTGGAATATGAAAGTCCGTACACACCCTGTATTGATCAGGTTGTGAGCACTATTGCCAGGCGCTATAAAGAACGGGCGGGTGCGATTATTCTTAGTGGCATGTGTGATGACGGCAAAAAGGGCTGTCAGGTCATGCACCAGTACGGTGGAAAAATCTGGGCACAGGATGCGGCTAGTTGCGTAATTAGCAGTATGCCGGATAATGTTAGAGCGACGGGTGTAGTAGAATATTCGGCACCACCAGAGATACTGGCGAAACACCTGAACGATCATCTGATGACAACAGAGCTGGAAACATAAATGGCAGACATTACGTATCTAAAAGGTAAAGGCATGCTCCCGGAAGGTCGTTTGACGACCATCCATTGCCTGATGATCCCTATCACCAATGAAATTCTACTCTTACCAAATGCCTCTATTGCAGAAGTGATTGGTTATCAGGAACCAGAATCAGGCAATGATTCACAAGAATGGGTCATCGGCCGAATCGGCTGGCGTGATTATCGTGTACCAGTCATCTCTTTTGAAATAGCCGCCGGGTTAGAAAGTAGTACCAGAGCACGCAAGGGGAGTCGAATCGCCATTCTGAATACACTCAATGGTAATTCCAAGCTGCCCTACATCGGTATGCTGACGCAGGGTATTCCACATCTTCAGGTTGTGCAGGAAAAAAATATTATTCCAAACTCAAGCGGTGATACTAATGGCCGTTTTATCAAAGAGCACGTGCTGGTCAATGGCGAACCAGCAGCCATTCCCGACATTGATGAGCTGGAAAAGAGTTTGTTGCTATAGCTACTCTAAAGGGCAATAAATCCTTGACTGATTCAAGTCGTTACAATCAACACTGATAACATCAGATCATGGACTCGACGCCTCGACGCCTCATTGATGTCCTGCTCAACCCGGCTGCACTATGGTCGCTGCTGCGAGAATATTTTAATTTTTCTCGTCTACGACGCCAGCAAGCCATTACCGACCGAGCGGGACTGAAAGAATTTATCCAGACACGTGCCAGTTTTGTTGCACAGACATCGCTGTATGGTTACTTGCGTACCCGCGCGGGTATGCGTTATCCAGAATTGTTTGATGATGATTTCTTTGTTAACTCCATCAATATTGCCAAGTGGCAGGTCTGGTTGGCCTGTTTGTCTGATCTGACTGTTTATGCGGGTGGATTATTGCAACGGCATCCACAGTCAGACAAGGGCAACATTGTCGAGATCATGCAGCAGTTGCTTGATGAAATTCTACAAGAGACGGGTATACCCAGTGATGCGGGCGAAAAGTTTTCACAGAGCGCCGATCATGTCCGACAGCGTCTTGCCATGACCGACTGGTCCGCGGTGACAGACGATGAGCAGGCCTTTTCACATAGCCCCACGGCTCTGGTCGAGTGGGCCCCTGTGGTCGATGAGTACAAACAGATGGATGAAGATATTGTGCTGAACTCGGTACGTTTTCGCTGGCAGGAGATCAGACAGGACTTGCGCAAATTTCTAGATGTAGAGAAGGTGCTGGATTTATAGCTTTAATGTGTAATAAAGCTGAATATCTGATTGACCATGGTATCCAGATGATGCAACTCATGTTTTAAATGTTTTTGGTCTCGTTTTGCTAGTAATTTAATTGCTACTTTTGTTCCTGCAGCGAGCCCTGCTTTGCGATCCTTTATTTGTTGTTTCAATATAAGCATCAGCAATAATTTTTCGAGCTCAATTAATCGCACCGCATCACTTTCTGCAACAAGCCCGGCTTGAATCGCATCGCGTAATCGTTGTGATGTTGATCTTGAATTTGACCCCATTCGCAGAGCAACTGTGCGTGCAAAACTGACCAGCGGTAACAGACCATGACGTTTTAAATCAATACGCCCTTCGCTTAGCTTCAGTCGTCCCATAAAACCAAACTGAGGCGCAACAGACAGGACTGATTGCGCCAGTAAATTAATAAAGGGATGGTTCTTTTCTGCAAGGGCAACGGCCTGTTGATGTAGTTCGTTTGCCAGTGAATGATGTCCCGCTACGGGTAATAAATCGAAAAAAATATCGACATTGAGTAAGTCTTCAGGCTGAGCTCGTTGAATCCAGTTTGAAAGTTGCTGGTTCCAGTCAGCAAGATTTCCGCGCCACTGTTTATTTATTGCCATCACGCCACCGCTACATAAAGCCAGGCCAGACTGATCCAGTATTTCGGACAGGTAAGTAGCAAACTGCGCAAACCAGTCATCATCAACATCGCAGCCGGTATGGATCAGGGCATTATCCTGATCGGCGCTGAGTAGACTTTCACCACGACCTGCAGAACCGAGTACCAGTGCACACCAGTCGGCAGGTGGTTCTCCTTTGCCCTGTTCTTTCATGCGCGCCAGTGCCAGCTCGGTCGCACGATGAGTGAGAGCCTGTAGCTCTGTGGAGATTAGTTGAGCGATTTCATCGCCAGCCAGTTCTTCATCCAGTAATTGGCGGGCGACATCGGTAAGACGTCCATAGGCACTTGCCAGTTCGTGCACACTGTTTGCCGTATCCATGGCATCACTGAGCATATTGGGCCCACGCGCACGATATTGCAGCAGGTTACGTTGCGAGATGATGCCCACTGGTAAGCCGGCATCGTTGTGTACACACAGGTGGGCGATGTTGAGTCGATCCATACGTCCCAGCGCACGATAGAGCAGTTCATCCTGATGCATAGATTCAACCGGGCTGGTCATGATGATCTCAATGGGCGTGTTGTCCAGGTCATGCTGGTTTTCAGCCACCTGTTTTAGAACATCGCGTTCAGTCAGAATACCGAGTGGCGGTTTGTCAGCAGTGCCAACAAGCAGACTACCCAGTTTATGGGTATTCATGGTCTGCGTCGCCTGACGCAAACTGTCTTTGGGATTTACAAATACAGGTGGTTGAGTCATTACATCGGCAAGGCGGTGTTCATACACATAACTATCAATGCGTTTACTATTGCTCGATTGTTTTTTTACCAGCCCTGCAGGTACTTCTGTCCAGCCAGATTCAATCTGGCGGGTAATTAAATCATGACGACTGTTTGCCAGTGTGATGGCTTCACCCAGGGTGCGAATATTTTTTTTCTGTAAGAGGGGCAGCAGGTGTTGCCAGCATTCTGTTGCTGCTTTGCAATCACCCATGGCACTGTGTCGATTGCGAATACGAACACCCAGCATAGTCGTGACTGTTTCGAGTGAGACATCAGGTAAATTCGGTTGTAACGCACTAGCCAGCATACCAACATCAAGACTGAGGGGTTCATGCCAGACCAGTTTATTACGCGCAAACTCATGTCTTAGAATGGCAAGATCAAAAGCAATATGATGACCAATAATGACACGATTTTTCATTTGTGCAATTAAGTGTGTAGCAACATCTTTGAATGAAGGCGCTCGAGCAACATCGGTATCATCGATATTATGAATTTCAGTTGAACTTTGTGGGATGGCGATGCCGGGGTTGATCAGTTGATCAATAACAGCTAAATAATGTTGATTGGCGCCCTGTGTGCTAATGGCACCTATCTGTATAACACGATCATTTTTTACATCTAGTCCGGTAGTTTCAAGATCCAGGATCAGGGTGGGTAATGCAATCAGCGGTGTATGTTTTGGGGGCTGCATAGCATCATCATAGCTGATGTTTATGGGGCGGATGAACCAAATAAGTAACGTATTGCCTGAGTTATTTCACTTTCCAGTGGGAAGGATAACATTCCCATCACTGAATAACCGAGTAGCCATGGCATAAGATAAAAGCGTGTAATATAAAAGAACCACGCAACATAGAGTGGCACCATGGCCTCGACTAGAAATGCTGGCGTAATGGGTTTGAATAATTTGATTAATGGATCGGTTACACGAATAAAAAAGCGTGAAAAGAAAAAAGTACTTTCTTTAGGTAAAAATAGTTGCATGCCAAAGCGTCCAACCAGTGTCCACATCACCACACCGAGAATATAGTCGATAGCAAGAACCCAGATGGGAAAGGCGTCAGTCATTGTTATTATCCAGCCAGTTTGATTATAGATTTGATTTTAACGTTATATGCAGCAATAAAAAAACCGGGACGCCATTTTATTTAGCGCCCCGGTTTGTTTTAGCTCAGTTTAATGACTACCGAGTACCGTTTCACCTTTCGGTATACGGATTTCATCAACCATGGCCTGTGTTTCAGCATCCGGTTCCTTGGTCATCAAGGAGACCACTACCATGGCAATCAGACTAGCTGAAGCACCGACAATACCAAAGCGCAGGTGATCCAGACCAATCCAGGGCGTCATGCCGCCCCATTTAACCATATACAGGTACCAGGTGCCGACACCCAGACCGACAGCCATACCGGCAATCGCCCCGGCACGGTTAGCCCGTTTCCACCAGACGCCCAGCACCAGTGGGAAGAACAGACCGGACATGGCGAAACAGAAGGCCCAGGCCACCGCACCGAGGATACCGGTGAGCTTCATACTGGCCACAAAGGCACCCAGACCACCAATTACAATGAGCAGTACACGGGCGACGATCAGACGTTTTTTGGTTTCCGCCTTAGGATCGATCACTTTGTAGTACAGGTCATGCGACAGGGCATTGGCAATCGCCAGCAGCAAACCGTCGGCAGTCGACATGGCCGCCGCCATACCACCGGCAGCAACCAGACCCGAGATGACATAGGGTAGCCCTGCGATTTCCGGCGTTGCCAGTACTACAATATCCGCTCTCATAAAGAACTCATTGAGTTGCAGGATACCGTCGCGATTGGCATCGACGATGGCGACCATTTTCACTTCATGCCACTTCTGTATCCATTCCAGCGCCATCACGCTTTCGATCGACTTACCGATGATACTGGTCGCCAGACTCGGATCCAGAATCTGCAACTTGGTAAAGGTTGCCAGCGCGGGTGCGGTGAAATACAGCAGGAAAATAAAGAACAGTGACCATGCTACCGAGTTACGTGCAGCACGGACTGACTTTGTGGTGAAGTAACGCATCAGGATATGTGGCAAAGAAGCCGTACCCAGCATCATACACGCAGCCAGTGTGACAAACTTCCATGCCGCCATGCCATCACCCGGCGCATTATGCGCGGTAGCCAGTGCCTTCAATCCCGGGAAGTCGACAGGTGCGGCAACCTTGGCCAGTGTACCCAGACCTACAGTCGCTTCCAGTTCAGTGATGCGAGCAACGGCATCACCATAAGCCAGCTGTGGCATGATACCGAAGCCCTGTTTATTGGACATCCATATCACCGGCACGATGTAAGCGATGATCAAGACAATGTATTGTGCGACCTGGGTCCAGGTTACCGCGCGCATGCCGCCGAGCATGGAGCAGAGTAGAATACCGAGTAGACCAAACCAGACTCCCATTTCAAATGGAATTTGTAATGCACGCGAGGCGATTGTACCCGTTGCATTAATCTGTGCGGTCACATAAGTAAAGGAAGCAATCACCAGCACCAGTACGGCTAACAGGCGTGCGGTGTTGCCACCATAACGTGTGCCGACAAAATCCGGTACGGTATAACAACCAAACTTACGCAGGTAAGGTGCCATCAAAACAGCAACCAGAACATAGCCGCCGGTCCAGCCAACAACAAAGGCAAGATAGGCGTGGCCACCCATATAAATACCACCGGCCATGGCAACAAACGAAGCACCGGACATCCAGTCAGCGGCCGTTGCCATGCCATTAAAAACGGGTGGGACCTGTCGTCCTGCGACATAGTAGGCATCCACCTGCATGGTTCTGGATAACCAGCCGATGGCGGCGTAAATAACAATAGTGAAACCGACGAACAGAATACCGATAGTGTCAGCACCGACACCATTCTTTTCAAGTAATGCCATCAGTAATACAAAGATCAGGAAGCCACCAGTATAGAGGCCATAGATCTTCGGCAGATTATCAATAAAATCGCCTTTAAGTTTTAAGCTCATGATCGCGCCCCCTTATGCGTTGTCGTCTTCGGCCATGCCGAATTCGCGGTCAATCTTGTCCTGTTGCTTCACGAAGATAAAAAGCTGTACGACGAAAGCAAACAAAGAACCCTGAGCAGCCATATAAAACCCTAAAGGAAAACCAATAAAGTTTATGGCGTTCAGATCTTTAGCAAACCAGTGGACGACGAATGAAAAGAAGAACCAGATACACAAGTGGATAATCATGAGGCTACGGGTTTTTTGCCAGTGCATCTCACGTTGTTGACTCTCAGACATGATTTACTCCCCTTATAAATTGTTAGGTTAACAGGGATATAGCTGTACCTGTCGGTATCACAACAGTAACCGACAAGCCTTGTGGTATGAAACCATTCAAATCTACTCTGATGCGATCGGAGGGTCAAACTGGTTTACATATTGTTACAATTAAATATTAATGATTAATAATATTAGAAGTTACTTTTACGTAATGATTGTTTGCTTATTTAATTTAAAATTAAAACTGAGTTGAATTTTGTGAAGGTGTCACCATCCCTGGTCAGAAAAGCTCGAAGTTGATCGCAACAAAATTGTTATTTTTGTACGACTTCACCACCAGCGTCTTTCAGTCCTTCAATGCCACCTTCAATAAACTGGGCATTAATCCCATCAGCTTGTAGTCGATCAACGACACTGTTGCTGACACCGCCACCGCGAACACAATAAATAACGACCTGACCCTCTTTGGGTACAGCGTCCATCCATTCATCAATTTTTGTTGGGTCGTACCAGACGGCTCCGGGGACGATCTCATTAGAGCTTTTATAATCATCGTCTCGTCGAATATCGAGCAGTGCGGCTGTGTTATCTTTTAAATTGATAAACTCTTCAGGTTTGATTGAACGAGTCATTTTTTTTCCTTAATTTATTATTAGCCATCAGGTTTGTTGTTAAATTACTACATTTGCATCATTTCAGATACTTCGAGAGAGCCGCCAATCTCAAGAAACGGACATTCTTTTGCAATCGACAGTGCGGCGTCCATTGAATCTGCCTTAAGAATTGTAAAGCCGGACATGGCGCTACTGCCACCTTCGGCAATTTTGCCATCTGGGCTAACCGTCGTGGTATCTTTTAAAGGAATCGTTGGGATCACAACAGCATCGCCAAGTGATGATAACCAGCCCATGTATTTTTCAAAATGTTTACTCGCTTCTTCCGGGCTGGAAGGTTGATTACCCCCCAGATAAACAAATACGAATTGTTTCATTACATTTCCTCATTAAATAAAAATTGATTCGATATTATTTTGGCAACAGGTTCTTAAGTGAACGACTAAATTTTTCCAGCCAGCTTTGTGCAGCGCCATTTTTTACGCAACTCAGGGCGTAGCGTTCTCGCCGATCCGACATCCAGTCCTGTTTGTAAGCATCGTTACCAGTGAGAAAGTCGATCTCCTCAACCCTGTCGGTATCAATCACGTATTCCATCAGATAGCTCGTTAGTATAGAGCCCGGTGAATACGGCTTCCAGGCTTCGTCATAGGCCAGTCTGAAAATACTGGCCTTGCCGTGAGCGACAAACCACAGCTGTGCTGCAATGGGCTGGTCCCGGACATAAAGCACGCCAAGGCGCGACCAACCCGGGCACGACAGGTTTGTAACTATACCATCAAGAAAGCCGACATACTGTTCATTTGCCTTCCAGCTGGCGGTATAGGCTGCATAATAATCCGCCATGGCCGGTGGTACGTCCTCGCCACTATACAGACGAATATCATAACCGTGTTCTCGTTCCAGTTTTCGTTGTTTGCGTGCGATCGTATTACGCAGTCGGGCAGGGCGGGCAGCCATATAGTCTGCAAACGACTGGCCCTGCACGCGGTAAATCCAGTTATAAAAGCGGAAATATTCTGCACACTGAAATCCGGATTGTTCAAGTCTGGTGCGCAGGCGATTGATAGCCGCGTCATCGTTCGCCACCGGTTCCAGCAGCAATGAACGAACTGGTCGTTGCGTCAGACCTTGTACCAGGCAATCTATAATCTGCGCCTGATTATCTTCTGTAAGTAACAGACTAAAGTGTGTGGTGTAGCGATGTTTGAAGGAGAGGAAATTATTCTTGGTGGATTGAATTAATGGCAGCAGGGCCAGGACTTTGTTATCGACCACGACACAGGCCAGTAGCATGACCTCATCAACAAGTGTTGTTATTAAATTCTCAAACCAGGGGCGCGAGTAAAACAGGCTCTGTTTCTCACACTGCGCAAACAGTGTATCAGCACCTTTGGGAAGTTGATCCCAGTTGGAGTAGCAGACAAACTTCATGGCGCGAATTAATCACCAAAGGGATCATCAGAAACAAAAATATTGAGGTAAGGCGCATAAGTCAACGCAGCCCCCTGCAGAACACCAAGCTCATCAAAGGCCTTGATCACTCCAAGCCAGAGATCTTCATTCTGTGGAGCTGATTTTAGCGTTTCCAGCGCCGACACCAGGGAAATGATATCTTGCTCGTTCATATACTTTGTCAACATTCCAATCGCAATATCAATATCGATATGTTTAATGATTTGCCCTTTGTTTTTTAACTTTTCGGTGGCTTTTGTGAAATTATTATCTGAATCAGTGCTCAATGTTAAAGACTCCGTTAAATAAAAATGGCGGCTCAGCTGCTCTTGCTTCTGGTTGCCTGTTTGAGTAACAAATTATTATCGATGGGAATAAATTTCGACGCAGATCTAACGAGCGATGCTGCAGTCAATTTTGGTACGCCATACACCTCAACAAAGGTCTTATAGTCAGAGCATAATGTATCCGCCAATAAGGCAAAATCGCCATCACCTGATACCAGCACAATTATGTCAGATTGTTCGGCATATTTTAATGCATCGATCGTAATTCCTACATCCCAGTCACACTTGCTTGAACCATCACTACGTTGAATATAGGACTTCAGCTTCACCTCAAAACCAATGGCCCTGAGGATATTCTGGAACTCAGTCTGCTTTTTATCACCACGTTCACATGAAAACGCGATCGCCTTAACCAGTTTTCTATCTTTCGTCACCTGCTGCCAGAATTGATTGTAGTCAAAGCCACAGTGATAAGCCTGCTTGGTAGTGTAATAGACATTCTGGGCATCAACTAAAATTGTGACTTTCTGCATGGGGATTCTTTAATACTTATGTGGGATAGCATTATAACGTAGTGACGCAAAGAACGGCGCAGATTTTCTCTGAATTGATAGAAAATTCGAGACATTATATCGCCCTAATAGCTCTAAGCGTAGTGCCACTAAGTGAAATACTGAGATATGGTCCATCAGCGTAAGAATCGGAAATTTCATGAACAGTAATAATTTGTGATATTTGTGTGATAGATATCATCTATTCTGATCCAGGAGCTAACACAAAGGAGCAATAACTATGCATGCAAAATTACAGATCATCACTTTAGTAGTTACATGTTTATTAATATCATCATGCAACAGCGGAGG
>Ga0224506_10000663_pt1 | contig 27575 bp, 19 predicted proteins | sample SF_Jan12_sed_USG_2_FD_169108 | JGI IMG/M metagenome (GOLD analysis project Ga0224506, IMG submission 169108) | Sediment microbial communities from San Francisco Bay, California, United States - SF_Jan12_sed_USGS_8_1 | ecosystem: Environmental > Aquatic > Marine > Sediment | place: USA... | reverse complement strand
TTGGGGTCAGTTCTTGGGGTCAGGTCTTGCAATAATACAATGAAAAGTTGGCCTTTGTGAAATTTGAATGATGCCGAAAGACCATGGCGTGATTGCATGGTCAGAATCCGCAGATTTCTTTGTTTCATCTCCTTTGAGCCGATGCCCGCTGTTTGGCCCCATGGGAGGGCGCTCTTTCATCATTGGCGGGCCTTGTTTGAGCCCTTCGAGCAGACGCAGGACAAGCTCGGCGAGTTGGTCCGCTCTTTCGCTTCTCGCGTCTGGCCAATCTCCTGTGGCCGAATTTGGCGGCGATGGTTTTGTCTCCTTTCGCCGCAACAAAAGGACCTTGGCTACCGGGCGGAATTCCGGCAAGACATGGCGGCCAATTGAGTCGTTGCGGGCTTGGTTCCTTCTCCCGCTTTTTTAAACTTGTGATTCCCCTTGGTCTTGCCACGGGGATCATAATTCCTAACAAGAGGTGGGTGAGGGCGTGAATTGGCGAGTGGTCGAACGGTCTGTACAACAGCAAGGTAAGCCACAGGAAGAACTGCGCCAGTTAGCCCTCTTCTAATACCCCGTGGTCTTGCCGCGGGGTTCTTTATTTTTTTCTGGGCCGGTGGAGGAAGGAAATTCAGGTGGTCCCTTGCTCTATAACGGGAAGGTTGTTGCTCTAATTACCGAAACCGTAGGGTCGTTTAAATATGCCAAACCAGCGGTAATAGCCCAATATGAACTGAAAAATTGGGATGTGGTTTTTGGTGATTCCAGCATGGAGATCGCTGTTGGGTCCCTTTCCCCGGCGAAACCGCTCAGGCCTCTTGATTTGCATGAAAACACGTCGCTTCCTCGAACTATTACGGGGAAAGATGGTGCGCCGTTGGTGCTGGTGCCAGCGGGAGATTTTACGATGGGCTTGCCGATAAGCAGGGGAGGTATTGGCGAGTATCCAGAACATGATGTGTATCTGAAGGATTTTTATATTGATCAATATGAAGTGACTGTGGAGCGCTATCACCAGTATATGATCCAGACCAATCGTTCGGCTCCGGATTTTTGGGATCAAGTGGAGTGGATGCGTGACGCACAGAAACCGGTGGTGGGCATTGTTTGGCAGGATGCTCATGACTATTGCCAAAGGGTTGGAAGACGGTTACCTACCGAGGCCGAATGGGAAAAAGCCGCCAAGGGGACGGACAACCGGATCTATCCGTGGGGTAATTCTAAGCCAAATGATGAAATTGCCAATTTTAAAAAAGGTGCCCCAATCTCCGGTACCAACCTCTACGAGGAGAAATTGACAAACGTGGGAAACTACGAACAAGGTAAAAGCCCCTATGGGGCATATGATATGGCAGGAAATGTTTGGGAGTGGGTGCAAGACTGGTTTGGAGAGGATTATTACCGAAATAGTCCACGGGAGAATCCGCAGGGTCCCTCAAGCGGTGAGTTTAAAGTGCTTCGTGGCGGATCCTGGTTCGGCCATATAGATAACCTGCGCTCGTCAGCCCGCAACTGGAACCGCTCGGAGGCCTGGAATTATCCTTGGGGCTGGAAATACGTCACCGGGTTTCGGTGTGCTCAGGGCGCCCCGTAACCCTTGGTCCTTTATCCCTTTTACCTTTTCTTCCCCTCGCCCCTTTGGGGGCTTCATTCCGAAGAGGGATGAAGGGGAGGGTGAGGGGCACGCAAAAGATTTGCCGTGAGGTAAAGATTGGAGGAATAGGAGTCTTGTGTTTTGATACTTGTTGGTCCAACTCAATGTTGTTGCGACCATTGGTGATTTGACCCTCACCTCAATCCTCTTTCTTATAGAAAGGGGACGTCAGAGAATGGGGCGTCCAAATGGAAGATGATTGTGTTTGCGTGCCATGACATCACTTAAACCTCAAAATTTTCTCTTAGCCCCTCTTGCCTTTGTCGCGATAGCCGTGTGGGGCTCGGTCTCTAGCTTTGCTCATGATATTGAGGAGTTAAAACACGGCGTCGTGAAAATTACGGCTAACAATCCCAATCGGCTTGGGACCGGTGTGATTGTTGGAATCGAGGGAAACACGGCATATATTGCCACGGCGTCACATGTGATTGAGGGTGATGCTTCGCCTCAGATTATTTTTTATCAAAATAATCAGGTGTATTCCGCGACCACAAAGGGCATGGAAGGTGCTAATCCAAAAGGGTTAGCGGCCTTAGTGGTGGAAGGCGATCTTCCTTCAGGGATTCGACCCATTGGGTTTAATATTGGAGCCCAATTTAATGGGGGAGAAAAAGTCACGATCATTGGGTTTCCCAAAATGGTCCCTGTGCCATGGGCAGTGACCGAGGGAACAATTACCGGTTTGGTGGGACCGGATTTAATCTTCACCGGTACGGTGGAAGAAGGTAATTCCGGAGGACCGTTACTGTATAAAGGGAAGGTTGTGGGTTTGATTACGGAAATTGCCAAGCCATTTAATTTTGCAAAGCCGGGTGTGATTGCTCAATATGAACTCAAGAATTGGGACATAAAAATTTCAGATATTCTCGTTGAAAAGTTACCTGAGAAAGATCAGCATGTGGTTCAACCAAAAAACCCCAAGATTCTGAAACCTCCTGGGCCCCTATCGAATTCTTTTCTTTCTCCAACAAAAATAGGGAAGGATGGAGCGCCGATGGTGTTGGTGCCAGATGGAGAATTTTTGAAAGGAAGTCGGAGTTTTAAGGATAACCCCCCTCGCAAAACGCTTGTGAAGGCTTTCTATATCGATACCTATGAAGTGACGGTTGAGCGGTATGCGAAATTTCTTAAACAAGGAAGCGATACTCAACGTATTCCGGCGGGCTGGGACGATGTTAATTTGGGTGCACACCGAAAGCATCCAGTGGCGGGGACGAATTACTTTGATGCGTATTCCTACTGCCGATGGGTCGGGAAACGGTTGCCAACCAACGATGAGTGGGAAAAAGCTGCACGAGGAACCGATGGGCGAAAATATCCTTGGGGTAATGAAAAGCCACACGAGTCTATGACGAATTTTAATAAAAATTATTGTTTCTTTTGTAATGTCTACGATGAGAAGATTTCTCCGATTGGGTCCTTCCAGAAAGATAAAAGTCCCTTTGGAGTGTTTGATATGGCTGGGAATGTTACGGAATGGGTAGATGAAGGTAATCGTCGTGGTGGGGATTGGCGAACCGGGTGGCCTGGAGCCGATGAATCGATGGAGCTTGCTCGGCTTTGGCCTTCGGACAAAATGACTAAAAATCCTGGCGGAAACCCAGATCAGGGGTTTCGTTGTGCTCAAGATGCCCCATAACCCTGTGCCCTGTATCCCTTTTACCCTTTTCTTGTTCTTTCCCTCGCCCCCGTGGGGGCTTCATTCCGAAGAGGGATGAAGGGGAGGGTGAGGGGGCACGCAAGAGATTTGCCATGAGGTAGAGAATGGAGGAATAGGAGTCTTGTGTGTTGATACTTGTTGGCCTGAAGCTATGTTGTTGCGACCATTGATGACTTGGCCCTCACCTCAGTCCTTTCCCTTACAAGGGAGAGGAGGTCCAAGAAGGGGCGTCCAAATGAAAGATGACCGTGTCTGCGTGTCATGACCTTACCTAATCCTCAGAATGTTCTCTTAGCCCCTCTTGCTTTTGTCGCGATAGCCCTGTGGGTCCCGGCCTCTAGTTTTGCCCAAGGTATCGAAGAGTTAAAGCATGGGGTAGTGAAAATCACCGCGACGGCTGTTGGAGGGAATCGACAAATAGGCACGGGCTTTGTCGTTCGAGTGGAGCCGAATGCGGTGTACATGGTAACTGCGGGCCATGTGATTGCGGGAGATTCCCAACCTGAAGTGACTTTCTTTTCCAAGAACATTTTTGTTCGTCAGCCTGACCCTATTCGGGGTTCGGTGTTGCCTGGTGCTCAGGTGGATGATGATCTCCGTGGCCTCGCGGTTGTCGTAGTGCGAGGGAGCGAGAATATTCCGGATGATGTTCGTGCGTTGGTCTTTGAGTCATCAGCAACTTTGATGTCTGGCGGTGAGGAAGCTCTGGTGATTGGTCATCCGGGTGGAGGCGGGGATTGGGCTATTGTCAAAAGAGCGATCTCGAATCGAGTTGTGCATGATCTTACCCTGGATCCTGGTGTGGCTCCCAGATTTTCTGGTGGTCCGATCATCTTGAACGAGAAAGTTGTGGGTGTGGTGATGTCGAATCGCGGGGAATTTGGATTGGGAATGACTCACCATAGTGTGTTGAATTATTTGGAGGGAATTGGGTTGAAATTGGTGGGGGCGATTTCCCCCCCTGACAAGAAGAAAACACTTGACCCGCAACAACCCTTACCTCAAATCAAAACCGGGAAAGACGGAGCGCCCATGGTGTTGGTGCCGGCCGGCGAGTTTAGGATGGGAGCCCCCGAAGGAGTAAAGGACATTGATTTAAACGAGATTCCAGAGCATAAAGTGTACCTAAAGGATTTTTACATTGACCAGTATGAATTGACGGTAGAGCATTATCTGCAATTTTTGCTTCGTACAAAAAAAAAGGATCCTCCTTGGTGGGATGAAGTTGTTATACAGCGAGATGTGTGGAAGCCCGTTGTAGGGGTAAATTGGCAGGACGCCCATGACTATTGCGAGTGGGCCGGGAAGCGGTTACCCACCGAAGCAGAATGGGAGAAGGTTGCCAGGGGTGTTGACAAGCGGATTTATCCCTGGGGAGAAGACACTCCCAATTCCAGCACTGCTAATTTTGGGAATAATATTCATGTCGGTCCCCTTTACGCGGAAAAATTAGAAAATGTGGGACAATACGAAAGGGGAAAAAGTCCCTATGGGGCGTATGATATGGCCGGGAATGTTTGGGAGTGGGTACAAGATTGGTATGATGAGAATTATTACCGTATCGGCCCACGGGAAAGTCCGCCAGGCCCCCCAAGTGGCGAAAGTAAGGTAGTTCGTGGCGGGTCCTGGTTCACTAACTCGTGGAGTCTTCGATCCACTTTCCGATTCCACTTGCCACCACTGGCTCACAATATGTTCAATGGGTTTCGCTGTGCCCAAGACGCCCGCTGATCCTTTATTCTGTGTTCCTTTTACCCTATGAATACTTCCACCATTCGTATTGGGAAAAGCATGAAACTCTTTCTCTCGTTTGTTCTTTTGTTTTTGAGTTCTGCCGTCTCCGGTGAAATGGCTACGCTTCAGCCCATGGCTTTGGTAGAAGATGAATTTTCGTCACGCGCAACAGTAGATATTGATGCTTGTCGGGCCTCATTAGAACGCCCCAACAATCATGTGAGCTATCTGCATTTTCGGAATGATTGCCCGCAATCTCTCGAAGAAAAGTTGGCGTTGCTGAGTGCCATGATTGAAATGTTGATTCCCGATACTGAGGATCGTCAGACTATACGCACGTTGTTTGTGGGGCGCCTTGTTCTTACCTTTCCGGACATTGCCCAACGTTTGGCGAAAGCGGCTTCTGAATCATCGGAATGGGACGCTCAACGGGCGTGGAAAGAACCTGGCTATTCCACCCGCTTTGTCCTTCAACTGCTGCAACAGGACCACCTCTTTCCTGAGTTACAGGAAGCCATGGCTGGGTTCGGTTTCCAGGTACACATCGCATCAGTTGAAAAAATTCTCATGGCCAAGCCTCACGATATCAAATTTGGCGACTGGCTTTTGGAGCAGGGTGCCCACCCCACTATTAAACTCCCCTTTGATGCCCTGACTTGGTTTCACCTCGAACCAGGCCAAGACGTACGCCTTCCAACTGAATCTCCCAAAGAATAAAACGTTTTTTAATCCCTTGGGGGTATATTCCCCGCTGCTTGCGGCGTAAAATTCCCAAATAATCGCGTAAGCGATCAAATTCACAATACCTCGTCCGCTTGCGGCGGGGATCATTTATTTGGGTGACTGCGTCACTGCACTCTGCCGTCAAATAGTAAGGCATTTCAGGGTAACCGTGAAGAAGCGTGACTATTTTCAAACATTGGACGATGTTGAACGTTTTGACAAGATTGGCCTGTGGTCCATGGGACGTGCCATATTTTGGCAAGAGGTACATTTATCGTTCTGTATGAATAGGTAGGGACAGACCATGTCATCAGGGACTCCTCCGAAAACCATTTTCAATGTTCTTGCCCTCATTGTGGGTTTGTTTGTTCTTGGCGCGATGGTGAGTGTCGTTTACCAGTTAGTTGAGCCTTTCCCGATTGAACGAACTAGCGATTTCTGGACGGGTGATGCTGAAGGCCATTCCCAACTGTATTTCATCACTGCAGAAATAAAGCATAAGTTCGATTTTAGCCGAACGATCATGCCGCGGGTTGTGGGGTACAGACGATATACCCTGCATGTGCTAGATATTCCTGGTGGGAAGACGCGAGTGCCGGTCATTCTTGGAGATCTTGAAGGCCGAGAGAATTATCCGAGGGTTCTTGGTGTGACGGGAGAGAGGATCTGGCTCTGGAATGACGGACTTGAGGCTCGTGATTTAGAGACATTGGCAATTCGTGGTGGGTCACCAATGATTCGTGAGGCCAACCCGGAACTGACGCAGGTATTTCCGAATGCGCCAGAATTTTTTCGAGTCTCGGCTCGATTAAACAGGCTACTTGTGAAAAGTTTGGATGCCCGGTACTTCGCCTTGGCAGAGCAGGGGTGGAAGTTGAACTTGCTAGATGATGAACAATTGGGTGTAACAGACTTCGATTGTCGGTTAATCCACCAACACGTCCTTAGCGAAAGTGGGAAGCCTACCTGTGGCAAGGTTTGGTATGGAAAAGCAAAATACTTGTTTGAATCGGCTCGGTCCAAAGGGCAGGCGTTATGGGGGACAACGGTCCCGGACTTCCTCCATCAGAACATTCGTGGGAAGAATGGTTGGTATGCGTTGCTCTCAATAGAGGAGCGTAGCCAGCTTTCCGACAGCGCGATTGATAATCCAGGCAAACCTTATTCGGATGTTGTCCGATTATTTTATCGTGCGGGGTTTCGTCTCGATCGTTGGGGGAAGGAGTTGGTTCTGGATCTGGACGGAATTGAGGTTGTGGGAAACGAGCGTTTCCTCAAGGGAGGCATGCTCATTCGTCGAGACATTGTCGAGGAAGTGAATTACACCTGGCGCCTGGAGTCTCCCGCCTCGGTGTTCGTGTTACATCAAAAAACTCTTGAGGAACATAGTCCCTGGCGGTTAGCGCGATTGGGATTAGATGGGAACGTGATATGGCAAGTCGATATGGGGTTGTCGGTCATTCAGCAATATCTTCCTACCGACCAAACAGTGGTCTTCGGTGGATATGCGACTAGTGCCCAGGGAACCTCGATGAAAAGTCCGTTCCAGATCGTGATGATCGATGTGCGCAATGGTCATACCGTCATACATTCCTTATGATTTTTTCGTGGTCGGAGGGTCATCGGCCGAATGGCCAATCGATCGAGATTGTGGTGTACCCCGAAGTCACCGACCTTGGCCGGGTGAGTATCCCTAGACAGACAATTGACTCGAGGAAATTATGGAATATGTGATCGCGATTTTTGGTGTGCTATTTATTTTGGGTGGGCTCTACCACATCAGCAACGCCCGTCAAACCATTAAAGAAGCGGCAATGGCTAAAAGCTGGCCACGAGTACCGTGTGAAATTATTAAGTCTGAAGTTGTTGAGACCTATGGGGAAGGGACGACCTTTTACCATGCTGAGATCGAATACGAGTATCATGTGAAAGGGGCCAGCTATTCAAACGATGCCATATCAATGGGTGGAGATGAAAGGACGTCAAATCGAGAATATATGGCAGCGCTATGTAAAAAATACCCTCTCAATTCAATGAAAAAAGTCGTTTATAACCCGAATGATTTTGAAGAATCTTATCTTGACTTGTCCACGAGTACTCCGAAGGGTTCTATAGTTGGAGGAATCATATTTATTATTGCCGGAATGTTTATTCTTGGGATTTTTTATCTTGTACGATTAGGTGTCATCACGCCTGTGGTATAGCGGTCATGAGTTGAACCTGGGAAAATCTTCTAGATGAGGAGGCAAATCCTCAGTCCTGTTCATGGCGCACAAAAGATGCTGATTTTTCTTTGGACCGCTAGCGTGTAATTTTTGTAAGAGCGTAGTTTTCACGAATACCTCATTGTGTATGCATTCCAGTGGGCGTATTTTATGTTGATGAACAGGGGGATTGGCCTATGGTGCATAAACGGTTGCTCTCGTTATTGACGGTGGTGGTTTTTGTCGGTTGGGGGTCTGCTCTGGCGCAAGTGAGGGAAAGTCCCACCTCGGTGACTTTTGAGAAAGCCCTTCATTTTCTTTCCCCGGAGGATACAGATGAGCAAATAGTCCCGGGAACCTATGAGGTGGAAGCTGCAGGAGTGGATTCTTTATGGTTATTTCCGTCAGAAGTTTCGGCCCCACATCTCATTCAAGCCATCCCTACTACTCATGAAGAACCTCTTGAAGAGCCTGTGGTGGTTATGTTTTCTGAGGGAGAAGATTCCCACCGGTTGGTACTCCTTCTTCCCGATGGTAAAGGGCTTGAGGTTAGCGGGTCCTCTAGTGGCATCCGAAGCAAGCGGGCTGTAACGCGCCCAACTATAAACCCCAAAGAGCGGACTTCCCAGATTCGTTCTCAGCTGAAAGTCATCACTCAAAACCTCAACCAACCAAGAGTCGCCATGACGAAAAAACTGTTTATGGAGATGGAACAATTGGAATTGGTGAAACTGTGGCGCTATTCGCCGCGTTATTCCCAACTCACCGATACGCTGGAAAAACTTCAAGGGTTGTTCGATCAACGTGACTCGAAGTGGTATATCCCCATTTGGGATGTGGATATGGATAGTTATTTTTATTTTGAATGGAAAAGAAATTTTACCTCGACTGGGACAACTAGAGACGGAAGCATGAGTCGAAAAGATCAGGCAGAACTTCTTGCGCCTTATTCACACGTGCGATTGAGAATTAATGGGAAGTGGGTTTCGCCAATTCCGGGATTGCATAGAAAAGCTGGGGGTGGACTCTTTATGGCGCCTTTGCTGGTCATCAATCCTAGCCATTCCAATGCAATCCCCCTGCCTTGGAACGTGAAGCTCTTTGTCACGACACAAAGCGGGAAAACGCTAGTCTCGCCCACCACTAAGATTGTCGTGAAATATGTTAATAGTTGGTTTGAACGCACGTTGGCACCAATTTTTCGACATGATCGTTGTATTAGCTGCCATTCCGTCGGCGATCACCAGGCCATTGTGAAGTATCATAATGATCGAGGTTTTGATCTCAAGGCGGCCTGGATCTCAGCTTACCCCATTGAACCGCAAACTCCCCAAGGATGTGCTATCTGCCATCACCCATTTTCCCGTGATTGGCGGTCGCCAAAATTTATTCAGGGATTGAATTGGACAAAGCTGACTACTCCCAAGGAAATTTGTGAAAAAATCACCGGTCCTTTTACAGATAAAAATGGGAACGTCGGTCCGCCATTAGACTTGCATCACCATTTTCATAATGATGACCGGATCATTTGGGCCGTCAGTAATGGAGGAGTGCCCAGGGAGCGACCCAAAAAGCCGGTTCTCTTTCCTGAGGACAAGGAAAGTTTCTTGGGAACGATTGATACATGGTTGGCCTCGGGGAAGCCTTGTCCCAAGACCGCGGCTATGGATTTTCAATAAGGCGAGTTGAATTGGAGTGAGGACCTTCTAAATGTCTTGAATAATTTCTTATTCTTCATCACTAGTGTCCGGTAAAATGAAGTGGTGATCTGCTAAAAGGCATGACTGGAGCGGGAATTCGAGCGATGAAGGGTGTTGTCGACTTGAAATCCTCGCCTGAATCGTCCCCCTTTAAAATCAATGAGTTAGAGAGAAAAAATGACTCATTTTTGGTTTAACCGGACAGCAGTGATTCTTCATGAATAGAATTGCGCGGTTTTACGATCCTTTGACAGTTTTCAAGAGGTTTTCATGGCCATAAAGGAAGCGGCAGCTGCGGGCGTCCTGATAGTGATCTTTTGCTTTAGCTCAGTGTCTATTGGCATGGAGACTGGTACGGATTTCTTGGTCTTGAAAGATTTTTCCACTGATCATGATGTTGGAGTGGAGATGACGCACGAAGGGTGTCGTGTGTCCTTGGAGCGGAGTCACGTAGAGCCGGAGTTGCTGATTCTTAGATTGAGCGCTGCGGAGTTTGGAGTGGGAATCAGATTTCCTTCTGTGTGTCAGTTTTTATCACTGGAAGATCGCGTGGCCCTTCTACGGCGAATGATTGAGATGTTGATTCCCGACGCTGATGATCGGAGCACCATTCACAGTTTGGGAGTGGGCAGTCTCGCACATACCTTTCCTGAAGTGGCTCGACGATTGGCCAAAACGGTGGGCAAGCATCCCGATTGGCCTGGGGTCCGCAAAAGGGAACGGATAAGTCCTGGAGCGGCGAATGGGTTTGTTTCGATAATTGCATCGGAGGAAAAGCTCTTCCCGGAATTGGATGCGGCTTTGGCTCCAGTGGGGTATTACCCTCATTTTGGGCAGATGGAAAAAATGTTGATTCGTCCAGCCAAAAATCTGGCCTATCAAGAGTGGTTGATCGAGCAGGGAGTTGACCCTGATATCGATGTTCCTTTCGACGCGGTGACATGGTTTTATCTAGAACCTCTATCCACCATTCAGAATGATGGTGCGAGGTCTGGACAGAATTGACGTATGAGAAGGTGCTGGAATGTTTGTGTTGAATTCAGGAATTCCACCAATTTTTGAATTGGCGAAACAAGGATTGATCAGCCGGGGGACAGGGTTCAAAGCTCAAGAGCCCTGCGGCGATCTCAAATGAAAGGACACCAATAGGGGGTTGGGCCGCAGCCTGTAAATACGCCCGGACCTGGTCCCCGACTCTAAGGATCATAGGGTTATGAATCATTCCTCCGGTGGCCCCATCGCCATATTCCCATATTTGATAGTGAATAACGATATGCTCTTGGAGACTTGGACCGGAAGTGGATCGTTCTACACTGAGCACTCGTGCCTCCACCATGATCCCTGTTGCCACTCGGACTTCAGTTGTTCTTGATTTCAGGCTGGGGGGTAGGAGATCCACGCTTAGAATTTCAATGTCCACAACCACCGGTGCGGACTGTTGTAACTTTTTGGCCTGGTTCGTTTCCCATTGTAATGCTTCAGCCTCATATTCAGGAGCCATGGCGCACATAACCGATCCTCCATCAAAATTACCCAACCACGCTACGCTAGTCAGAAGAAAGACCTGAAGGAAGTAGACCATAATGATTGGGTTCTTCTTACTTCTTTTTTCGCCTTAGGGGAAGCCCGACTCATCGTTTTTCCTCAGTTCAGCCTATGCTGATCTTATCCAGAATACTATACTTGAAAATTGGAGGATACCGGTAGCAGGTATGGCTGTTCGAATCATTGAGGATCGACCGGGGCAACGAATGGTGTTGGAAGGCACCAAAGAACTGACCCTCCTTGCCACCCTTGTGATCACCTTGGGAATTTTCTTTTTCCTTCCCGTGGTCGGTACTCTTTTTGTCATGGTTCTTGGTTGGGACCAGATGACGGGGTCTTTTCCCGGCTGGATGTCACAGATTTGGGCTCTGGAAGAACAGTTTGGCCTGTTGGGTTGGGCTTTGGTTTGGGTATTGAGCGTCATCGTGAACCTGGCGTGTTTCATTGGGCTTGGTTGGGTGATTCACCGGTATTGGAATCCTGGGTATGGCCTTCGTTATCTGCTCATCGATCACAAGAACGGAAATATTCAATGGTCTCGATTTAGCCCATTTAGGTTGGGTCGAGTCCACAGCATTCCTCTTGAGCAGCTGAAAAGGATGACCTTACAGGCCGGTGGGGTTTCCATGTTTGCACTGTCGAATCTTTTTCAACGGATTTGGGAGCAAGGGCGGAATTTTTCATTTAACGAGTCACAGGTTGCTCAACTAGGTGGACGAGAATTTTCTCTTTGTCTTTTTTTCCAGTCTAAAAACGATCGGCTCAAACGAGAACGGTTTCCCCTTTACGTTAAGGATGTATCAACGGCTAAAGACGGCGCCGATCTGGCATTTCGGATGGCCAAAACTGTAGGGCTGGGTTATGGCAAAGTGTTTACCATTCCGTTTGTGGGTTTTGAAGCGCGATTCGCCCGCGAAGCAGAACCGGGCCTGGATCGGCTCTTTGAGGAATCGCCGACTACCGCCTTTACTTCTCCCGATCTCTATACGGGACCCGATTTAGGGAAAGCCCAACTGCCACCGTTTGATCCCAAGAATTTTCAAGGGGATCATAAAATACAAAAATGGGCTCCTGGCCAGATGGTGGTCTTTCAGCGGAATTTCTCGTATTGGAGCCTCCTTCTCCTTCCGCTCATCGCATTGATATTCACCGGCCCAGCGTTATATTTGAGCCCGGAATATTGGCTGGATGAAGAAAGTCCCATGGCATGGGTATTTCTTGGGATTGTGGGACTCATAATTGGGGGGTTAGCCCTTTTGGTGTTTTTCTTACTCCGCCCTCGACGTGTGGTCCTGGATTGGGTGGCCCGTGAATTACGGATTAATACATGGATCCGATTCTTGACCATTCCTTTCCATGAAATGGCAGGCTTGAAGTTTGAAGGACGATCTACGACCTCCGTTGGGGGCGGGGAGTCCGGAGGAGGCAGCAGCTCTGTGTCATTTGCGGGGCGCCTCCAAGTGGTACTCCGGGAAACGAGCCAACGGCCTTCTCGGGTGCAAGAGTTAATTTCCACCAAATTCGGGGATGATCCGGATGATCCGTTTCGCCAGGGAACGCCGCTTTTGAAAGAGTTGGCATCCGCGTTAAGACTTCCCGGAAAAGTGGTGCCGTATACTTCTCAAGGAAATCGAGGTGAGCATGGGCCAAGCGGCAGATGAGTGATAGGAAGGAATTTTTTCGAAAAAAAATAGTTTGATACGTGCCAATTTTCCCAGGGCATTCAGTGACCCAAAGGCAAAGTTTAGGGGATGTGCGAAACTTGCTTGAGAATGCGTGAATCCGGTGAACGGAGGTTATATGTCTTCTGATTCAGGGTCTCCTGAAAACGGCGCAAGAAACATGGCTGACGCAGAAGCCGCGCTCATCCGAGGAGAAGTCCATGAGGCTTTGGATATCTGGAATACTTTAGCGAAACAGGATCATGCGGAGGCTCAAGTTCGTTTAGGGGTAATTTGTGCGGATGGGCAGTATGTTCCACAAGATTATCAGCAAGCTGCTCATTGGTTTCGAAGAGCCGCCGATCAAGGGAATGCGAATGGTCAGGTGTATTTAGGGCATTGTTTCTATGAAGGGCAGGGCGTGGAGCGGGATGATGTTCGAGCCATGGTCATGTTCAATTTGGCTGCTGAGCAGGGCCATGAGCAAGCCATACAATTTCGGGATCAGGGCATGAAGGTTTTTTCGAAACAGGACTTGGATCACGTAGAAGGTCTTCTCGAAAAGGAACGGATCAAAATACATTCCTTGTCGTCGAAGGTGCCGGTGCGAAGGCCTGAGGGCATTTCAGGCGTCATGTATCGGGTGGGGTTCCCAGAAATACAGGACCGGCAACATGGGCGTCCCTATTTTTTGGTTGATTCAGAGCATGATGCCCGGGTCCTCGTTCAAGATTTTTCCGGGATGGATCGTTTAGATTATCAAGGGGAAACGAACGACGGATTTGCAAATGGACAAGGGCAAGCCATTTTGTCGAGAGGAAACCATGATGACTATCCTCAAAAGTGGAAAGGATTTTTTCGAGGTGGAGTGTATTTGGGTAAAAAATCTTTCACGTTTCCCATCCATGTCTTACCGGAAGGAGATTTTTTAATCGATATTTCCCCGGAAACGGTTGACCCAGGGACCATCTGGTTATATGAGGGATTATCCGCACTGGGTCCGTTGGAATTAGGCACCAAATCCCTCCCGCAACTTTATTGTATGGTCCCAGAGGAGTTTTCGGTATTGGATGAAGAGGCAGTGAAGAGTCAGATGTTCCAAGCCGCAAGGTCCCTCAAGAATGTTTGTCCAGCTCTCAAGGGATGTGAGGTGGATCTTCTGCCTGTGAACTACCGTCTGATCAAAGGCAGACATTCCTATCGATCAGGATTTGAGGCGGTCTTGGCCAGCGCCACCATCGCATTCATGGAAAATGGGAAATTAGATCTGAGGAGCTATGATAATCCTCAGGCTAAAGAAGCCAAAGAACAGGCTCGACAAAATCAGCGGCAACAAGCGCGCGACCGAGGCGAACGGTTGGGAGCTTCACGCGGGTGGTTCGATGTGCGAGGAGTACGGTTATGGATGACCGTGGAGGAAGTGCAGTCTGCACTAGGAGAAGACATTGCGAATTGGTCTCCAGCCTTGGATACCAAAAGGATGGATCCTTTTGCGGTCCACACGGCTACCGTTCGCCTCACTGATGGAGCAACCTTTGAACTATCGTTTACCTCGACTGTCACGGAATCCATTGTCTTCTCCCTTGCGTATCGTCAGGAGCTTCGTAACGGGCCCAAAATGGAGGAACTCATTGACTCGCTTGAAAAAAAGTATGGGGAACCGGATGAAGTTGAGAAAAGGAAAACGGTCTACCGAGGGAAATATTATTTACGATCCAAAGTCACACCAAACAAAGCCTATGGACCATTAGGTGCGTTAGGAGGTGTGACGGTTCGGGCCTATTCACAAACAGGGATGTCGGAGACCCTGACGATTGGTTTCAATGACCTCAGCTTGGAAAATCACGATGCCTCACGAGCCCTCCAGGCCAAACAGGAAGCTCAACGGCGGCAATGGATACAAAACCGATCGGATAAAATCAAATTTTGAATCGACAGATCTTTTTAATCGGGGGAATCTACCCGTTTCCCATTACGACGCAGCAATCGTTCGGCTCTCTTCACCCTTTCGTCCCAGCTGAAGATGGCAGAATTTCCCACCAAAAAAATAGTCGTAGTCGGACATTTGTGTGTGGCAGGAGTTAGGTTAAAGAAGGACTCATTGATTTGGCTTACAAGCGGATATTGCTTTAGGACGAGTTCGGGTTCAGGTCCCATAACTCCTTAGCGGTCGCGTTGACTTCTTCGAAGGGAATTTGCCGACCGTTATAGGCAGCATCTTCGGGATAGGGGTAATTTGACCAGTTTCCATCGCGGCCCAATCGTTCGGCTCGAAAGGCATTGGTTGACCAGACCCGGAGGATAAAAGAACTGTCCACGACATAGTACACATATTCCGCCATTCACATGATCCCTCAACTCTGGGCTATTCTGGTGAAGGTCCTAACTCCAGACTCCTAGTCCAATCCGATCACTTCATTCGCGTACAATCTTTAGCGCATCTCATGTGATCCTTCCTCCGCCCCAATTAACGTTTTTAAGGCCCGATGATATTTTCTCAAACGCTCCAAATCTTTGTCGGCGATGGCGGGCAATCGGGATAGATTCATATTATCTTGAATATCCGCGATTTTGACTTGGCGGGCAAGGGAGTTGGGCATGACCCGAGAAATAAACTGATCATACGATTCTCCGGGGATTTTAGTGAGGCACGTTAAGGCTTCTAGGATGTGAGTAGAAAAACCTTCTTGTCGTAAATCATCCAGGGTGACGGAAGAATCTTCCAGGGTGTCATGGAGAACCGCGACAATTTGTTCTTCTACACTCGCTACCTGAAACATGACCCTCAGGGGATGGAGAATGTAGGGGGACCCGGCTTTGTCCACCTGGTCTTTGTGGGCGTTGGAGGCAATACTGATAGCTCGATCAAGTGTGGACATAGTGTGAAATTCTGAAAAGGGAAAACCAAAGGATCAGGAAATTGTACGGGGGATTGTCCAAGAAGTCGAGATTTTTCAAAGGAAAGTTCGTAGATGATGGGTGCCTGTACCTTTCATGAATCTGTTCTGAAAATTACCGGGGGCCGCCGAATCCCCAAAATATGGTGCTTGATCGCCAATTTACGATGTACGCCATCTCAAAAGTCCTGGGTAGGGTCTAGTGACTATGGTTTGAGGCAAGTCCTGCGATAGATTTTCAATGGAACTCCGGTGGAAGAAAAAAATTAATAAAATCCATGGTTTGTCATGATGGATAAAATTGTTTTTATTGATCGGACATGCTAAAGGTTGGCCTTATTCTTCAAGGAGTTTCAATGAAAGTCTTCCAGTTTGGGAAATTTTCAGGCTGCTCGCAAAAAAGATTATTTTTTGTTTCTAGGTTTTGAACCTTTTGGGGGAGCCTTTCGACACACAAATAAGAAAGCCTTGAGAAGAAAGGTCTCAGTGGGTATCGCTTAAAGAAATCCGTCTGACTAGATAGCATTTGAATGGTTAATTCAGGTGAGGCGCAACAATGAAATCCTGATGTTGTGAAAGAGGCTTGCCCTAAAAGTAGCCTTGGCGGGGAAAAGAATTGAGAAAGGCATACTTCATCAAAGGAGGTTAAGGCCATGAACGTTCGACGAAGTCTATTCATAATTGTTTTGGTCCTGATTGTTTCGAGCTTCTGCGGGGTGTTTCCTTTACTCGCGCACTCTACTCCGCAGGTAGAAATAACACAGACACTTCATTTTGACGACCCGGAGGGAAAGGCTGTGCAGATTCCTGCGGGTACGTATGGCGTGATCCTCTCGGAAGGCCAGCACCTCCTCCTGTCTCAGCCAGAAAAGGAAACCCTGGTTGTGCAAACGCAAAAGGGAGATCATGCCGAATCAATTGCTGAACCGGAAGCTCTGCTGCTACCAGACGAGACAGATTCGACCATGGTGAGTGTGGTCCTATTGTTGCCAGACGGAACGGGTTGGGAGGCGGTGGGTTCTACCACGGGGATACAGGGCCGAGGGAAAATCAGACTCTCCCGGGTCCTTCGATCCAGGATTCCGAAGAGGCCTCTGTCACCAAAACCACCGGTCCCACCTACGCTACCACCGGCCATTCCGGTTCCGTCAGATTGTCCTGTCGTGGTTCCCTACACGATCGTTGGCTTTCCATCGGGAGTGACTGATCCCACTGCGGCTCCTAACGGGACCCAGATTATTGGGGATTTAGTGGCAGAAATTCTGAAGAGCTACCGGCCTGGCTGTTGGCCCATTAAAACGATTCTCATTACTGGGCATTCGGATAAATCACCAGGCGGGATTCAGGTGGATGATTACATTAGTGTGCAGAGGGCGGTTGATGCCAAAAAAGTTCTGCAGCAGGAGTTTGCAACCCGAGCGGCAGGCATGTCTATTCCTCCAGGCTATCCCAGTCCCGCTGAAATGAACTTCATCGTGGGAGGCATTGGCGCGCGGGAACTGGATCCGAGCGGTCCTGCCCAGCAACCAGAGAATCGTCGTGTCGACTTTTTGAGTTACCAGTTACCAGTTACGATTGAGGAGAGTACCACTCGTGCCGGGGGAGATTTTGAACAACATATGGCCCCGAACTATCAATCGTGCCGGGCACGCTGCGCCTCAACGCTGAATTGTCGCGCCTACACCTATAAGAAGCCCGTTCTTCCGCAAACCGAGGGACAATGTTCCCTGAAGAAAAGCGGATCCAGACCTTCTCGAGATCCCAAGGCGATTTCCGGTGTGGTCTTACCGACTCCGTAATCAATGTGGCGAAGGCCTCTACTATTTGGAGCAATCCCATGAACATCCGTACTGCCATTTTTGCGATAGGTTTGTGTATAGCTCTCAGTTGTCAGCTGGTTCAAGCGGAGGACTTTCCGGTTCCGGGATCCGAGAGTGTCGTGGCTGAAGAGGTTCCTTCTGAAGATCCGGGAGAAGAAACGCTGCCCTTGTTGGAAGAAGGAGAAGAGGTCCCTGGTCTTGAGGAAGAGGAGGGCGATGGCGTCACTGAGCGAGGGGTGCGTCGGTTTAGGTTGACGCCCCGCAAGCGCATCACCATTCCTCAACCACCCAAACGACCTCGAATCACCATTCAGCCACCGGCAAGGAAAAACCCCAGAATCACCATTCAGCCTCATCAAACGACAAAACCACTAACGCCACCTCCACAGGGAGGGAAGTCTTTCCCGATATTTGTGCCGAATGAGGTTATTGTAAAACTGCGTCCGGGCATGTCGATTCCTTCCAATGCCATGCAAGCCTTGGGGTTAGGAAAGAAGGAAGCGACATCAAGCGGGGCATTCTTGTTTCAACTTGTCAAACAACTACAAACAAACCAGATTGGTGATCCTGTGGTTGTCGCTAAAAAACTCATGCAACTTGGGTCGGTTCTCTATGCTCAACCGAATTTTATTAAACAGCATTTTAGAACTCCCAACGATGATCTCTTTCCGGAGCAGTGGCATTACCGGGAAAATGGAACAAGTGCTATCAAGTCACCAGGTGGGATTGGTTTACCCCATGTCTGGGATAAAACACTTGGAAGTCAAAGTGTGGTCGTGGCCGTGTTGGACACAGGAATTGTGCGAATCCATCCCGAGATCGAAGGGGCGGGAAATCTTCTACAGGGTTTCGATATGATTTCTGATCCGATTAGGGCGAAAGACGGTCACGGGAGAGATTCTGACCCAACTGATCCTGGGGATGGAGCTCCCGCAGGGGTTTGTGGGGACAACGCGCGTTCAGATTCCTGGCACGGGACTCATGTGGCAGGCACGATTGGGGTTGGTGGAACCAACAATCGGATAGGCATATCCGGTGTCAATTGGCTGATTCAGATTTTGCCAGTTCGCGTTCTTGGAAAGTGTGGGGGAGATACACGAGATATCAATGATGGAATTCGATGGGCGGCCGGGTTATCCGTTCCTGGGGTTCCAATAAATCAGAATCCAGCCAGAATTATTAATATGAGCCTTGGGGCGGGTGATGCTGAAAATCCACTCCCTTGTTTTATGGATCCCGATACTCAGGCGGTCATCAATGAAGTGGTGACGAAAAAAGGGGTGATGGTCGTGGTTTCAGCAGGAAACAAACAGGTTGATGCCTCCCTCGCTACTCCGGCCAGTTGCAATAATGTGATCACGGTTGCGGCGAGTGACGCACGAGGACATTTGGCGCGGTATTCAAACTTTGGGCCTCTGGTTGAAATTATGGCGCCTGGAGGGGACGTTCAACGGGATGATAATTCTGATGGTCATCCTGATGGCGTCCTCAGCTTGTATCATCCGAATTTAAGGCTTCCGGCTACGGCTTCAATTCCTTTGGGGTTTGCCTTTTTTAATGGAACGTCCATGGCCGCTCCACATGTGTCTGGTGTCCTTGCGTTATGGTTGGCCATAGAGCCCTCACTAACGAATGCGGAGTTACTTCAGGGGCTGAGAGAAAATGCGTTTCCCCGAACGCCCATTCAATGTCCGAAGCCCTGTGGAGCAGGATTACTCAATGCCGATCTGAGCTCCATCCTCCCGTCTCCGCCCCCCCCACCTCCCGGGACGCAACCGCCGCCCCCACCGCCACCAGTGGCTCAATGCACCGTAAAAACGTCAGATATTGTTCATAGTCTCAAGATTGACATTGGCGATAATGACTCATCAACGACGAGTGCCAAGCAAAGTCTGTTGCGTATGCTCATTCATGGCGATCTTCAGGCACGTCGAGAGGCATCAGGCATGGTGAAAGCGACTGAAGATGGGACCTTGGCCGGTATCTTCCAAAGCAGTAAAGGGCCAGTGGCGTCCCGAGGGCAACGGATGATTCCTCCCAGAGGTTGGTGGGACCTCATTCCTCAAGGGCAACTTGGCATGTGTTTGCAAGAACCGGCAGGAGAGCCGCCGATGATCATTTATCGAAATCAGGAGATGCAGCCATCTGTTTTGGACGACACTTTACGCAAGGCGTGGCGTCAGTGTGGGCTTCCAACTCCGGTTCTTCCCTGCACCTATGTCAAAGATATGGAAGATAAAGTGACGGTTCCTGCAACTGGAGGGTTCTAACGTAGGTCAAGGCATAAGGAGAAAATCCATGAACAAGTTTACCCTTCTTTTTCCTCTTATTGTGTTGGGCCTAGTGAGTGGTGTGCAGGATGTGCGTGCCCAAAATACTCAAAATGCAGACTTGCATCCGCCCTACCTTGCTGAAGAGGAGTTGGAGGTTCAAGGTGGAGGAGAGGAGCCCATCTTAGAAGACGGTGAAGAAGGCGAGGTCACGGAACGGGGCGTTCGCCGGTTTAGACTGAAACCCCGCAAGCGCATTACCATTCCTCAACAGCCCACACGGCCTCGAATCACCATTCCGAACTCTCAACTGACCAAACCACGTATTCCAATTCGAAGACCTCAAACGAAGAAACCACCAAGCCCGCCTCCAACAGGGGGAACGAAAGACCCATTGGGGGAAAATGATGGAAGCCAAGGGCAACCGGTTTCCCCTCCTGCTTCTCAATGTGTAGTGAAGACTTCGGATATTGTGTTCGATCCCCAAATAGATATTGGAGATAACGATGGGTCAGGGGAGAGTGCTAAACAAAGCCTTCTCCGGATGTTGAGTCATGGGACGGTAGAACAACGTCGGGCAGCGTCGGGGATGGTGCAGGCGATCAAATCTCAGCGGCTTGCTGGAATATTTCAATGGAATAAACAGGCTGTCTCGGTTCGTTCTCAAGCATTAACTCCGCCAAGGGGGCCCTGGGATTTGATTCCTAAAGGACAGCTTTCTACCTGTTTGCGGGAACCAATTGGGGATGCGCCGATGATCATTTACAGTCGGCAACCCATGCACCCAAGTATGCTGGATCAGGCGCTGGTCATAGCTTGGGGACAATGCGGGCTGCCAACTCCGAATTCTCCCTGTCAGTATGTCGGAGATATGGGTAATAAACCTCAGCCTACAGAAACTGTCGGGGAAGCCTCATTAACGGTGCAGGTCTTGAGTCCCAATGGGGTTCCCAGTAGTGGGGCTATTGTGAAATTGAGTGGTCCAATTTCTAGTGAACAAACTGCTTCACAAATTGGAGAAGCGACCTTTATTGGCATCCCAAATGGAGAGTATGTCATTCAAGCCTTCAATATGGATGCAGGGACCAACCCGATCCAAGGAGCTGGCAAAGTATCGGTGAATAGTCAGGTCACTACCGCACCGACTCTGCGAGTTTTTCTCAATGATGGTGGGAAAGGTAATGTTATCGAGGCTTCCTTGACGGTCAAAGTCGTATGGGCTGATGGCGATCCAAGCGAGAGCGCGATTGTGGAATTGAGCGGACCTATGAATGCCAAACAAACAGCCTCACAAAACGGGGAAGTCGCATTCGTGGGCATACCTGATGGGATCTACATAATTCGTGCGTTTAACCTGGATGGAGGGACCAATCCCGTGGGAGGGCAGGCTCATGTCACGGTGAATAGTCAGTTGAATAAATCTCCGACTACTCGGATTGTGATCAATAGCCCGAATCCGCATTCTTCATAACGTTAAAGCGTGAGGAATGCGATGAGAAGTGGATGGCAATGGTTGGTTAGAAGCCTATTCCGCTTTCCGACCGTTTGCTATGAAATGCTGAGAAAGGGAGTGTTGCGATTCTTATGTCCTTTTAGTAGATTGGTAACCCTTTTCACGTGTGTGTGATCGGAAGGAGAATGCTTCGATGAAACCCCCTCGGATTCACATCGGTGCGCTTCACCGTAATCGTTTGCCTCGGTTACTCTCCCCCAAGTCTTCTTCATTGACCTCTTCAACGGTTCCTCAAGAAGTCGAGGTCAGTCGGCGGCATCTCTTAGGCATAGCCGCAGTGGCCGCAGTGGGTTTCTCGCCAGCCGTGAAGGTTGTTGAGACCGTGCTGGCCTCGACCGGGGACGCTTTCGAACCGACTTTCACCAAAAACCGTGTCGCATTCTCTCAAAACGGTCAAGAACGATGGGTTATCGATACTCAAAATTTTTCGGGTCATCCGAGACTTACCTATACGCAGACCAAGGGACGTATTTCACTTGAACTTCGCCATGCCCTGTTTCCCGGAACGCAGTTGTCTGCTGATTTTTCTTGTACGTTGACGCAACAGACCTTTGGATGGGAGATGGCCCTCTCCTTTTCCCTTGGAAGTTTTTCCAGCAACACTTCATTTGAACAATGGTTGGCCGGTTTGGAGCCTGCGCGAGCCCCCGTATGGTTGGATGATCATCTCTGTGACGTATCATTAGGAAAGCTGGAAATAGTGGGAAGAGCCCATGCGGAGTTTTTCCCGAATTGGGTCATGGCGTTTACTGGAAAAGGAGTAGGACGTCTTGAGGGGCCATCCTCTCGACTCGATTCAGATGCTGTCCAGATCGCCCTCTTGCAATCAAAAGATCCTAGCGTGGTGAGAAAACCCGGGCACATCCGATCCTTGATTGCGATGGATCGTGGGACACACACCTGGTCCATGAATGTGGCTGTTGACTCATCAGCCGATGGTGCCCTCCATTGTCCGGATAATGCCTTTTCTTTGGTGCACATCGAAGCCTGGGAACAGCCTGATGGTGGAAAATCCCATGCGATGATCGCTGAATCAGGAGAGGGCGATGAGCCGCTCCACTTTTGTTGTCGTGGTTTGGAGAGAAGCTCTGATCAGGTAACGCTTGGGCTTACGAATGTTCGCTATGTGGCACTTTTTCAATCAAGAACGCGCGTTGGGCAACAGGCACTGGTGGCGAAATTTGACCAACACCAAGATTCTTTCAGGTTGCATGGCTGCTCGTTTACGTTAGGCCATCCGATTGGCACGCCTCCCTTCGAATTGATTCAGTACGAAGATGGGACACGAACCCTTCAATGCGAACCGGGAATTAACCGTCTTGCCGTGCCATTGGCTGGAGCATTGGCCCAACCAATGGATGTGCCATTTGGCGCGCGCCTGATCCTTGCGCAAACGAAGCCACGCATACGGCGCAGACCCACCATCAAGCCCTCGGCTAAACAACCGGTTATTCCAAGGCCACCCGCTCCAGTTACCAAGCCCGAGAGTGTGGCACCTCGTCCTCTCGCACCAGGGTCTCAAGCTATTACGCCCATTCAAAAAGTCCCGATTGATCCGAGGATCGTCGCGCCTTTGGTCAACGATTTTCGGGTGACGATTCAGATCCCCGGCCCGTTGGCGGTTTCTGTGGTTCGTCCCGAAGATTTGTTGGTCCTCAAGTTTGAATTTCGGAATCTCACTTTGCAGGTTGGGCAAGGACAACCCCCGAAACTCGTTCCAGGCTCAGGAGGGAATAGTCGATCAGGTCCACCAGTCTTGGTGGTCAACTTTCCTCCTCAGCATATTGCGGAAGAAGCCTTTTATGAAGCAGCAGAGAAGAAAGACCCACCTACGTTTCCCATTGACGCGCGTCTAGCTGGCTGGAGTCGACTCGTTTTTGCCATCCCCAATGGCACGACGTTTATTCCGTACACCCTGGATGCACTATTGAATTGGTCGCATTTGCAACAGGTGGTGGCTCCGGCTGCAGCCCCTCCACCTTCGCCGCCACAACGGGTGGCTGTGCCAGTTCCTATCCCACATGTGCCCCAGCGCATTCCTCAACGGATTCCTCAGCGGCCCCTTCAGAGGCAACAATCGTATCCCTTCCTGGAAGGCCCGGTGGAGCCGCGTTGGAATGAAGTGCGAGGGACCAATCAACTTTTTCATGTTGTAAAGACCGTTTTAGGTGGGGAATACCGACCACAAGCCATTGTTGTGGCGCAACGAGATGCCCCGACCCGACAATCTCAACAAGCCATTCAGTCACAGATTCCCAATGCTGTCGCAGTTCGTGCGCAACCGCCTTCACCGCCTACCCCAGCGGAACTCAAAAATTTTACGGCGCTGGAAGTTCCCTATCGCCTATTCCTTTCTCCCAGTGCGATGGCCGGATGGAGCCATATGACGAAACCTGTCACGTTTAATGGCCGAACCGAGTTGTGGCATACGCGACTTGGGGTCCGACGGCAAACGCGATCGGGAGATTGGGGTGTGGATGAGGCTAATACGTGGTATCGCACGATGCGGGCCATTTGGTCTCCAGATTTTGATAAGGACAAACCAACTGGAGGTCCTCCGATCTATCCTAGCCAGGATCCACGTACACCATTTCGGATGCTCCCAGAAGCGCAGGATCGTCATCAACTCGTGCATTTGATGGCCAATGGGCAAGGTTTCCCAAAGGGATGGCAGGATCGGGTCATGAAAATCGACCGGTTCATGTTGAGTGCTCTAGGAGCGTGGATCAAGTCGCGGTACCTTTTTGACCCAGCCCCAAGTCAGTTGACCCTGATTGAATGGGTTCAACATGCCAATATGGGACGAGATCAGTTTGTCAAAGTCGTGCATGAGGGTTTTCTCTTTCCATTTGGCCACAAGGCCGTGTTAGTCAAGATTAGCGAACGAAAATTTGAGAGAACAAACAAGGGTATTGTCGCGCTGCTCCGATACCGTGAATTCATCGTAGTCAGGGAACCCATTAAAGAATATCCCGGTCCCGGACAAGAGGACCTCACTTTTTCCGATGGACGAAATTTTCCCTATCGAAGTTTACAGATTACAAAACTGGTTTCCCCAAACCTTGATAAAAAGGAACTTTCTCCCGTTTTTGAGTCAGGCCAACATGATAATAGGATTGCCTTTTGGCCAAAAGTTACTGGGGAAGATTTTCAATGGCATGTGATTGGCGAGGATTGGGCGGGTCAAAAGTCTGAGTTTTCGTTACCATTGATTTTTATTGATAAAGTCGTGGGTCTTAGTGCAGACATTGGGAGAAGTCCTGCTATTCATGTGGTGCGAACGGCCTATTTTCAGTCTGGAAGTCGAAAGGTCGCTGATCTTTCGGGACAAAAGGTGGCCTTTGCTCCCAAGAAACCTGGTGGGGATACGGTCCTAGAAACAGCCAGTCTGACCTTCGATGCCGAAATCCCATGTAACTATGTAGCCATTCAGGAAGGGTTTGCCCCAACATGTTCAAACCAACTTACTCAGCCAATCAAAGATGCCGCTGACCCCTTGTTTTTCCCATTTGTGTCAGAGGCTGAAGTGAGTATCCCTGCCGTAAAGAGTTTGCTGGGAACGGGTCCTGCCGCCGACCGTACGAAAGTCCGTTACAGCAATCTCTATCGAGTCAAAGGATTTGGCGGACCGAATAAAGGCGAACTCTTTTTAGAGCTGGTTCAGCCGGTTGGTCTGCAATTTGGTCAGACAGACAAAGTGGGTGGTGTCGGAGCGCCGAATATGAACATCGTGGGGATTTCCAGGGAGTTCGGTCCGATTGGTGGTGCGGGTGGTATCAGTACGGGAGACGTGACGACTCGCGGTATTAGCCCAGGACAGTCCGCGGAGAAGTTTGCACAAGGAAATTTCGATCCCACGGAATTTTTCAAAGATGCGTCGATCCTAGGGGGGATTGATTTAGGCCTTATCTTAAAAGGCCTTGGGATGGATAAAGCGCCGAAGCTTGTGACCGATCGTTTGCCGGAAGAGATGCGCACGACGTTTACGTTGAATGTGGCACCCAAGACTCTTGACCTAGGTATTATTGCGTTTGAAGCCAAAATGGGGAATAAGCCGGCCTCTTTGTTGATGACCACGGCCATTACTGTGAAACTTCCAACCTTGACGAGTGGCGGGCCTACGGCTCCGTCCGAACCAGAATTTAATTCCCGAGGGGAATTGCAAAATTTTGAATTATCTTTTGCAGGTCAGCTCATTCTGAGATTTAAGAAATTTCTGTTTGTGAAAAATCATGGGAAAAAACTTGATGTGGCGGTGGAATTGGCGGATGAATCAAAAGGTGATCCAAAGGGTGTCGAATTCCGTGGAGCCTTGGCGTTCTTAGCCAAACTACAGGAGCTGATTCCCGCTGATGGACTGAGCGATCCGCCAAGTCTTGAAGTCACGGGATCAGGTGTGGCGGTGAGCCTGAGTATTGCCATCCCGTCTATTACCGTTGGCGTATTGACTCTCACCAATATGAAATTTGGTGCAGGATTGAAGCTTCCGTTTACGGGGGATCCTGTTTCCTTACGAATCAATTTCTGCTCGAGAAACGATCCGTTCATGGGGGCGGTGTGGATTTTCGGTCTGACCGGATTCTTTGCGGTCGAGATGAACGGCAAGGACGGATTGGCTCTTGTAGAAGTCCAGATTGAATTTGGCGGGATGTGGGCTATCGACATCGGTGTGGCCAGCGGGTCTATTAAACTCGTGGCAGGATTTTATTTTAAGTATATAGCGGAAAATAAAGCGATTGAGCTTGAGGGCTATATTAAAGTTCAAGGCTGTGTCCAAGTTCTGGGAATTGTCACGATTTCCATCTTAGTGAAGCTGACGCTGGCGTATAGTTCCGTTGACGATGTGGTCTGGGGCGAAGCCTTACTACAACTGAAAGTGGAAGTGTTGTTCTTTGAGGTCGCGGTCGAATGGAAATGCCGCAAAGAATTGTCTGGCTCCAGCCATGGATCGAGTTCGGCATGGCTTGAGGAGGAAGAGGAGTCGTTGGTTCGTTTGGTCAGTGATGAGGGGCAACCCCATCGAACGGCAAGTAGACAAGCCTCTGGACCACAAAACTTGGGGCGCCGTCTCCGTAACAGAGTGCAGCCTCGAAAAATCCGTGAGATGGTGAGCGAACAGGATTGGCATCACTATGCCAATGCGTTTGCAACCGATGTGGCCTAGGTTGAATGATTGATTCAGGAACGGAGGAAATACGATGGCTAACGAGCGGATTAAACCAAGGCCTATCCCTCAACAAGTGAAACCTCAAGCGGTGAGACCACAGGTCACGCCGAAACCTGTCCCGCAACAAGTAAAGCCACAGGCCATACAAGGTGCCCCGACGTATGAGGTCCTGGTGACCGCCATTCCCAATGGCATCCAGGATTCTTGGTTGAAATTGTCGTTGGTTCTCTCCCCGCGATTAAAGGTAGCGCGTAATACCACGTTAGGAAAATTTGGAACCTTGTTTACCAATGATTGGCCAGAATTTGTCCGGAACCTGAAATTTGAGGTGTTCGTTGACGGCCAGAATGGCCAACCTTTGCAGTTTCCAACGCAAGGAGAATGGGAATTTGCCACCCCTCCGCATAATGTTCCTCCTTTTTCTTCCCAAGCGTGGAGTGGAATTTTCCATGAATCAATTTTGGTGGTGGGCCATGGGTTCGATTGGAAAAGTATTTCCAACCGAGAACTATTCCGGGTTCATACGTTCCCGGAGAAGGCCTTGTATGAAAGTATCAAGAATACGATTTATAAAACGACGGCCAGGGAATCGTTTGATCATCTTCCCACTCGGGAGACCATCTTTCAACGATTGCAACAATCGACCCTTATTGAGTCGGATGCCCAGGCCCCCATTGGATTTCGAAGCGGGATTTCTCCAAAGGTGTCTAATCCCGTACGAGAATTGGATCGTATTCGAGGTCTCTTTCAGGCTCCGTCGAGTGGGGGTGGGTTGAAAGGAATTCGACCAAGAGGTGTTGGTGCGAGTGTGCTCGGAACGCGGTTAGCAGCTCCAAAGGTGACCGATCAACAATTGCAGCAGGGCGCGAATATTTCCAGGCAAAAATTTAATCTTACGCGATTTCGTGCCTTTGACCATAAATTCCATAGGCTGCAACACCAACCTGTCCCGCCAAGGCCCGAGCCTCCCACGTATGACTTTCATCAAATTCTTGGCAGCCTGTATGAATATCCTGCCCTTGCCAGGATGTTGGGTCTTTGCGTG
>Ga0224506_10000662_pt1 | contig 27576 bp, 35 predicted proteins | sample SF_Jan12_sed_USG_2_FD_169108 | JGI IMG/M metagenome (GOLD analysis project Ga0224506, IMG submission 169108) | Sediment microbial communities from San Francisco Bay, California, United States - SF_Jan12_sed_USGS_8_1 | ecosystem: Environmental > Aquatic > Marine > Sediment | place: USA... | reverse complement strand
TTTTGGAGCAAGTTCGAATGAACCAAAAATGAATTTAATGTCTTCTATAAATGCAGCGGTTGCGGGATTGTTTGCCGAAATCTGAATATCAGAAATATCAATTTGACTCTCTGAATCATCTGCCAAAATTGATGCATTTAATAATCCACCCGAGAATTTTACAGATAATTCACACGACTGTTTTCCGTCGCCGCCAAATCGTGTTCTACCACCTCGTGATCCTGTAAAATTACCGTCGTCATCATAGAAAAACGCAATACATCTGCCGCCACCCATATATCGAACTATCATTTCTCCTTTTAATGGTTCATCTGTTACATCTCCCAGTCGTCCATATTTACCAGAAACAAACGAAGTAAAAGTCGGAGCTATGCCACCAGACACCTGCATCAAACGAGTCAAAGTCTGTGGACCCGCGATACCATCAGCCATCAAGCCATATGTAGTTTGAAAATCCTCGACTGATAGTTTAGTGCGACGACCAAACAATCCATTAATCCTGGCGTTATAAAACTCCAGATCAGTCAATGTTTGTTGTAGCTCGCGAACAGCTGATTGATTACGAACTCCACGACTCAGGTTTCCACCCGACGCTATCAATCCTACAATGGTCGAGGTGTCGATTTGTTTTGGACCAGAAACAAACATGGTGTTTGTATCTTTACCAGCTCCAGCATCAGAAATAGCGTTTGATATCTCATCTTTTGTCACAATTCCCGAACTAAGCCCATCACACGAACATGTAACATCATGTTCACCTTTTGTAAAAGTCCCACCATTTTTTGGACAATAACTAAACAACCAAATACAATTATCAGCTCCTGAGGATTCGATTCTTGTAAAGCCTATTATATCTGGTTCCCCAAGACCACTTTTATTAGTGGCAATTGTTTGGGATTCATTTTTATTATTTCCCCCAAATAAATCACTGAACGGTGTAACCCCTGATGATGTGTCTCCTGCATTTTTATTTGTGTCATTCCCAAAAATAGAAAAAAATTGTGCTTGTTGATCAGTATTCTCGAATCCTCCGGTGCTAATACCAATAGCTGCCCCAATAATGACCAAGGTCAGTAAAAACAATAGTGCGAATTTAGAATGTTTCATATAAAATAAAAAAGAGACTGATAAAAATTAAACTATAACTACACACAGTATAGCAATGATTCTTTGACTGACCGTCAATATTACTGTGGAAACAAAAAAACCGCCTAGGCGGTTTTTTTGTTTCCACAGTAATTAATTCCACTGTAATATACTTTGATAAATTTGGTTTCCTGTTGATAAAGTGTTTGGTGTCATTCCTGGACCGAAAATAAATGGCATTCCTTCATAAGGGATAGTATCTCCGATATTATATTGTGCCAAATTATATGTTTGAGATAAATCTCCAACCAAACAGAATCCATTACCTCCAAGATATGGTGCACAGCTTGTCTGAGGTTCTCCTCCAATCGTAATGTAATTACCGTTGACAGCATTAACTGGTTCGACACGTAACCCAACTAATCCTCCGAAATTACCTTGCTCTCCCTGAGCTGCTGAATTATAAAACATCTGGACAACTCGCCAGTTTGCTGGATAAAAGAATTTGTAAAGTGTTTCATTTTGAAGACTGGCTATAGATCGAACACCGCTCGTCAATGTTGGCGCACCGTATTGTCCACCCAATCGCCTTAATGTTTCTGAGCCAGCAATACCATCTGCAACAATCCCGTTAGCAGATTGGAATTCTTCGACAGCTTTTCTTGTTAGGCGTCCAAATAGTCCATTTATACGACCGTCATAAATTCCAACATCCGACAGCTCTTGTTGCAATTCTTTTACAGCATCTATGTCGCGTACCCCGCGGTATAGGGCTTCGTTGTTTGAAATTGTTTGTTGGATGTTTGGAAATAGTTGTGTTTCTGCCCTAGAAGTAAATTCAATTCTTGAGTCTATTGGGTCTGTTGAAATATTTATATCAACACCAGCAGCTAATGCATCATTTTTTGTTACTACACCAGATAATCCGCCACATGAACAAGTTACATCATATGGCCCTGGAGAAAACTCTCCATCATTTTCTGAACAATAAGAAAATAACCACACACAGTTATCTGCCCCTGATGACTCTATTGTTGTAAGTCCGATAATATCGTCTGATATATCACGTGAATCATTTACCACCGCAGAACCAAACTCAACACCTGGATCCGTTGGGTCTGTACTATCTGACCCAACAAATGTATCGAAAGTACTGATTGTATTTATTGGCTGAATCTGTGCTGTGTCTGCCTGAAACAAACTTCTAAAAGACGAGAATATTTGTGCCTGCCCACCAGAACCTGCTCCGACACCAATGGCGATTGACCCTGTAATGATTGCGATAGCCGCCAATGCTAGAACCGAGAATTGTGATTGTTTCATAATAAATGATTTATAATAATGTTAATAACGACACCCATACAAACATGGTATGATACCCTTATTATTTCACACCCATGAAATATCCACCTGTGGAAAGATATTATTTAAATAACCATCAAATAAATTTCATGACTACATTAATGCAAAAATGGAAAACTGTTACCCCTGGACAAGCGATAATAATTATTGGAATAATTATTGGAGCCAGTATTTTGATACCATCTTTGGTAAAAAACAATAATTCTGGATCAGAAACTGATTTATCAAAAATTGTAGAACCTGTAACAAAAAATGACCACCGCATGGGAGCTAGCGAGAAAAAAGCAAAAGTCACCTTTATTGAATATTCAGATATTGATTGTCCTTTTTGTAAGCAGTTCCATCCAGTACTAGGAGAAATAGTAGAAAAATATGATGATGTTGCTTGGGTGTATCGACATTTCCCAATACCTAGCCTGCACCCAAGAGCAACCAAAAAAGCCGAGGCAGCCGAGTGTATTGCACTGCAAGGTGGTGATGATGCATTTTGGGCACTGTTAGATGACATGTTTGAATTTGGAGACTCAAAAAATTCTAGCGATTTAGACAGATTGCCAGCGTTGGTTGCAGATATGGGATATGATGCGGACAAATTTACAGCATGTTTGGATAATGATGATATGTCAGACCGAGTTCAAAAAGACATAGCGGGTGGAGCAAAAGCCGGCGTCAAAGGGACCCCACACACATTTGTAATTTTGCCAGACGGAGAAATATTATCCCAAAGCGGAGCCGTTCCAATAGAATCAATCGAACAATTACTGGAACAAGTTTTGTAAAGATGGCAGTCATAAGACAAATATCAACAAAAACTTCCGTAAGGAAGTTTTTGCATTTACCTCTAGGTCTTACGCGTCCTTCCGACCTTGGCGAGCGAACCATTATTTCAAACTGTAACCGAGTGGTCCCGCAGGAATTTTTCAGCCAGGCCAGCGTAGCGCCCCCTGGAAAATAGCGAGGTGGAGGTTTTGAAATAATGAGAGAGCGAGACGTGGTCGTCCATTTTTGTATTACTTTTTGTGGAGGCAAAAAGTAATGATAATAAAACTCTTATGTTAAAATAATCCTTATGACTAAAAAAATTACTCTAATTACTACGGGTATATTAACTGCGGTTTTTGTATTTGTTTTTTCGCTAGCCATCTCTAATTTCTCTGCACTGCGCAGCCTGCTATCTAGCGGAGTATTTCGTGGATTTGAGAAAATAAAATTATTTATTACCTTTATGGTGCCCAGTGGAAATGTAACAACATTGAATTATATATTAACAATCATAATTTCTATTTTATTGGGGGTACAAATTGCAATACTTGTAAATTATATTAAAAAACGTAGAACGTCTAGCACGGCACTTGCTGGATCAACTCATGGGGTTGCCGGTTTTACATCTGGTATTTTGGGAATGGGATGTGCCGCATGTGGGTCAGTTGTGATAACCAGCATATTTGGAACAACAGGAGGAATATTGCTTTCTTCTCTGCCACTACATGGAGCAGAATTTCTGCTATTGTCTATTGTTATAATAGCCATATCTACTATTTGGCTAATAAAGAAAAACAACCAACCGCTAGTATGTGACACCACAGACACAGACGTGGTATTATAACTGTCATATGACAACTAACCCAAACAAAAAAGACGATCTATTAAATGTTAGCCAACATGACAAATACAAGACAATTGATGTTTTAATCGAAAAAAGCAAACCAAATCAAACATTTTGGGCGCTGTTAGCATTGTCGTCAATTATTATCACAGGAGGATTACTGCTGGGAAACCAACCAATTGTTATTGGTGGGATGCTGGTTACACCCATGTTAACTCCGTTATTGGTTATCGCACTGGGTGTATCGGTTGGAGATATTTTATTGATAAAGAGAACAATATTATTAGTTCTGCAATCAGCAACCTTTGTTATTCTAGGGGCTGTTATTATGGCTGTAATATTTAATTCTGCCCCTATTCCAACCGTGCTTGCCAACACATTATCTACAGCTTTACTGTATTTTATAATTGCCCTGGTATCTGGTGTTGCTGCGACGTTTGCATGGGTACGCAAAGAAGTATCCGAAACTCTGCCAGGGGTTGCCATTGCTGTATCTTTGGTTCCACCTCTGTCTCTTATTGGTATGAATATCGCTAGATTAGAATGGGAACATACAGGTTTTTGGGCAGGAATATTTGTGTTAAACTTTATCGGTATCACAGTGGGTAGCATGGTTGTATTCTCGTTATCGCAATTCAATCGTGCTGCAGGCGAGGTAAAAGAAAAAAATGAAGAAGTCATAGTCGAAGCTCATCTGAAAAAACTCGACAAAGAATTGCGCGGAGATACGGAACATTAATAAATAACCCAGGAATGTAAATTTTTATGAAAAACAATACAAAAACTACAATTTTTCTAATAGCATTGGTCGTAATAGTAATAGGAATTATTTTTTCAATCAAAGGCGGTGATGAAAAAGTATCACCCAACGATGCACTGGCGCAACACATAACAGACACTGGGACTATTTTCTATGGAGCATACTGGTGTCCAGTCTGCCAACAACAAAAAGCACTATTTGGTCGTAGCACACGATTATTACCATATATTGAATGCTCAAAACCAAACAAACAAGGTCAAACTCAGGTCTGTATTGATGCAGAAATAGAAAGCTATCCTACCTGGGAATTTCCAGATGGTGAACGTATTTCAGGTTCTCTTTCAATAGATTTTTTGTCAGAACGAACAGGCTTCACAGGAGAATTAATCAACAGTAGTCCGGCTGTAACCAGCGAGGTGCCGGCACCAAATTTAGATAACCCCGAAAACGTCGAAGAAATGATAATAGAAATAACCACAGAATAATTTTATGGCCTTAGTTACCGTTGTATCAACAGGAGCAAGTATAGGAACAATCATCGGACAGGTGTTGATTGTTGTATTATTAATAATTGGATTTGTACCCAATTTACGCAAAAGCAAGACAGGTCAATTTATTGCAAACCGTGGATCGTTATTTGCGTTTATTGTTGCAATCGTTGCCACAATAATCAGCCTGACATATTCCGAAGTCATTGGATTTACCCCATGTCGATTATGCTGGTTCCAGCGTATAATGATTTTTCCACAAGTGATTTTGCTTGGTTTCGCATGGTTCAAGGGACTAGGAAAATCTCTGAAATTTTCTATTATAACCATGGCAAGCATTGGGGTTATCATCAGTCTGCGTCATTATATTTTGCAAGTATCGCAAGCTGTTAGTGATTGTGGTGCCGACGCGGTATCATGTTCCGCAAACTATTCATTTCATTTTGGATATATCACCATACCTATGATGGCATTGACGACCGGCCTATTAATTATCATATTAATGTGGCGAACGAAATAAACAGATAACTTGAATCAAAATAAAAAAACCTGCAAATTGCAGGTTTTATTTTTTCTCAAAAAATTTGATTTTTCCAAGTTTCCATTTTGTATACCCAACGGCCAGATAAAACTTGCCACCTTTTTCTATGCCATTTTGTTTATATCTATAGCTAAACGGGACGCGTACACCTTGTTTCTTTGATAAAACTCTTGCACATGGTGTTGTCAGAAATGTTACTGATAGCTCAAAATCTCTATCGAGAAACGGTACAGACAAGAGACTGTTTGTGGGTATATATCCACGCTGTTCGGTGATGATATCTCTGAGCCCTATTTCATCAACGAATTTAACTGTGGATTTTTTTTCTTTAACAAGAGATATCAATAGCTCCAGGGCAACTCGCCCAAGGATAATTTTCATGTATTCCTGAGGAACACCTTTAACTTTTAGATTAATGCCAACTTTTAATCTGCTAACGTTACACTGGGCTGAGAGAGTTTTCCCTTCTCGAGATAAAGTTTCACCATCAATAAACATTTTTGTTATGGTAAAAAATTCATTCAATAATTTAAATAAATGCATCCATGTGGTTTTTATTTGTGAAAAAAATTTGACGGGTTCTTGTTCAGTCTACGCTTTTCCCACTATTCGTCAAGGCTTATCGCATCATCGATTTTAAACTCCCCTATCGAGGTTCGGCGCAAATATCGCAATGTTGCTGGAACTCCCAGCTGTCGTCCGATTTCCTCGGCCAGTGTACGAATATACGTACCGCTGGCAACATCAAAACGGACACGCACGACATATCGACCATTCCCCCGGTCAAACTGGTCCAATACCTGTGCGCTATGCACCGTCATCGTTTTTGTCGGTATGCGTGGTGGCGCTTGTCCCGCCCGTGCATATTTATACAATGGTTTACCATCTACCTTCAAGGCAGAATACAATGGTGCCTGAAATTCATGTGTCCCGACAATATCACCAACAACCTGTTCGACTTTCTTTGAATCAACATCATGCACTGCGGTTTCCGTAACAATATTTCCGTCTGTATCTCCTGTGTCAGTACTGACACCCAGCAAGATTTCTGCGATGTACACCTTGGGTAGCTTCAAATAATCGTTCAGTTTTTTCGTACCTTGTCCGACACCGATAATCATCAGCCCTGTCGCCAATGGATCTAGAGTTCCTGCGTGCCCCATCTTTATTTTTCCGTGCTTTTTACGCAGACGACGAATAACGTCAAAAGACGTTATTCCTGATGGTTTGTCTATTAACATCATTTCGGGCAGTTCACTTGTATGATTATTTTCCATAGAGTATCATGGCAGTATATGGAAGATGCAGAAAAAATCAACCCAAAAGAAATATTAGCAGATCCAACAAAAGAAAAAGAATTTGATGGCCTTCCTGGTATAGACGTAGAAAATGTGACTCCTGCTAAACCTATTCAGGAGGTTTTAGATGTACCCGCACCACCACAATCACCTCTGGAACAGATGGTACGAGAAAAACAAAACGAGCTCATTAGCCTGGGGTATAATTCTGATATTATCGAACACGAAATTTTGAAACTTCAGCGTGATCATTATCGTGAACATGGTGACAAGGAAAAAGCCGACACTCATCATGTGGCATACACTGAATCACTAAGACAACATAGTCAAAAAGAACGCGAGCAAGCCAAAGAAATCACTTCTCTTGCTACAGAAAATATTAGAGAATATATAAAAACAGGAATAGAATCCGAGCAAAAATTAAAAAACCTGCGTAATGAGCTTGCAGAAATAGCGAAGCTACATAAAAAATAACCTATTCTCAAAGCTATGATTCTAAACTACACATAACTCTGTAATGTTTTGACTTTTTAGCATATTTGTGTATAATAAAAGTAAACATTTTGTACATCCTAAATCAGAGATTATGTCACAAGAGTATGATATTAATATTGCAAAAAGCAATATTTGTGCTAAATACAGGGTGTACCAAACAGAACACCCTACAGCACAACATAAATATAAAAAACAAAATTTCCTTTCTATACTACGAAAGGACCTGGTAAATTATTATATTGCAAATGGTGATGATCCGGAACAAAAGTTCATCCATGGTTTTTGTAAAGAGATTGCAAAGAAATTCTTTATAAATGCTCTGCCGTGTTTTAACAAAAAAGAGTGGCAATCTTTCCAGCAACTTTTTTTTGATAAAAAACAAGATTACGATAGAGCTCGAAAAAGAGAACGTGAGATGGCACGATTAGGTCATCACGGAATTCTAAATGAGCTTACAAGTATCGGACTAAGCTCTAACTAAAAAGCCCCGCATTTCTGCAGGGCTTTTTTTATGTAATCTTATTTCCGCGTAGCTAGCTGTACTGACTCGCCAGAAATATCAATTGTTGCAATTTCATCCATAACTCTGATCACTTTTTTGTGATAGTTCGGGGTAATCCCGACTGTTTCAGGAGGGTTGTACGCCTCGAGAATCTCGTGAATGTTTTTGTCCGCATAGTAACGAGCTGTGTTGGGATTGTGTCCCGCCAAGTTCAATGTTACTGTACGAATAGCTTCGTCATGACTTGGAAAACTAATTCCACATGATCCCCATCCGAAACCGTTGTTTCCACATGCGTTTTTGAATCCAGTGGATTCCAACATCGCAAGTGACGCAACCAAACGCCAATCCAAATCATACTTGTCCGCGTAAACAATAAAAGACTCGGCGTATTCACCAGCGGGAAGATCCCACTGTGCAAAGTACGCTTCGACTTGTTGTGCGCGAGTATCAGATACTGCCGATGTGGCAGTCGGATTAATTGGAATGAACATTGCTAACGGTGAGGCGCTGATTGCAAGCCCTGCTGCGACGGTAGGTTGCCCCACAATCAGAAAAGCTACAATTATTGACCCTACCGTAGTGTTACGAATAATAGACGAGTAATCGATTGAATTTCGTAGGTATGATGTAATTTTTTTCATAAAGCGACGGTATGAGCTCCGTCAAACTGCCAAATTTCAACGAGGAATCGAGTATGAAATTTGAGACATCCCGCAAACGTGCGTAGCACGTTATGCGGGATCCCGTTGTTTTCACATACCAAACCTTGTTTTAAGAGTCCAAAAATGCATTAAAGCGCACACTTTCAGGGGTCTTTTTCTCTTATACAAAAGAAAAAGCCCCTCTTGGGACTGCGTCCATATTAGCATTTTTTCACATAAATGTCAATAGTAAACCACGACTTAATTTAGAGTCAATATCTATAATTCCCTTGTTTTATAGACTCTCAGGAGATATCCCCTGATTCAATTTTAGCAAGAAAATTAACATGATATTATGTCTATATGAACAAATTATATACATTTTTTGGAACACTATCAGCTTTTCTATTAATATCGCAAAAGGTTTTTGCTATTGCCGCCCCCCTTACCACAGATGGTGACCCAGGACGACTATGGAAAATTTATTCTTTTCTTGTTGACAACAATCATCAGATAAAATTACTAAGTTTTATTATATTGGGAGTTGCTATAATTTCTCTTGTTGTTGCTATTGCTACAAAAAATAATCAGGGGTCGAGAACAAAAAAGATCTCCAACAAAGTGTTTTGGATATTTATTATTCTTTGGTTAGTTATTTTTGCTTTATCCAAAATTTTTATTCCTGTTTATTATTAAGCATTAAAAAAAACCACCTTGCGGTGGTTTTTTTTAATGGGTTTGTTTATTTAGCTTCTTTTTCTTTTGCAAATGGAATTCCAATATATTCAAAATATTTCATAGCCTCGTCACGTGTTTTGGCGCTAGACACCAATACGATAGACAAACCAAATGTATTTGATAGTTCTTCGTCGGCTACCTCGGGGAAAATAGTGTGTTCTTTGATTCCGATAGTTAGGTTTCCCATTGAATCAACCGCGCTACGTTTGATTCCACGAAAGTCTTTTGTTCGTGGTAATGCAACATGGATTAATTTGTCCAAAAACTGAATCATACGTGATCCGCGCAATGTAACAGACAAGCCAACAGGATCGCCTTGGCGAATCTTGAAACCAGCGATTGATTTCTTTGCTGGGCGTGCTGCAGGTTTTTGTCCTGTAATTATTGACAATCGGTCAGTTACCAATTCAATAAAGTTTTTGTTTGTCTTTGCACGTTTTCCAACACCCGAAGAAACAACGACTTTTTCTACTCGTGGAACAACCATCGCATTAGAATACCCTAAACTTTCTTTTAGGTTCTCAAACGCTTTTTGAATTTTTTCTTTGACCATTATCATAAGCAATATAGTATATAAATATTAAATCTCGTTACCGGTACGCTTTGAAATGCGAACAAATTTTTCTCCGACCAATTTTCTACCAACGCGTGTTCCTTTTTTGGATTTAGCATCGTAAATCATCACGTTTGATACATCGATTGGCATTGGCAAAGTTACCTGTGTCCCCTTGCCACCTGGGTGTTTTACGTTTTTTGTACGAACGTTAACACCATCAACAACCACACGATTGTCCGCAGGAATTGCTTTGGTAACGGTTCCGGTTTTACCCTTGTCGCGACCTGTCATTACTATTACGTTGTCTCCTTTTTTAATCTTCATAAGCAAATATTAGAGCACCTCGGGTGCTAATGAGGCAATTTTCTGATAACCGATTTCAGTAATCTCACGTGGGATTGGACCGAAAATACGGTTTCCACGAGGTTCTTTTTTCTTGTCATCGACGATGACAACAGCATTGTCGTCAAATGAAATATATGATCCATCATTGCGACGAGTTGCTTTTTTCTGGCGAACAACCAAGGCGCGCAATACGTCTTTTTTCTTTACTTGTTTTCGTGGTTCTGCAGTTTGAACTGACAAAACAACAACATCTCCGATACGAGCATATCGACGTTTTGAACCTCCGAGCACCTTGAAGACACGGCCCATCTTACCGCCAGTGTTATCAGTTATTTTAACAATTGTTCCTGGTTGAATCATAAGCTTATTTTGCGGTATTAACTACCTTGAAATGTTTATCTTTTGAAATAGGATGTGTTTCGACAATAGTCACAACATCTCCGACCTTGTGGGTGTTGCTGGCATCGTGTGCTTTGTATTTTTTGTTGGTAGTATAGTATTTACCATATTTTTGGTGCTTCACAAAACGCTCGACGTTTACCACGACGGTTTTATCCATTTTGTCCGAGACAACGATCCCTGACAAGGTTGTATGTTGTTTTGTTTTGTTTTCATTCATAAAAATTTACTCTTTGGCTGATGAACTACGCTTTGACAATTCGGTTTTGATTTGCGCTATCTGTCGACGAAGCTGTTTGGTTGAACCCGATCGGGCTCCTGCCATAGCAACCCCTGCTTTAGCAAGCTTTGTCTGAACTTCGCTCAAACGTTTGACCAATTTGTCATTATCTAGTTTTGTTAGATCATCTACCATAGGCTATGCTCCGATATCGTCTTTGCTGACAATTTTGGTTGTGACTGGAAGCTTCGACCCTGCTTTGCGCAGTGTTTCGCGAGCTTGCTCAGGAGTAAGGTTGTCTACTTCAAACATTATACGTCCTGGCAAAACTTCGAAACAAAATCCCTGTGGGTCTCCCTTTCCCTTACCCATACCCATTTCTGGGGGTTTACGTGTTACCGGTCGGTCAGGGAAAATTCGAATCCAATATTTTCCGATTTTACCAACCCCTCGTGACATTACCTTGCGGGCTGATTCAATCTGGTTTGATGTAATACGCGCAGAGCTCGTTGCCTTGAGTCCAAATGATCCATGATGAATCTTGGTACCACGAGTTTCTGTGGGAACCTTGTTTGGGTTACGACGCATTGTTTGCCATTTTCGATATTTTACTTTTTTTGGAAATAACATATGCGTTTATTTATTATCAGATTCGCGCCCCAGCGTATCTCCCTTGTAAACCCAGACCTTGATTCCAATACCACCGTATGGCAATCGAGCTGTTTCTGTGGCGTAGTCGACATCTCCGCGCAGGAATTGCAATGGAATACCACCCAATTTTACCTCCTCTCGACGGGCCATTTCGGCTCCACCAAGACGTCCTGCTACAACGATTTTTACACCTTTTACTCCGCGAACGTTTTTGATTTTTTCAGCTGTCATTTTCAATACACGTCGGAACTGCATACGCTTTTCCAACATTTCACGGATTGCCTGTGCGTTGATCGCTGCATTTGCATCGGGGTTCTCTACATCAATAACATCAATAACGAACTCTTCTGCTGGCGCCATTTGATTTTTTCGCATGAACGCTATCAAATCTTTTTTCATTTTTTGTGCGCCTTCTCCTTGTCGCCCGATAACCATTCCAGGACGTGATGTCGCCAAAACAATACGTGTTGTTTTACGTGAACGTTCGATGTCGATTTCAGCGACATATTTTCCTTGGAGTTCTTTTTCAAGAAAACCACGGATTAATTCATCTGCAACGACTTGGTCGCTGTATTTTTTACCAATACCAAACCAGCGTGATTTCCAACCACGGATGATTCCTAGACGTTGTGCATATGGATGTACTACTTTACTCATAAGCTATTTTTTGGTTACGGCCTTCTTTGCAGGTTTTTCTGCAACAACCGTTTTATTAACTGGTTTTGGTTCGGCTTCAGCCAATTCGACAGTGACTCGGCTAGTTCGCTTGTGAATAGCAGATGCCATTCCACGAGCTCGAGGGCGGAAACGTTTTAATGTTGGGCCTTCGTCAACCGTAATCTTGCTGATTTTTAGTGTTTCTATTGTTTTTCCGTCATTGTTTGATGCATTGGCTGCTGCTGATGCAATTAGTTTTGCTACGGCTTCTGCAGCACGCTTTGGAGCGTATTTCAACAGCGACAAAGCTGATGCTACGTTTTTTCCGCGCACGGAATCAGCCACAAGACGAACCTTGCGAGGTGATTGACGATAATTTTTAAGAAAAGCTTTCATGGTGTTATTTTAAATGTTTTATTGGTTTATTTTGCTGATTTAGCTGATTTTGCTGCTGTAATTTCTGCCTCACGTTTCTTTTGTTCTAGCTCCTTCATCAGTTTACCTCCATGACGGTGGAATGTACGTGTTGGAGAGAATTCTCCTAGACGGTGTCCAATCATGTCCTCGGTAATCAGAACATCTATGTGTTTTCGGCCGTTATGTACACCAAACTTGAAACCAACCATTTCTGGGCTGATTTGGCTGGCGCGTGCCCATGTATTAATAACCCCAGTTTCATCTGGTTTTTTGTCTGCGATCTTCTTTAGAAGTTTCGCATCAATATATGGTCCTTTTTTGATTGATCGTGTCATATTTAAAAGTCGTAATAACTGCCCTAGTATACACAGAAACGTAAAGAAATCAATCAACAGGCGCGCCCATAACGGGTTCTGTTGTTATCTCGTAAGTTGTCTCTATATATCCCAAAGGGAGTAATACCCAGCTATACTAGCAAATATGGAATTGATTGTCAACAAAAAAGCCATACTTCGTCATGCTGAATTTATTTCAGCATCTGAGGTTAAATTTACCACCCAACAAAAAACTGCCAAAAGGCAGTTTTTTGTTGGGTTTCTATTGGAATCGTTTTGTCTTGCGACGTTTAACGATGTTTTTGTTTGAGTATTTCTTTGATTTTCGTGTTTTAACTCCGTAGGCCAATTTACCTTGACGAGTTTTTGGGCCACGACGAAGTCCGATTCCTTGTTTACCTTCTCCACCACCATGAGGGTGATCGACAGGGTTCATCGCAGAACCACGAACCGTTGGGCGGCGTCCCATGTGTCGGGCACGTCCAGCCTTTCCGATTTTTACCAGTTTGTATTCTGGGTTTGAAACTTCTCCGACTGATGCAAACGCTGTGTCGGGTACCTTGCGAATTTCGCCTGATGGCATTTTCAGCAATGTTTTCCCTTCATCATGCGCTGTTACCTGAACGTAGGTTCCCGCGCTACGAGCCAATTTAGCCCCACCACGTGGTTGTAGTTCAACAGCATAGACGAATGTTCCTACAGGAATATTCACCAACGCCATACGGTTTCCAGGTTTTACCTCGGTTTTTTCTGAGACAATCAATGTGTCTCCAACTACTACTTTTTGAGGTAGCAATGTATAGCGTCGTTCTCCATCGGCATATACCAATACCCCGATAAATCCGTTACGGTTGGGATCATATTCCACCGTTTCAACACGGGCAGGAATATCGCGTTTATCGAACAAGAAATCAATCTGTCGATACATTCGTTTGTTTCCACCCCCTTTGTGGCGAACAGAAATACGCCCTGATGAAGCGCGCCCAGCATGCTGTTTGCGTCCCTTGGTTAACTTTTTGTTTGGTTCAGTGGCTGTCAAAACTTTGCGGTAATCAATACCGGTCATACCTCGACGCCCATTTGAAGTTGGTTTATATTTTTTAATCATGTTATGTGTCACTAGTTATCGGATAGTGAGAACCATAGTTTTTTAATAAATTACTCGACTTATGCCAATGTTATACTGTCTCCCTTTTTCAGATAAACATAAGCTTTTTTCTCGGTTTTAGTTCGCCCCCATCCCTTTCGCCAGATAGCTACTGGTTTTCGACGAGTAATGCGAACTTTTTCTGCATCAACTCCGTACATTGCCTTGATGGCTTTTTTTACATCTTGTTTGTTTGCGCGAACGGCAATATCAAATGTATATACGTTATTTTCTGACAGAACTGCAGCTTTTTCGGTGATACGTGGACCAACGATAACTCCTGCGGAAGCCAAAGATTGCGCTGTTTTATCTCCTTTTGATTCAGTAGTCGGAGCTACATCTGTTTCTTTTTTCTTTTTGTTTAAAATTCCCATAGGCATTATTTGTTATCGCTCGTTTCCCCCAAAAGCACCGACATGCTCTTTTCCGGAGTGCTGATAATCAAATACCGGTATTTCATAACATCCAATACGTTCAAGTTACGAACATCTTCGATGGTTGTATGTCCCAAGTTGCGGAACCCCAACGCTGTGTTGGTGTCTCGCTCTGGCACCACCATGAAAATGTTGTTGTGCTTTGGTGTGTTGATTGTTTCGAATCCTGCGATAGTTTCCAATCCCTTCAAAGACGCTACAGCTTCTTTGGTTTTAGGGGCTGACAAGTTCATGTTGTCTACGAATAGAATTCTTCCGTTACGTAGTTTTTCTGACAATGCAACATACAAAGCTTTTTTTCTCATCTTTTTGTTGATTTTTTTGCTGTAGTCTTTGTCGTTTCGTGGTCCGTGAGATACTCCTCCACCAATCCAGATAGGGCTACGTCGTGACCCGTGACGAGCACGTCCTGTTCCCTTTTGTTTCCAAGGTTTTTTACCTCCTCCGGAAACTTCTGATCGGTCTTTGGTGTGAGCCAAAGCAGTTCCAGCGCGACGATTTGCCTGCATAGAAACAACCACCTGGTGTACCAAATCGGCATTCCATGGTTGATTGAAAACAGTCTCAGGAACATCAAATGTTCCAGCCTCTTTCCCTTGTGTATTGTAAATAGTAGTTTTCATACGCAAATTATGATTTAGCTGAAACGATTTCCAGTAATGTTCCGCGTCGACCTGGTAATGCTCCCTTGATAAGCATTTCATTTGTTTCCAAATTAACCGCCAAGACTTTGAGTCCCAGGGTTGTGTGTCGATCAGATCCAGTACGTCCTGGCATTTTCATACCCTTGAACACACGTTGTACTCCACCGGCACCAATAGATCCCCCGGTTCGTTCATGGTGTTTGTTACCATGGCTACGTCGTGATCCGCCAAAGTTATAACGTTTTACAACACCTTGGAATCCTTTACCTTTGGTGATTCCTGTTACCTGTATAGCATCTCCTGGTGCAAAGGCTTCGACGGTAGTCGTATCCCCTGTTTGTGCATCAGATGCTGTTGATAGGCGGAATTCACGCACGTAACGGAAATTCCCCAGCTCTTTCCAGGCTCCTTTTTGGGCTTTGTTAATGTTCTTCTCTTTGCGGACGCCGAACCCGACTTGTACCGCGTTGTATCCATCGTTATCAGCAGTTTTTACCTGTGTTACAACAATGGGCCCCGCCGCTACGATTGTAGCTGGGATCACTGTTCCATCCTCGGCAAAAAATTGCGTCATGGATTTTTTCTCTCCAAGAATAAATTTCATATATTCTTATTGGTTTACCGTACCGACAATCGTTATCTGGTACATATAAACGTAAGCCTGTTAATTAAAGTGATTCTCGGACCCTGTATCTACGATATTGTACAGGTATCTCGAATGCCCTATCTTACGGAAAAAGTGATGAATGTCAAGCATTTCCAACGGCTCACGCGTGAGCCATTGGAATTGCCTTGAAGTTGACTTTTTATACATAATTATATAAAGTTATCCCCACCTAAACATGCGATGGTCGCATATAGAGGTTTGGTATAATAAAAACAACCCCCTGCAGAGGGTTGGAAAAACTACAAATTTAGTTATTCTCGAAAAAAATTCTTTGAAGCGCCTATTATGGGCGTTTTATTGTTTCCCTAACAGTAAGGTGCGGGTACCGCAACGCATACTCTCGAGTAACAATCCGTCCAGTGACGGCGCTCCTATATATATAGTAAACTGACATAAAAAATGTTTATTACTAATTCTTTTAAGACAATTATTTCTGCATATTCGACTGCAGCCATTCTACGCGCGTAGGGGAAAAATTGACAAACAAAAAATCGCTTCCAAAGACAGCAACACCAGCAAAAATTAATCCACCGATTGCGACACCAGTAGTCAGGTGTCGCTGTCTCTAAAAACGATTTTGAGGTTCTCCAGCTCTCTAGTTTTTTAGTGAATAAATGCCTTTGCGATAACTAATAATGGTGTCGCTTATATATTATACAATGAAATTAGATTTGACACCACATCAAATCATGTGGATTGTGTGGATAAACTCCAAATATCACACGTCTTCCGACCTTGCCGAGCGAATCCATGTTTTCGAAACGAAAGTGAACGTTTCTAATTTTTCAGCCAGGCTAGCGTAGCGCCCCCTGAAAAATAGTAAACGAGAGTTTCTGAAAACATTATGAGCGAGGTGTGGTCGTGGTCTTTTTGGTTACTTTTTGGGCATACAAAAAGTAATGTGTTAATTCCTCTGGATTCTGAATGCGGAGCATTACAGAATGACGCTTTTAGGAAGGTAATTATCCCCCTAGATCCCGGATCAAGTCCGGGAAGACGCGAGAGGCTGGGAGGCAATGTACACACAATGTATGTACAGACGATATTTATGTAAAACAAAAACCGCCCTTGCGAGCGGTTTTTTGTTTTACATCATCTTGACATCAATCTCTACCCCAGAAGGGAGAGTTAGATTGGTCAATGCGTCGATCAATTTTGGAGACGGATTGATCATATCAATCAATCGTTTGTGTACACGGATTTCGAACTGTTCACGCGCGTCCTTGTGGACGAATGTTGAACGGTTTACCGTATATTTTTTGATTTCAGTTGGCAATGGAACTGGGCCTGCGATGACTGCGTCATAACGAGCTGCGGTATCCATGATTTGCTTTACCGATGTATCCAAAACTTTGCTTTCGTATGCGCGCACACGAATTCGTAGTTTTACATTGTCGTCTTTTTTCTTTTTTTCTGCCATAAAATTTGGAGATTAGCTAGTCTTGATTAGGCACGTCCTTGATACGATGTACCAAGAATATCCTAGCGCCTGCCCGACCCTAGAATAGGGGCGGGCCTTGTGGAATTGGATTACGCAACAATTTTTGTTACAACTCCGGCCCCCACGGTACGACCTCCTTCACGGACAGCGAAACGACGTTGTGCTTCTAGCGCAATTGGGGCTACCAATTTAACCTTGAAAGTCACTGTGTCTCCGGGCATAACCATTTCAACACCTTCGGCTAGTTCAACTTCTCCTGTAACGTCAGTTGTACCGATGTAGAATTGTGGTTTGTATCCCTTGAAGAAAGGTGTGTGACGACCTCCTTCTTCTTTTTTAAGAACGTAAACTTCACATTCAAATTCTGTGTGTGGTGTAACGGTTCCAATAGCTGCCAAAACCTGTCCACGCGTGATGTCTTCTTTTTTGATACCACGCAACAAGATTCCTGCATTATCTCCGGCCATACCTTGTTCCAACTGCTTGTTGAACATTTCAACTCCAGTTACTGTTGTTTTTCGTGTGTCTTTTAGACCAACGATTTCAACTTCTTCTCCGACGTTTACGATTCCGCGTTCAATTTTACCTGTAACAACGGTTCCGCGCCCTTCGATTGAAAAGATGTCCTCGATTGGCATCAAGAATGGTTTTTCAGTATCACGTTCTGGTACTGGAATCCATGTATCCATGGCTTCGATCAATTCTGAAATCCCAACTGCCCATTTATCATCCATGCTTGTAGCTTCTGCAGCTTTCAAACCTGAACCTTTGATAATAGGAGTGTTTTCTCCGTCGAATCCGTTAGATGTCAAAATGTCACGAATTTCTTCCTCTACCATCATGATCATTTCTTCGTCATCTACCATGTCAACCTTGTTAATGAAAACAATAATCTTTGGCACACCAACTTGTTTTGCCAACAATACGTGCTCACGTGTTTGTGGCATCGCTCCGTCGGTTGCAGCAACCACAAGGATAGCTCCATCCATCTGAGCCGCACCGGTAATCATGTTTTTGATGTAATCGGCGTGACCTGGCGCATCAATATGCGCGTAGTGACGATTTGCTGATTCGTACTCCTGGTGAGAAAGAGCGATAGTAATACCACGTTCTTTTTCCTCGGGAGCATTGTCGATATCTGCATAGTCTTTCTTTTTAGCAAGACCTTGCATTGACAATACGTTAGTTATCCCTGCTGTTAATGTTGTTTTACCATGATCGACGTGACCAATGGTCCCCACGTTTACGTGAGGTTTTGAGCGATCAAATGCTTCTGCTGCCATAACGCTGTTGATTAAACATCGTAGTACTTGCCCCAGTCGAGAGCCCTACTAATCAGGTGCTGCCGAGAGGTCCAATACCCACGCGTTCAATATAAATAATTAATAAAAGCAATGTGTTGTCGTCAGGGGGACCCTGCCGAAATGTTCGCAATGCTCACATTTTTGCAGTTCCTGCAACATCACATTCTTATATACCCATCGCTGGCTTAGTTATGAACATCTCGCTACGCTCGACGTTCGCAACCTTCGCTGCGCTCGGTTATAAAACGCTTACTTTCCGTGCACCAGAAAGCAAACAAAAAACGCACACTTGCGTTGCGAATAATATAGCACGGTATATGGAAAATAGTCAATAGAAAAAGCCCTGGTTGCCCAGGACCTTTTCATAAAGCTGGTCTCTACTAATAAGCCGAATTTTGTCCCCCGTATCCATAAGATACGGATGCACAAGTATGTGTCTGCGATGATTGTCGCCAATCACCTGTAGCGGCACTCTACGATAAACGTAGCTCGGCCTTGCACTCGGATAAGGATTTTGCCGTTTCACCCCAGTGTTACCACTGGATTATTCCCAAAGGAATTCATTGGCTTTCGCCGCCGACGTCACTGCTCGCACCTCTATAGTTACCTACGACAGGCGTTACCTGCTACCTGGTTCCACAAATAAATGTGGGAGTGTTCGGACTTTCCTCGGGCTGGTTCGCAAGCGAACCAGCCCGCACTTGTGTTGTAGAGACTTATATATATTATAGCATAATTTCTTGACAAAATCAAGATATCGTGATAAATTTACAAAGAATTAAAATTTATATTAATATGAGTGACGGAATAACAGAGGCTCGTACCTTGAGTAATTACACAGAAGATGGAAAGATATTTTGGGAAAAAGCACTTCTTTTTTTACAAAACAAAGAAGGTTTGACGAAGCTTAGATTAGCCGCAAAAACTTTTGCCCCCCCCAGCTAATGCTGGGGGATTTTTATTTACCCACACAAAAAAATGAGCGAGGTTGAACCTCACTCATTTTTTTGTATTTTTTAGATTTATTCCCAATCCAGATTGGCTCCGGTTTGGTATTCTGTTACGCGTGTTTCGAAAAAGTTCTTTTCTTTTTTCAAATCGATGATTTCTGACATCCATGGGAATGGATTTTCATCACCGTAAACTTTGACTAATCCAATACGTTCCAGACGTCGGTCAGCAATATAGCGAACATATTGTTCGATGGCTTCGACGTTCAGTCCCAGGATTCCCCGTGGCAGAGCATCACGAGCGTACGCGATTTCCAATTCGACAGCTTTTTTAATTTTATCAGTGATGTCATTTTTGAATTCATCCGTCCAAATAGTTGGATTTTCTTTTACAATTTCGTTAATCAAATCAGCACCAAACGCCAGGTGAACTGATTCGTCGCGTAAAATAAACTGGAACTGTTCCCCAACACCAACCATTTTTTGTTGGCGCAAGAATGACAACATCATAACGAATCCAGCATAGAAAAAGATTCCTTCCATGATGATGTAATATCCCACCAAGTCATGCACGAATTCCTGGACATCTGCGTCAGTCTTGATTTCAAAATTAGGATCCATGATTGATTTTGTCATGTTTATAACAAATTCATCTTTCTCGTGAATAGATGGAATTGTTTCGTACATCGTATAGATCTCTTCGGGGTCTAGACCTAATGTATCGCAACAATAAATGAATGTATCAGTATGCACGGCTTCTTCGTAGGCTTGACGTAACAAATATTGACGACATTCTGGATTAGTAACATGTTTATAAATCACCAAAACAATGTTGTTCGCAGTCAATGATTCAGCTGTGCTGAAAAATCCCATGTTCCACATAACCACACGGCGCTCGTCTTCGGTTAGAAAATCTTTGGCTTTCCACTGCTCGACGTCCTGTTGCATGTTGACCTCTTCGGGGGTCCAGTTGTTCGACACACCGTCTTTGTAGTGTTGACGCGCCCATTTATACTTCATGGGAAGTATTTTGTTGGGGTCGGTTGCGCTGTTACGAAGAATTGATTTTTCAGACATAAATATACAGAGTTAAGTTTATAATCAACGAGATCCTGAAATAAATTCAGGAAGACGCAGTTGCGTTACTGACATGACTCACATGTTTCATCATTATACACATGAAGCTTGGTCTTGGAAACGGTGATTTTTTCTGTTTCAACAACAATATCAGATGGAGTTGGTTGGTCGTCGTATTTTTTATTGATATCAATGGTTGATTTTTCAATTGACGTAGCCCCTAGTGTTCGCAGATAATATGTAGTTTTTAGCCCCATTTCCCATGCTGCCATATAAATATCTGACAGATATCGTCCTGATTGAGTTTTGGTAAAGATGTTCACTGATTGTGACTGATCCATCCATTTTTGACGACGCGCTGCATGTTTGATAATCCACATCGCATCAATTTCGAAAGATTCTTTGTATTTGTCTTTGACCCATACTGGAACATTGTTCATGTTCTGAACAGAACCATCGTAATATTTCAGACGTTCCATCATTTCTTTGTCCCACAATCCTAGTTTCTGCAAATCATCTACCAGATAATTATTTAACACGGTGAATTCCCCACTAAAGTTTGATTTCACGTACAAGTTTTTGTAGATAGGTTCAATAGACGGCAATTGTCCAGAAATATTGGCAATCGTTGCGGTTGGGGCGATAGCTAATGTGTTACTGTTTCGCATACCGTGCGCTTTGACATGATCACGAACAATTTTCCAATCCATTTTTGAATCCAACGGAACACCTGTCTCCAATCCGCGTTCGTCTTCTAGGATTTTCATGGTGTCGATTGGGAATAATCCACGGTCCCATTTTGAACCTTTGTAGCTTTCATACGCCCCCTTTTCTTTTGCTAATTCTGATGAACCTAGAATTGCGTGATATGAAACAGTTTCCATCATTTCATCAGACAGCTGAATTGCCTCGTCACTATCAAATGGTAAATTCATTTTATATAGCATGTCTTGGAATCCCATAACCCCCAGCCCCACCGGTCGGTGACGGAAGTTAGAATTTTTTGCTTCTATGGTTGGGTAAAAATTCAAATCAATAACATTGTCTAAAATACGCATTGCTATCTTTACTGTTTTTGCAATTTTTTCATTATCAATTTTTCCATCTGCGGTTACGTGTCGCATCAAACTGACAGATCCTAGATTACACACAGCTGTTTCATCAGCGCTAGTATTCAAGGTAATTTCTGTACACAGGTTTGAACAGTTCACCATCCCCACGTGGTCTTGTGGGCTACGGATGTTTGATGGGTCTTTGAATGTTACCCACGGGTGTCCTGTTTCGAACAACATCGTTAATTGTTTTCGCCACAGGTCGCGTGCTTTCATGGTTTGGAACAAGTGAATTTCTCCAGCTGCTACTTTTGCTTCGTAGGCTTCGTAGGCTTTTTCGAATTTTTTTCCATAGGTATTGCTCAGTTCTGGGACTTCTTCGGGGCTAAACAATGTCCAGTTTTCATCTTGTTGGACACGTTTCATAAACAGGTCAGAAATCCATGCAGCTGTGTTTATATCATGCGTACGACGTCGGTCATCCCCTGTGTTTTTACGCAAATCCAAGAATTCTGGGAAATCCAAGTGCCAGTTTTCCAAATATACCGCAGTAGCACCACGTCGTTTACCTGAACGGTTAATAGACGCCGTAGTCGAGTCAACAATTTTCAAAAATGGGATCAATCCCTGTGAACGAATGTTGATAGTTTTCACCATAGCATTGGTTGCGCGAATTTTGGTCCAAGCTGTTCCAATCCCTCCTGAATATTTCGACAGCTGAGCATTATCCCCGATAACCTTGAAAATATGGTGCAAATCATCATCCACGTAGTTCAAATAACACGAACTCATTTGTGCATGTACGGTTCCAGAATGAAGAAGGGTCGGAGTTGACGACACATAGTCTAATCGTGACAGCACGTCATAAAATTCAATCGCGACAGCTGTGGGGTCTTTTTCCTCGAGCGCTAGCCCCATGGCTACGCGCATCCAAAAATATTGTGGTAGTTCCCAAATCTTTTGCTCTGAATCTTTCGAGAAATAACGGTCTTGCAAAACCTGTGCCCCCATGTAATTAAACAAATGGTCACGTTCTGGTTTCAATGCTGCTGACAATTTTGCAAAATCAAATTTTTCACCCAGACGAGTGTCCAGACGTTTGTCATCAATCAAATGTTTGATGCTGATTTCTAGACCATCTGAATGTTTCTTGGCAAATCCATCTTCGAATTCATTAGTGCCAATGACATCCTTGTACAAATCATTGAATAACATCCGTGCGGCAAGTTTCGCATACACGGGGTGCTCCTCGACATGTTGTTTTAGTACCATAATCAGAGCGCGGTTAATTTCACTGATGGTAATTCCATCATACATGTTCAGTTTTACGGAATCCAACAATTCATCCACATTTATTTGGTCGGCTCCCTGGTCTTCGTATCCTGCCACCAAATTATTTAACATTTTTTCGATCTCTTTGGTTTTGAATGGAACCAAATTCCCATCACGGTCTGTGATATTGATTTCACTGCGGTCTGCGCGTCCAACACGCTCCGCCAATTCAGCTTCTCGTAATTTTTTGCGCTCCTCGCGATACAATATATATGATCGCGCCACATTAAAGTCACCACGTTCTGCAATTTTTCGCTCTGCGGTGTCTTGGACGTCTTCGACTCCGGGTAATCTCTCCAAGAAAATAGCATCCAAAGCTTCAACAATTTGACTAGTCAAAACCACAAGATCATCAGAGCCAATTTGATGTCCGTTTGCTATATAAGCACGTTCTATTGCGACGGTTATTTTTTCGGGAGTGAATTCAACGACATCCCCGCTACGCTTTTTGATCATTTGTGGTGACATAAAAAATACATTAGTTATGTTTTCTAATAATAACGACTTGTGAAATTTGGCTATCTCTGGAAAGAAGGTCTGTTACCTCTTCGTCTATCCATTGTACTACCCGATGACCTCAAGTGCTGTTGAAAACCATAAAAACACCGAACCGTGGTACATAAAAAAAATAGGGTCAAATATGACCCTATTTTTTCCCCGAAAACACTCGGAGAGAAATTTTTTATAACCACGCAAGAGGGGTTTTCCACAGAAACTACCGAACATTAACTAAATCGCCAACTTTCCAACCCAATCCACCAGCGATTCCACTACGCACCTCGAGAACATACTGCGACGGAGCCGGAGACCGGAAAGATTCTGGAAAAGATTCCGGAGAAACCTGGTGTTCGATATGTGTTATGCGATATTCATCATCAATCCAAATAATATCTATGGCAAATTCCATGTCTTGCATCCAAAACGCATAGTCACCCTGAGAGTCAAAAACAAAAAACATTCCCTGCTTATCAGATATGGCAGAACGATGAGATAATCCAGATGATCTTTTTTGATTTGTATCTGCAATGGCAACAGAAAAAGTATTGTTCTGGATAGTAACCATCCCATCATCATAACTGTCTGGTATTTTTGCTGAAACAGCTCCAACTACAGCAACCCCGATTATAATAAAAAATGTAAACACTATCGTGGGTAATATTTTTTTTCTTTTCATAAAAACTATTATAACCCGAAAAAATATTTTGTTTGTTTTTTATCCATTAATCTCGTATAATCATACTCATGACAGCAAAAACCAATCCTTCTTCAGAAAAGACTTCTTCATTTGGATCCGCAATGTGGGAATTGGTTCGATTCGCAATTATCGCACTGATCATTGTTATACCCATTCGTATGTTCATCGCCGAACCAGTCAGTGTCGAGGGGACATCAATGGTTCCAACTTTCCAAGACAAAGATTATTTAATTGTGGATGAAATCAGCTACGTATTCAATGACCCCGATCGCGGAGATGTCATAGTATTCGAATTTCCAGGAACCGAACGAAAACTTGGTCACGGACGACTGTTGATCAAAAGAGTCATCGGACTTCCCAGCGAAACAGTAACTTTAAAGAACAACGTAGTAACAATTACAAATAATGACCACCCCCAAGGATTCGTATTGGATGAACCTTATCTCGACAACAGTGTTATAACAAGCGGGGCAATAACAACAATACTGGGTGATGATGAATATTTTGTAATGGGAGACAACCGCCCGCATAGCTCTGATTCACGTTCGTGGGGCTCACTACATCAAAGAGCAATCGTCGGACGAGCCATGTTACGAATGTATCCATTTCAAAATTTCTCTTTCTTGCCTGGTCACCTAAGAAAATATTCCACCGAATAACTATTATTATTTCATCCAACTATCATCTAATTAATCTATATGGCAATTCCAAAAAACAACAAAGACTTATTGCAATCCCCCAAAGGAACCCGAGATATTTCTGGAGATGATTTTTACCGCAAACAAGGATTTTTCGAAAAAGCTCAAGAGATATGTGAATACTATGGATTCAGCGGACTAGAAACCCCAGCAATGGAATATGAAAATGTCTTTGCAAAAGGCGTTGGAGCAGGGACTGACATTATCGATAAAGAAATGTATGAAATAAAGACGCGGGGCGCTAATAAATTGGTATTAAAACCAGAACAAACTGCAGCCACTATGCGTTCTTATATAGAACACGGAATGCAGTCACAACCGCAACCTATTATGTGGTACGGACAAGGCCCACGATTTCGACATGACAAACCACAACGTGGTCGCTACCGACAATTCTATCAATTTGACTTAGACATATTGGGTAGCGGTAAGCCAATCATGGACACCATGGTAATTCATATTGCCTACAAAATCCTTGGCGAGGTAGCGGGGTTAGATAAAACAACTATCCGTATCAACTCTATCGGCGATAAAGATTCCAGAAAGGAATACTCCAAGGCGCTGACAGCTTTTTATCGTAAAAACATTTCATCTATATCAGCCAAAGACCGCGCACGTTTATCAACCAACCCACTGCGTGTTCTTGATTCAAAAGAACCAGAAACAGTAGAGATAAACAAAACCGCCCCACAATCAATCGAATTTTTAAACACAGTCAGCAAGAAACATTTCCGTGCGGTTTTGGAAAACCTGGACGAACTTGAGATTCCATATGTTATTGATCACACATTGGTGCGCGGGTTGGATTATTACACCCACACTGTATTTGAATTTTTTAATGAGACAGACAACCCTGATGAAAAACCATTGGCTCTAGGTGGTGGTGGACGTTATGATGGATTGGCAAAAAGCATGGGACACAACAAAGAAGTCCCTGCCGTTGGATTTGGTTTGGGTGTTGACCGAATAATGGAAATATCAACCGCTGATCTATCACCAAAAGTCCGCAAATCACCAAAAGTATTTTTCATACAACTAGGAGACGAGGCAAGAATGAAATCAATGAATGTTATCGAGGAATTGCGTGGGGCCAACATTCCGATTCAACATTCATTGTCCAAGGACGGTCTGTCTGCGCAACTGGGTATAGCAGAAAAATCAGATGCGCCATATGCATTGATATTTGGACAAAAAGAAGCCATGGATGGAACAGCAATAATTCGAACACTGGGTGAACGCAAACAGAAAACCGTAAAAATCGAAGACCTTGCAAAATATATTAAAAAATTGAAATAAGAAAAACCGTTTGCTACGCAAACGGTTTTTTGTATTGTATAAAACAATAATTACACTTTTTCCTCTGGTAACTCAGGAACAAGGCTTTGCAACCATTTCCCTTGTGCTATTAAAAACTCAAGAGCTTCATTCCATGTCATTTCATGATCATCCGATATCTTAATTCCTGGAGCAGAAACAGCTGGAGAGTCTTCTTTGTAAAAATCTACATATTCTTGATGATTACCATTGAGATCACCAAAAACATGCCTAGCCATATCTGCTGACAAGAAAAGAACCCCTGGTGTTATTATTTCATAACAAGATGGGTTTAAAACACCAAAATCCCAATCTACAACAAAAAAAGAATTCTTTTCGTCGTCGTCGCTCTCATTGACCGTGTAATCCCCCTCTTCTTTAAGGACTGCGTGCACTCTTAGTGCCCAACCATACTCTTTACAAATTTGTTGAAGTATTTTTTTCCATTCGATCAGACGATTTTTTGCTTCTTTGTCTGGTGTGAAATCTGTTAAAAGTTCTGGAATTATTATTGCCATAATTTTTAGTTTTTTTGTTCACATAAAAGATACCACCATGGCAAAAGGTTGTCAATCATAAAAAAAGTTGTATAGTGTCTTTATGAAACAACCCATTATCCAAGAACCTCACCCCACATTGCGCACGGTTGCGCATGAAATTCCGGTGGACGAAATAACCAGCGACACAGCACAGACAGTCATCCAGGATTTGTTTGATACCTTGGTGCACGAATCAGACGGTGTCGCAATATCAGCTCCACAAATTGACCAATCTGTCCGCATCTTTGTAGTCTCTACCAGAGCATACAACCAAAAAGATACCGATGACTTGCCAACTGTTTTCATAAACCCTGTCATTACCCATGTCAGTAAAAAAACAGAAAAAGGCGAAGAGGGTTGTCTTTCAATTCGTTGGGTGTATGGAAACGTCGAACGCCCAACAGATGTGACTGTGACCGCATACGATGAGACTGGAGAGACTTTTACAGTAGAAGCCAGTGGTTTTGTCGCTCGTGTGTTACAGCACGAAATTGACCACCTGGATGGGATATTGTTCACAGACAAAGCAACAAACATCAAAAAACTTTCCGACGAAGAAGCTGTAGAATATCAGAAAAAATCCCAAGAGGGTATGTAATTATGAAATTCTCTTTTTTTGGAACACCCGACATCGCCGCGCAGACACTCGACACTCTCGAGGGGCTTGGTTTTGTACCCACTG
>Ga0224506_10000661_pt1 | contig 27585 bp, 26 predicted proteins | sample SF_Jan12_sed_USG_2_FD_169108 | JGI IMG/M metagenome (GOLD analysis project Ga0224506, IMG submission 169108) | Sediment microbial communities from San Francisco Bay, California, United States - SF_Jan12_sed_USGS_8_1 | ecosystem: Environmental > Aquatic > Marine > Sediment | place: USA... | reverse complement strand
CGTTTGTGTTAGGAATCTCATTGTGCTTGATTGGTGCCTTTTTGATGTTTGAAGGAAATATTTTGGGAGAGAACAATACTGGTTGGGCAATTGTTATAGGGATAGTAGGAATCGGCTTAATTGCCACATCAGGTGTAAGGTTGCTGAAACCCAAGAAATCCTAAAAAGAAACATGTGCATCAATTGCCTACTGGCAATCATAGTCTATTGCATGTATTCATTGAAGAAATGGAGACTAACAAATGAACATGAGTAAATTAATGGACATCATCTTCATTTGCTCCTTTATCATTTTCAATATTTCAGTGAGTGCTCTCTACATTGCAACCAAACTTGGTAACATGGTGCTCGTGCAGGTGTGTGGTGCCATTGTTCTTTCTCTGATAATTCCTTTCACTATCACATTGTTAGGATATACGAAAGAGAAGCCAGAGAAAAGGGTGATAATATCTCATGCATTTATTCTCTTCTATCTCTTTCTGGAATTATCATTAGATTACATCCTTAAAATTCCATTCAGAGAAATACTGGCAATTCATGTCCTCTACATTATAGTCTTCTATGCTGCTATGTTCAGTATGATAGGTGTTTCCTTCAGCAAAAACAGGAAAATGGGATTTGTGGTGATCATAACATTCTTGATATTGATAGGATGTCTAGTGTACTATCTATTACCTTTCTAAAATTTAGGCACCCTAGAGTTTACCTTAAGCTTGTTCCACAAGTCATAAGAACATAGTTCTAGAAGATAGAAACATGGAAACTTTCCTTAAAATAGACAGTATCATGTTCTATGTGTCTGATCTGGAGAAATCAGCCAAGTTCTATGAGAGTGTTTTGGGATTGAAAGTTGGCTGGACTGACAAGGAAGAGAGAATGATAGGTTTCCTATTCCCTGAAAGTGATTCAGAAATAGTCATTCACAATGACCCTGATCTTCCCAACCCATCTTTCAGCTTCATGGTGAGAAATGTTGAGAAGTTCTGTGATAAATATGAAAAGAGAGGATACAGAATAGTCAAAGAACCTTTTGAAGTGAGATGTGGCAAATTTGCAGTTCTGGCTGATCCAGATGGAAATGAGCTGCCAATCATAGACCTTACAAAATTTGGTGACAAACCCAGATATGATGAGTAGTTCTTACCATAAATCGTTTTGTCTTACAATGAAGTTTCTTCCACAAGCCATAAAAACTGAAGAAAGCGAATTATATGGCTGATGTAACATGGGAAAACTAAAGGATATTGACTACAAGATTCTTTCTGAGTTGATGAAAAACTCCAAGACGAGTGATAGGCAAGTGGCTAAGAAAATTGGGGTATCTCAACCAACTGTCACAAGAAGGAGAGCAAGACTTGAAAAGGATGTAATTGATGGCTATTCTGCTATTCCCAAATGGGAGAAACTTGGGTATAAGATTCTTGCATTTACATTCGTCAAAACCAGAATGCTTCTTGGACCAGAAGAGCAGCATAAGGCAGATCATAAGATGGCATTAAAATGGATGAATGAACATCCTAACGTTATATATGCTGCTGGATGTAGGGGACTAGGGTGGAATGGTTTCATGATTTCGGTTCACAAGAGCTACTCAGACTTTGACAACTTCATTGTCAGACATAATGGTGAAATTGGACCAACATTAGATAATATTGGAAACATTCTTGTGAATCTTGACGGAAGTCAAACTCTGAAGCCTTTGCATTTGAAATACCTAGCAGAAGCATTATCTGAATAAGACTAAGCAATTTATCATTCTGCCACTATTCATGATAGCAACACTACTAGCAATCGTACTGTGCAGAAGAAAAAGAGCAAAGTGAGTGTGGTTGCTAGCTCCTGTTAGATTGAGTTTGTTCCACAAGTCATAAAGCTCAATAATGTGGTGGTTATATATGCTACAGGAATTGGATTTTCGTAAAATAACTGCAAATGAGCTTCCATATGTTTCTTATCTCTGCCTTTGGGGTGTCAGCAAAAAGCAGAAGGAAGCTATGAAAGGGCATATGAAGAGGAGACTTAAGTGGATTGAGGAGATGTGGTCAAAGGGACTAGAAATCATAGTAGCTTTGGGTCCAAGAAAAAGCAAGAAGGGGCTCATTGAATATCTTCCAATTGAGGTGGCTCCTGAACCTGTGAAGGGAAAGAACTCTTTGTTTATAGACTGCATTTGGGTTCTGCCACGATTCAAGAAAGCAGGAATAGGAAAGGGGCTTATGCAGCATTTTCTTGATGATGCCAGAAAGGTGGGTGGAGCTAGTGTGCTATCATATGAAAGTGACAAGTGGTTTGGGTATTTTGATTACATGCCAACTAACTTCTTCAAGCAATTTGGATTTAAGGAGGTTTCAAGAGACGAAACTCGTGTTCTACTTCATCTTGACCTAGGAGCCCACTTAACTCCACAACTTCTGACTCCAAAAAGCCAAAGAATCAAGAAGAAAGGCAAGACAGTCGTTGATATCTTTTGCAACAGCCAATGTCCTTGGTGTGGGTGGATGGCAGACGAGATTAACAGAAATGTAAAGGACTATAAAATAATGATCAAACGGATTAGCACTGACAATAGAGAAGTTATTGAAGAATTTGGATTAGCAAGAGGAATATCAATCAACGGTAAACCAGCTATCAAGAGAATGGCAGCTTGGAAAGAAATCAAATCAGCCCTAGATAGAGCAACTAGCTAACAGTAATCAATTAACTAGTTTCTTCCACAAGTCATAAAAGCTGAAGAACAAGAGTTTGTAGTTTACGGTGAAGAGATTGCCGATTAAAGAAAGAGATCCCTATCTTTGTGCAGCTGGTTCATTTTTCTTTCCTGGATTGGGACAAGTATATTGTGGAAGAATATTGAGAGGGCTAGTTTTCCTCATTCCAGCTGTGGTCTTAACTATTCCAAATGCTGTTATTTATTTGTCTCTTCAGTTCAACTGGATCGATTATCCTTTCTGGTTGTCTACTTGGTCTAATCTGCTGATGCTCATTTCAAAAGTCGTAGATTTCATTGTTAGAGCCTTGGCAACATATGATGCCTATAGAATAGCAAAGTCTAACTGATTAAGAATTTATCGAACAAATGGAAGACTTAGAAAAAATCAAAGATGCTACTGGAGACAACTACACAAATGCTACACAAATAACTACACAAACAACTGCAAGGACAAATAAGGAAATCCCTAGCTTCTTTCAGGAAAATAAACCTAATTTTGGAAGCCGGGGATGGGAATTGAACCCATATAGAGCAGCTCTGCAGGCTGCCGCCTGAACCGTTCGGCCACCCCGGCATATAAAAAAAATAAGCAACGGCTAATAAATCTAACCAATGGATGTGGCAATTCTACTTCAAAAACTTCTTGTAAAACTCTTGAGCTTTCTCCACCCCTTTCTCGGGAATCTTAGTTATTGGCCCATAGTCCATTTCGGGAGCCAACTCTGCACATTTTGTGAAATACTGTTTCACTTTTGCAATGTCACCTTTCCAAAGGGCTAATCCACCAGCAATATGGTACTGTATTCTTGCTTGTATGCTATCTCCTTTCTTCTCAAGTTCTGCCGCCTTCTTTGTAACCTCTTTCATTGTTACATCAATTTTTCGTGGATCACGAAACATAGTATGCTGCAAGGCTTTGTATATCTCTTTGTCGTTGCCGCAAATTCTCTCTAAATCTGTTATTATCACTTTCTCAAGCTGTTTCGCCCCTGTTTTTTCTTTCTTCTTTCTCTTGAATAAATCTCTTACCATACTATTTTCCCTCAATGTGTATTCGTTGTCAAACTCAATTTAAAGTCAACGAAAAGAGATTTAAAGATTTGGTAAGATCTAGTGAAACTTGAATTAGCAAGCAAGAAAATATTTTCATCTTCCTCTTATACTTAAAAGAGATAATATTGCTAAAAGCTAGAGGGAGGAGGAGACTGGAAGCTGAAGCCTTTAAGTTTTGTTCACGTGGCGGACATCCATTTAGGCTATACACAATACAATCTAGAAGTGAGGCGTGAAGACTTCAATAGAGTCTTCGAAGAAGTTGTTGACAAGACGATTAAGTTGAAACCGGACTTCATGATAATCGCTGGGGACATTTTTCATCACGCGAGACCCAGCAACGTTACGTTAGAAGCTGCAATCAAAAACTTTTGCCGACTTCTAGACGCGGGTATTCCAGCTTTGGTTGTCGACGGATCTCATGATTCTGCGCCCAACGTGATAACAAGCACTATTCTTAACCCGTTGGACGCGGCGGGCTTGGTGTATTATTTACCTCGCCATGAAAATGCCTGTTGGCGAAACGAAAAGTGCTACGTCTACGGCGTCCCAAATTACAGAACGAGACGAAAAACCGAAGGGCAACTTCCGCTTTTCTATGAGAAAAACAAGCCGTCGCCTAACCCAGCATTGTTTAACGTATTTGTTTTTCACATGGCGCTAGACTTACCTAGTGTTAAGCCGCCTCAAATGGAGGCTGAATCTCCACCTGAATTGTTACCGGAGGGTTTCAACTATTACGCCGGCGGACATATTCATAAGCTCTCAAGACGCAGCTTTAAGACCGGCGTCTTAGCTTATAGTGGCTCTACAGAGACGGTTTACTATGATGATGCGCGGTTCGCGAAGAGTTTCTATTATGTGCAAGTGGACGAGAAAGGTGAGGCAAAATTTCAGCGCATAAAGCTAGAAAGTCCTCGCCGTTTTGTAATCTTAGAAAAGGATTACACCGGCATGACTCCAGCGAAAATTAGCGAGACTGCCGTCCGCCAAGTTAAAGAAAACGATGAAGAAGGCGTTATCATTGTTCCTGTTTTAAAAGGAGTCCTGCCCGCCGAAGCTAACCGAAGCGAGATAGATGTAGCTCAGATTAGGGATGCTGCGGAAAAAGCTCTTCTTGTCCGTCCAGTTATTCGCTTAAGTGAGACAGAAGTGCCAGAAGAGGTTGTTCGTTCAATTTTTGAGGGTGAGCTTAAGGACTTGAAGACCAAGGCTTTCGAGTATTTTCTTCAGATATTTTGTGAGCGTTATCCAAGAGATGAAGCTGAGAAAGTTGCTCGTCTTTCGGTAAATCTCATTGAGCCACTGACTCGGAAAGATGAAGATAGAGTGAAAGAGGAATTGGAGGCGTATCTGGATGCGAATTAAGACAGTAAATTTGGAAAACATTCGCTCTCACGCAAAATCTAGAATTGACTTTGAGAAAGGGTTTAATTGCCTCGTTGGGGGTCTAGGAACTGGAAAATCCAGCATACTTTACGCCATCGACTTTGCCTTTTTTGGCGACCCTTTGACTAGAAGTTATCATTATCTTTTACGTGAGGGGGAGGGTGCTGGGAAGGTGGCTGTCGATTTTTTGTTGAATGGAAAGACCTACCGCATTGAGAGGGGATTGAAAAGACGTGAGAAAGGCATCGGTCAAGACGCTGAGCAGTTGAACTTTTACGAAGAAGACAACCTAATCGCCAGCATGAGAAATGAAGCTGTTGCGGAACAATTGAAAACCATAACTGGGCTGGACAAGGAGATTTTCCGTGAAGTTGTGTGGGTTAGGCAGGAACATCTTAAAGAATTGTTAGACGTGGCTCCTCGGGAAAGGCAGAAGCGATTAGACCAGTTGTTTGGATTGAGCGACTACGAGATGGCGTGGAACAACCTGCGAGGGATTCAAAGAGAGTATGAGGGCGAAAAAAAGGCTCACGAGAAGGACTTCGATGTGTTGGGAATAGAGAAGCTTGAAGCAGATTATCATAAGGCTGTTGAAGAATTCTCAGAGCTTGAAAATGGAATCCTCGACTTGAACAACAGCTTGCAAGAAGCAGAGACAGCGTTGCAAGCCGCGTCTACCAAACTTCAAAGCATCGAACAACTAAGAAAACAAACCGAGGAGCTGTTAAAGAAAGAGGCTGAGCTTCAAACAAACATTGCAAACACCGAAGACATGTGCGCAAGGCTTGTAAACGAAATTCAAACAAAAACAGCGGCTGTTAAAGAATTCGAACAGCGTTCAAAAGCATTTGAAGCCCAATTGAACTCGCAAAGAAAACAACTGCAAGAAATCGGCATCGCCCCAGATTTGACAGTTGAAGAATTAAAACACCAACTGGCTTCCTTTGATGAACAGATGACAGGAATAAGAGCCGAACAAGAAGCGGCAAGAAAAGAGACTAAAACTTCCAAACAACGAGTATCCAACCTTGCAGCAGAAAGCAAATGTCCTCTTTGTCTACAACCTCTGCCTGAAGATTACAAGGCGCACATGCTGAAACATATTGAAAAAGAGAACGCTGAAAGAGAAAAAAGACTCGCAGAACTGCAAAAAAACGTCCAAGAACTGGAAAAACTAAGAAACGTCGTAAACAAAGCATTCTTAGACTTTCAATCATACACCCCACGAATACAAGATATAAAAGTGCGGGTTGTTGAAGAGAAAGAAGCTATTGAAAAGCTGGAAAAAGAATTTGAAGAACAACAGTCGCAAGAAAAGACGCTTAGGGCTCAGCTTGATGGGATTCGCAGAGAAATTGCAAAGTTTGATATGACTGAGCTGGAAACTGCTCGGAAGCTTCATGAGACTGCAGCAGAGCAACATCTTACGGTCAAGAAAGAGTTGGAATTCACTAAAAGCCGCAAAACAGATGCATCCCTTAAAATTGAAGACTTCCGTGAACGTCTTGAGCATGCTCAGCAAAAAATGGAAAGAGTGAAAAAAATAGAGAAACTCTTAGAAACCATTGATGGAATACGCAACGCTTACAGAAGCATACAGCCGAAACTGCGCACCGAGTTTGTCAGAATCCTAGAACGAGTGGTTCAACAAGTATTAGACAGTCTTGTAGGCGAAGAAGATGTTGCGTTAATAGCAAGCATTGACGAAACCTACACTCCGTCTATTAAAAGCCAAGAAGGCTATGAACGGGAAGTTTCGTATCTTTCTGGCGGAGAACGCACTCTTCTAGCTTTTGCCTACAGATTCGCTTTAGGTCAGCTTATTATGCAAGCAAGAACTGGACATGGGTTGCAGATGCTTTTGCTGGACGAGCCTACTGAAAGCCTCGGCAGAGAAGACCGCTCAGTTGACCGTTTAGCAGAAGCAATCGCACGACTCAAAGCCATTGAACAAATAATTGCCGTTACTCACAATGAAGCCTTTGCGGAAAAAGCAGAGCATGTGATAAGGCTGGAAAAGGAAGCTGATGCAAGCCGAGTTACTGCTGAAAAATAAGCATGGCGTTGTCACATGGTTGAAAAAAGCAGACGACTCGCTCTGTTAGAGGGCATTGCAGCAGGCATACTTTTTGGCACTGCAGCCGTATTCATCCGCCTCTTAACCGACATAAACGTTTTTTCGATAGCCCTTTGGCGGCTGATAATAGCCTCAGCAGTACTAACCCTCATAATATTAGCTTTCAAAAGAAAACTCGGTGCCAAATTGATTCGGAATAATTTTAAGCATTTTCTAGTCTTGGGGATGCTGCTGGGCACTCATTTCATTCTCTTTGTCTCCGCAGTGAAAGACACAACCATCTTAAACGCAACAGTACTCGTAAACACGACGCCCATTTTCTCCATAATCATATCCACGTTTCTTTACCGCATAAAACCGTCAAAACTGGCTCTAGCTGGCATAGCATTGTTGTTCATTGGAGCAGGCATCATAGCCTACGGAGACGCCAGCACAGGGGAGACCGCTAGCTTGATAGGAGATCTAGAAGCAATGTTGGCAGCGGTTGCAGAGGGCTTCTACCTTAACTATGGCAGAGAAAAACGCAGCCGACTCCCACTCTTACCAACCATGCTTTTCATATACTTAGCAGCAGCCTTCACAGTCAGCGCAACAACAGTCTTAACCGGAGCAATCTTTGAATTCTCAAACAGCTTAGAAATGCTTCTGATCTTAATAGGGCTCGGTGTCTTACCGACCGCCGCAGCTCACACTCTATATTTCTCTTCACTGTCCAACCTGAAGTCTTTCGAAACCGCCTCTATGGCGCTCCTTGAACCTTTAGGCGCAACTCTTCTAGGCGTTGCTATTTTTGCAGAAATTCCGACGCCGATTTTTGTTCTAGGCGCGGTTCTGTTGCTTGTAGGAATTTTTTCAGTAGCATCAGGTGAATAGCTGAAAGAGAATAAATGAAAGCTACTCTTCGATAACTAGCTTTTTCTCTTTGATTACAAACGCGTTTTCTCTTCCAGCGATCACTCGGAAATCTTTCAGTTCTGCTTTGTGTAGAAATTTGCGAAGAAGAGTTCGTAGATAGGATCTAGAAAACGGCTTCTCTTCTTCATAGCTTAAGATTATTTCGCTGCCAGTCATGTCGACTTCTACACCTTCCAGCTTTTCTTCAAGGAAATCAGCTAGTTCTTTCACTGTGTCGCCATCAGCACTTTTGCGCAACTCCGAGATTTCAATAGGAATTTTTGACACTGTCTCTCCCTCCTCTCAATGTCTAACGAGGATAATTCTAACTTCGTCACAAGTATCTTCGCAAGAATCTGCTGCGCGTTCAATTGCTTCGAATAGCTGGCTTGTTAAAATGGCGATTCCAGCTTTCAGATCTGTCTCTTTAGCAAGCAATCGACGGGCGTTTTCGTGTAAATCGTCAACCTTTTCTTCTTGTCGTTCCACTTCATCTGCTGCCTCCAAAGCTTCTTCTGGTTTATCAACCATTTTATCTATGCTTCTTAAAAGCGACAAAGCGCACTCCTTGAGACCCTTAACCATTTCTATAGATGCTCTTTTCAAACTTTGTGGGACTTCTTCCATGGGAATCACGTTGAGCAACCTTGTAGCCTCTCTACACCAGTCTGCCACCATGTCCACCCGCTTCATCAGATGCATCAAGTCTTCCCTGTCTTCAGGCGGTAGTTCTCCTTGGGAAAGCTCGTCCATAAATTTCCTTCTCAGAGTGTCTGCTTCTTTTTCAGCTCGTGTGATATTGTCAACAAGCGATTTTGTTTCTTTTGCTTTGTTTGAAACAGCTGCTTCTACTGCCTTTTCTAGGTCGTCTACAATGGACATTGTTGTCGTGAGGTGTCGTCTCATCGTTTTTAACGCGTGTGTCTCTCGACGTTTTTTGAACCAATTAAGTAATTCACTCATTAACAAGCAACCCTAGACGCTTTCTGCGGTTTTTGAACTATTTAAGTTCATCCTTTATAACAGTTTTTTCTTCATAGCTAACTAGTGAAGAATTTATGTCAGATCGCCCGTCGAGAGTATTATCACAGCAACGCTCATATAATTCTCCTGCTCATCATCCACAAGCAACAAGGTGTGTTCAAACTTAAGGACTTTGCGCTCGGAACTCCAACCGTTCTACACCTTTACCCTTAGAAACCCGCCCAAGAATTCTTATGACACCAAGCTCACCAGTACTTTTTACATGTGTTCCACCACAAGCACATGCATGTAAATCCTTAACCTCCACAATCCGCACTTGTGAAACGTTGGATGGAAGTGTTTTCAAGCTTTCGTGAAATTTCTCAACGTATTTTTCAGCTTCCACACGGCTCATAATCCTTATTTCAATAGCCCGATTCTCTTTAACCATGCTATTTGCAACGTCTTCAATTCTTTGAAACACGGGTCTTAACGAATTTTCTAGAGCTAGATCTAACCGCGCCTTGTCAACATCAAGTCCTGAGCCTACAATTTCTGCAGGACTGTTTAGAACACATCTGATGGCTTCTGCCATAATATGAGCTGCAGTGTGGTTTTTCATCAACGAATACCGACGTTTCCAGTCGATGACTCCTCTAATTACTCTTCTTTGCTTGATTTCACCAACCATGTTATCTGTCAGATGCAAAATTCGTCCTTTGTTCCATCGAACGTCCACGATATCAGCTTTACCAATTTCCTCTTCAATTATACCTTTGTCTGAGGGTTGACCTCCACCAGTTGGATAGAAAGCTGTGTTATCAAGAACTATAGTAACTAATCCATCATTTTTGGTTACTTGAAGAACCTTAGCTTTGAACTCACGCAAATAAGCATCATCGTAGTAAAGAAGCCTTGTTGCCGGAATTTTTTCCACGTAATTTCACCGTGAGATTCTCGTTTTTAGGTAGAAAGTAAAATAGCTCCCAACTTATATAATACATCTACTCGGTTTGACGAGGGAAAAAGTAGTGGATGTATTTGAAGCCATAAAAGACAGAAGAAGCATCCGCGTCTTTGAAAGAGAAGCGATATCCGAAGAACATGTTGAAAGGCTTATTGATGCAGCAAGACATGCGCCTTCAGCAGGTAACATTCAGCCGTGGGAATTCGTCATAGTAAGAGACCAGCAGATAAAGCGGCAGCTCTCAGTTGCCGCCTTGAACCAAACTTTCATTGAAGAAGCTCCTGTTGTAATCGTGGTTTGTGCAAACGAAGCGCGCTCTGGCCAAGGTTATGGAAGTCGCGGAGTGAACCTTTATTGCATTCAAGACACCGCTGCAGCCACAGAAAACATTTTGTTAGCAGCGTATGCCATGGGACTTGGCGCCTGCTGGGTTGGGGCTTTCCGAGAAGAGATGGTAAGGCAAGCTTTAAACACTCCTACCCATGTGAGACCAGTTGCAATCGTTCCTGTAGGAAATACTTCTGAGAAACCGGCGCCACGAGGACGAAGACCTATGAGAGAGATTGTTCATCGAGAAACTTTCTGAACACATCAACTTTGGTCGTATTGATAAGGAACGTGTAGAGGGTTTTATTCTAATCTCCTTTCCGCTTCCTTGAGCATATTAATTACTGGAAGATTATAAGGACACTTTTCCTCGCATTCGCCACATTCTGTACAGCTATTTACTCTCGTTCGCAGTTTTGGATACTGTTCTCTCGTCCAGTTCTTTATATTGAAAAAGCGATGATAGACGTCCCACTTTAGAATCATCATTATTTCGACACCATCTGGACATGGCGTACATAACCCGCATTCTCGGCAGAACGGTTCTGGGAGTTCTCCGAATTTGTAGGCAATCTTCTCTTCATGAGTGAGCCCTTTGAACTCTTCTGCAATCTTGACAACATGGTCTACTTCTTCTGTAGACCGTAGTCCGGGTATAACAGTGTCTATGTCATGGGCAAATACGAACTTCAGTGAACGCTCTGCCCTTTCAATTCCATCTTTTCCGAAATGGTCAATGAACTCTGATGGATCAGGCCAGTCTAACTCAGGTTTACCCAAAAATCGAGCGCCCCACTGAGGATACTGCAGCGGAGCTCCACATCCACCCATTGGCTTCATGATAATTACTCCCACATCCAATTCCTTAGCTAATGGAATTAATTCCTCGGTAGCTTTCCTATCAAGGACGTTCAAGGGCACTAGAACGGTGTCAAACTTTCCCGTTTTTATAGCTTTTCCTAGAACATAGGGATTGTGGCCAGTGATTCCTATATAGTCAATTTTTCCTTGAGCCTTGGCTTCCTCAAGAGCTTTCAAACTTCCTTCAGAGTTCGTGGCTTTCTTGAGAACTTCTTCATTGTCGATGCCATGGAGTTGAACAAGGTCTATTCGATCAGTCTGTAAGTTCCTAAGACTGTGTTTGATACCGGCTCTAGCCGCAGCCTCTTTGGTTCGCTGATGAGTTTTGGTTGCTATGACTATTCGATCTCTCACATCTTTCAATGCTGCTCCCATTTTCTCTTCGCTGTCTCCGTAGGCTCTGGCAGTGTCGAAGTAGTTTATTCCCCTTTCGTAAGCGTATCTCACAACCTTCTCTGCCTCATCCCTAGAGAGCGCTATTATGGGTATGCCTCCAAAACCAACAATTGAAACCTGCAAATCTGTTCTTCCTAGTCTCCTTTTCTGCATTGTTGTCAAGCGTCTCCGCTAGGATTGGGGAGGAATTGTATAAAAAGGTGTCTTTTTATGCACACTGGGTTGTTATTATAGTGCGTTTTTCTAGCTTATTGAAAAGCTTATTTTTTAATAGCTAACCTCGTTAAGTTAGACGTGAGGAAATCTCTTGAAGTTCTCTTTGATGGCCGATTGCTATGAGAAAATTGAGGCTACAACCAAAAGACTTGAGATGACCGACTATTTGGTAGAGCTTCTTAAACTTACCTCAAAGGACATTATAGACAAAGTTGTTTACCTGACACAGGGAAAACTGTATCCTGATTTTGTTGACGTTCAAACTGGCATAGCTGAGAAACTTGCCGTACAAGCGGTTGCAAAGGCAACTGGGAAAAGTGAGAAAGAAATCAGGGAAGACCTGGCTAAAACGGGAGACACAGGCGAAACCGCCCAAAAATTCCTCGCAAAAAAGATCCAAGCAACATTATTAAAAGGGATACCCTTAACAGTTGAAAAAGTCTACGACATACTCGACAAGATGGCGAGAGCGTCTGGCACAGGGTCAATGGATAAGAAGTTAAGCCTCATCGCAGGGCTATTGACAAGTGTCACACCAAAAGAAGCAAAATACATCATAAGAATCATAACAGGAAACCTAAGACTAGGAATCGCGGACATGACTGTCTTAGACGCGCTAGCAATCGCCTACGGAGGAGGAAAAGAAGCAAGAGATGCGTTGGAAAGAGCCTACAACATCTCTTCAGACCTCGGAAAAGTGGCCAAGACAGTTGCAGAAAAAGGACTGGAGGGTGCCTCAAAATTTGAGGTATCAGTTGGAAACCCTATACGCTCAATGCTTGCAGAACGATTAGGTTCGCCAGAAGAAATCTTAGCGAAACTAGGCGGCAAATGCATCGCAGAATTCAAATATGACGGGGAGCGCGTGCAAGCCCACAAACAAGGCGACCATGTTCTTCTTTTTTCGCGTCGCCTAGAAAACATCACAAACCAGTATCCCGATGCTGCAGAACTTTTCAAAAAACACGTTAAAGCAAAGAACGCCATCATCGAGGCCGAATGTGTCGCCGTAGACATAGACACTAGCGAAATGAAACCCTTTCAAGAATTGATGCACCGCAGACGAAAATACGGCGTTAAAAAGGCGATGGAAGAATACCCCGTCTCGCTTTTCGTGTTTGATGTATTGTACGCTGACGAAGAAGACTACACTCTGAAACCCTATTTAACTCGGCACAAAAAGCTTGAACAAATAATCATAGAAAGCAACCGCGTGAAAAAAGCAGAATCCTTGCTCGTAGACAGTGATGAAGACATAGAACGTTTTTTCGAAAAAGCTGTGGAAGACGGATGCGAAGGTATCATGTGCAAATCAATAGCCAAAGACTCAGTTTATCAGGCGGGTTCAAGAGGTTGGATGTGGATAAAGTACAAACGGGAATACAAAAGCGAAATGACCGACACTGTGGACTTGGTAGTCGTTGGAGCCTTTCACGGCAGAGGAAAACGCGCAGGAACATATGGAGCGTTGCTTCTAGCTGCTTACAATCCTAGTAAAGACACGTTTGAAACAGTAACAAAATGCGGAACAGGCTTTACCGATAAAGACTTGGAGAAAATACCTAAAATGATGAAAAAACACAAGATTACCCACAAGCATCCAAGAGTGCAGACGATGCTTAACGCAGATGTATGGTTTGAGCCCATTGTTGTGATCGATGTTCTTGGCGCTGAAATTACCTTAAGCCCCATTCACACATGTGCAATGGACGCAATTCGCAGAGGAAGCGGGTTAGCTATAAGGTTTCCTCGATTCACCGGAAACTACAGGCTTGATAAGTCAGCGGAAGATGCGACGACAAGTAAGGAAATAGTGGAGATGTATCAAAATCAGTTGAAGAAAGTGAGCGAAAGTTAAAAGACTTAGGCGTTAGCGAGAGGTTAAAGAATCTTAGTGTACTATATGAATCTTAGTGAGATTTGACTAAAAGTGGTGTCAATGACAAAAAGACAAAAACGAAAGACGGCAGAAAAGGGTTTAAACAGAAAACTGTTGTACGGGGTTGTTTTAGCTACGCTCATCACGTTGGCTGCATTGGTTACGTATTACCTATTTTTTCAGCCACACACAGAAAATTGGGCAGCTGCCATAATTGACCAAGTAACCATTAAAAGCGATCTATTCAATAAAGATTTCAATGATACAGCTACTTCTATATTTAACGTTTCAGGGTTTGATGTGAAATATTATCCCAGCGACGATGTTACTGTGGACTTTTACAAAGACCTCCCCTCAAAAGGGGGCAAAATAATAATTTTAAGAGTACACTCGTCTGTGAGAAACGAAAGTGATTTTGTTGACTTGTTCACCTCAGAACTCCACAATAAAGAAAAAGAAATACGATACTCTGCAGAATATGGAAACCAGCTTAGTGTCGCTGAGTTTCTAATTACTGGCGACAGATATTTTGCAATTGGTCCTACTTTTGTAAATTTTAGTGTGAGGGGACGATTTGACAGCAGTTGTGTAGTTGTTTTGATGGGATGCGACAGTCTTAACAAAACGAGTATGGCAGAGGCGTTGATTGGGAGGGGCGCTAAAGTTGTTATAGGCTGGACCCGTTCGGTAGAATTGGAAGAAACCGACGAGTCTACTTTAGACTTGCTTCAGTGTTTACTTGCTGAGGACCCTTATACCATTCAGGGTGCTGTAAAGAAGGTTAATGAAACCTCTCATTATCCTTATAGGACATCGCTGGATTATTATCCAAAAAAAGCAGGCAGTTATGTTGTTCCGACGAGAGAGAATGAAACGTCTTTATACTTGATGAAGGTATCTTTTCAGGTTTTGCTCTTGGTTACTTTAGCTAAGTGGAAACGGGATAGTGTAGATGTTTTTTGACTGAAGCGAAACGGTTTGTTTATTCTTTGGCTTGCGTTTCTACGGTGCTTTGTGATTGTGTTTTTCCGAATGTTATTGTGGTGGGTTTGGGTTTGGTGTAGGTTGGTGTTGTTGAGGTTGGAGTTGTTGTGGGACGAGGTGGTGTTTTGAGGTTTTCGTGGTGTTTTGAAACGATTAGGTAGAGACGGTCTCTTAGGTCTATTCCTATTGGTTTCAGTGCTTTGAGTTGTTTGATTTTGTTGGCCAATACATTGTCTTCAAGGGTCTGAGCTATCCATTTTTCGAAGTCGTCTCGGTAGAGATGGAATTCTAATGATTTGATGTTTACGTCTAGGATTTCTTTGACGAATTCTTCTAGTGATGTGGCGCTTTTTCCTGTGTAGTTTCCTATTGAGGTGAAGAAGTAAAATGCTTTTTCTCTAGGTAGGGTTCTTAGGATTCTGGATGTTTGGGGGTTACTCAACATAATTTTCTCCGTTAATGTTTGTCGTTTTACTTATAGGTTGGTTTCAAGATTTAAAAGTTAGCTTTAACGAAAAGCCGTTAGTTGTCGGTTTGTTTGTGCGCCACTCCCTCTAGACTAACCTTGATTCTTTGCTTCAAACAGGCATTAAATAGATCAAAATACATGAGTGAAGCTTTTCTGTTTCTCAGAACGTCACTCTAGAAGCAATGAGATTACATAAAAACTACAATGTTCGGCCTTCACTTACAAAAAATCTCGCCTTAGAGCTTAAAGCGAAGTATAGCTGCGATTCCGCCAAACGCGTTTTTCAACATCTGTCCCTCCTCAGTATCCATCGAAACTATCTCTACATTTGCATTTGCCTGATCAGCCAGCTCCGCCAGTTCTTCAACAATGTCTTCCACCTCATCCGCAACAAGAGACGGCGACTTACACTTTGGACACGGCTGACCAGTAAGACTTTGCCGAAAACCTTCCCCCTCCCTGCTTTTCATCGTCTCCTTCTTGCTGTAGTTGCAAGCTGTGCATTTCACCGTCACCCTAACAATATCCAAAGCATCCGACAACAGCAAAGTCCTCACCGCCCCCATCTTCAAAGTACGCCTAACTTCATCTTCGCCATAAGTAGCCAAGTCAGTGTCATGTCCAACCTCGTAGAGAAAATCCTGCATAAGCTTCCTCTCCTCCACATAACGAACCCGCCGCATAATCTCAGGCGCCTTCTCTACAACCTCCTTCACCCCCTGCTCACTCACATAAGCAGTATCTATGTTAGCAAGAACCTTATCCTTCAACTGATAATGCAGATAATCACCCTTCTGAAAATCATACTTTATCGGACCAGGACCCGCAACAATAATCCCCTTCAAATTTTCTATTCCAAGAAAAATATCCGTAGCATGACTACCGACACGGGTAAAAAACTCCAATATCTTAGCCTCTCTCTGACGCTCAAAACGCCTCGCCGATTGTCCACCCGCCCGCATCTTACCTGGAACGCCAGAAGTAATTTCTTTCACAATGTTCAAGCGTCTACCCTGCAAAACCGCAAAAGTAGCTGCACTCGAATCCACTAGTAGGATTCCATAAGTTTCCTTCTCTTTCAACATTTCCTGCAAGTATTCAGTGTGAAACCTTGAGTCACAGCGGTATAGGTTTATGCTAATGGGTTCTGGCGGTGTCAAGACGTAGGTTTCGTTTCTTTCGCTGCCTGGACCATTCCGCGGTATGGTGCCGCTGAAAATTACCAAACCATTCTCAGGCACTTTCTTAAACAGCTTTAACCGCTGCTGAACCTTTGTGATAGCATCTTGAACGTTGCTTCTCGTTGTGTCGGATTTTATGTTTGCAGCGGTGCCGTATTCTTGCCTAAGTGTGTTAAGAACTTCGCTGATTTGCTTTCCTGGAGGAACGTATAGGCTAACAAGCTCTGTTCCACGTCCTTCTTTGCGAGTCAGTGTGTCCAATGCTTTTTTGAGGCGAAACCGCTCGAGTGAAGTTCGTTTTCTGCTAGATTTGCTCAACCTACGCTTCCACACGTGGTAAGGCTACATTACGTGTCTGACAGATAAAAGTTGCCATCAAAATCTAACGCTATTATTTATTAGTAAGTACCACAGTTTTTGATAAACCCATGAACAACCAGAGTCAAACTCAACCTCGCCTAAGAAACGATTCTACTAAATTCAAAGTTTGAACATAATGGAGACAGCGAGAATGAATAGGAAGACATTGCTGTTAACTGCTGTGCTGCTAATCATTGGCGTGTCATTTGCTATTGGAGTCTATTCGTATACAGAAGCAGCTAAATCGTCTTGGCTAAAATTGGACGCATACATGACTTACGAGCAGCTTTTCATATGGACTGGACATAATGAAACGGAGTACATGACATGGAACATAACCAAGCTTGGAGACAACTTTGCTGAATTGCACTTGATCTCTAATGGAGTAAATGTAACTGAAGGAAATGTAGCACTGACCACTGGTGAAATTAATTGGACGATAAATACAGTTACCCGTGAAATAGTTAATTCTTCAGATACAGAATATATTGGAGAAAAATGGCCACTTTGGATAGAAACAAACGTCACAACAGGGTCTACTATAGACATATTCTATGGAATCAACGATATCAATAGGAGCGAGCAAATTTATGTCTTCGAGCAGCAAAGAGATTGTTGGGTGGTCGAATACAACTGGGCCACGTCCAATATGGAGCGCTGGTATGACAAATCCTCCGGGATATGCCTCAAGATTCATGTGGTTTTGTATTATCCTGGCACTACAATAGAAATTACAGAAACTGCAGTGTCGACTAATGTTGATTTGTATGCATACATGACGGTATATGAAGTAATCTTTCTTCCCGTTCTAGCCCTTTTCGTTGGCATTATTGCGGCTATGCTGGGCATCGGAGGCGGAGTTTTCATAGTACCTGCCTTACAACTGCTACCCCTAAGCATCGAATTTTCTCCGCAGATAGCTGCTGGAACAAGTCTCGCTATGATTGTGTTTAAAGCTTTGTCATCTACGAGTAGTTATGTAAGACAAGAAAGAATAGACTATAAAGTAGGTTTATTCTTAGCCACAGTTACAGTGCCAGGCGCTTTCTTAGGAGCATATTTGACGGCTATTATTGCTAAAGAACTGTTGATATTAATTTTCGCCTTGTTTATACTCTACGTTGCTTCTCGAATGATTTTTTCATACAGTTTGAGCAACTTCAAGCTGTTAAAAAGCCGTAAAACAGGCTGGACTCGGCGGCTTGTAGACTCTGAGGGCAAAGTCTTTGACTATATTGCAGATATGAAAATTGGCTTGCCCTTGAGCTTCTTTGCTGGTGTTTCTTCAGGCCTATTAGGTATCGGCGGTGGTGCTTTGCTGGTTCCAATTCTACATTTTGCTCTCTCTTTTCCTATGCATCTGGCGGTTGCTACTTCGGTTTTTATTATGATTTTTACGTCGCTTTCTGGGGTCGTGACTCATTTATCTCTTGGGAACGTTCAGTTTGGTTATGCGCTTCTTCTCGGTGTTGGCGTTATTTTTGGAGCACAGATGGGTGCATATGTTTCTAGGCGTGTTTCGAGTAAGAATCTGCAGAGAATTTTCGGCTTGGTTTTGGTGTTTGTTAGTCTGCGGATGATTCTAAAGTTTCTAGGCTGGGCATGAAAATAGTAAACATCTTTTATTAACTTTCGGCGACCAATAGCTCATCGAAGGCTTGTAAGTTGCAGTCTAAAGAATCAACTCAACTGCGAATATACTCTGACGGGGCTTCAAGAGGGAACCCGGGACCTGCAGCTATAGCTGTTAAGATAGTGGATAAAAGCGGAGTTGTGATGAAGAAGGTTTCTAAGTTTTTGGGAAGAAGAACTAATAACGAGACTGAATATGAGGCATTGATAATCGCCCTAGAACTGGCGCGTGACTTTACAGATGGCTATGTGCACTGTTTTCTAGACAGCGAATTGGTGGTAAAACAGCTTAATGGAGAATATCAGGTTAGAAATCCTCGACTGGAGAGTCTTTGGCTGAAAGTTCATGAACTCCAGCAACATTTTCACAGGGTATCCTTCAGTTATGTTTCAAGAACAAACAAAGACATAGAAGAAGTGGATAAGCTGGCAAACCGGGTATTGGATAAAGTTCGTCGTTAACACTTAGAGGTTAAGGTTAATAGAAACATGTTCCTTGTTTTACCTAAACGGAGTAGGCTATGAACTCGAATTTATCCGAAACATTGCAAAGATTTCTTTTCGCCATCGTTTTAGTAATCAGTTTCTTCATTGTCTTCACGTATCTGCTTTCGATGGGTTTGGGAATTTTAGTTTTTTTCTCCACAGCAGAAGGTCTAAAATTCAGCCAAGACACAATACCTCTCCATCCACTGTTCATTATAGATGTAACGATACCCGTAAACGTTGGATTGTACTTCATATTTCTCTGGTGGGTTTTTGCACTTTGTTTTGCTGCTGCTTGGAAATACAGAAAAAGCCTTTCCAGAGCCCGAGAATCCTTTTCCAGTGCCGCTAAACAAAGTCCTTTCAGCAACAACTTGCTCGCCATGCCGCTAATAACATCTATGTTGCTAGTAGCTACAATAGTATTGAATCACTTACAAACGCAAGGTGGGATTCCCACGGGTTCTATACCTATAAGTGACCCGTTTCTGGGCTTCCTCATAGTTTCACGGGCTCCACTAGTTGAAGAGATAATTTTTCGCATAATTCCAATAGGAACCTTTTTGGTAACTTACATTTTTCTTGCTGGAAAAAGGACGAGGCCTGATTTTTCTTGGAGTCAACGGTTGAAGACTAGCATTTTGTCTGTTTTGCAGCCTGAGAAGGCGAAGGAAACTGTTGACTTGAAAACCATCGGCAAGGGTGGTTTGTTTGGAGGGGTGATTTGGGCTGAATGGGTAATGGTGTTTCTAACGGCTTCTCTTTTCGGTATCGCCCATTATTTTGGCGGTTGGGAGCCGGGGAAAATCTCTCAAGCGGCTATGAGCGGCGCTGTTTTTGCTTTAGCATATCTTTATTATGGAGTTCAAGCGCCGATTTTGCTTCACTGGTATTTTAACTATTACTTTACCGTTTTTGACTTGTCATCAAGTTACTATTCTGCCGAAGTAGACTTTGCTTATTTCTTAGCTGTTTCAACAAATCTTTTCCTAGGAATACTAATGTGGATAGCAGTAATGATTTTTAGCATAATAACCATTTTCAAAGTGTTGAGAAGGAAGCCTAAACCTATACCTGTTCCTGAACCGCCGTCCTTTGCAAGCCTCTAGTCAATCTTTTTTTAAAGTAGTTTAAACACATCTTCAATGTCGACTAGGTGTTGCTGACGGTTTTTCATGTCTCGCAACATTACTTTTCTTTCTTTAAGCTCCTTTGGACCAAGAATAACCGCATGCGCCACTTTTCTCCTGTCAGCGTCCTGCAAAGCCCGAGAAATTGAGCGCCGCATAACCTCCAACTCTGCAGCAACTCCTTTTTTCCTTAGCCGCAACGCTAATTCCATTGCTTTTGGAACCGTTTTTTCACCTATAGGAATTACAGCCACAATTTTTTTAGAGGATTCTGGTGCGACGTTTTGCTTGTCTATTGCCAAGGCGATACGGTCTAGCCCATGAGCCACTCCCACTGCTGGTGTCGATTCTCCTCCGAACATTTCAACGAGTTTGTCGTATCGTCCACCGCCGCCTAATGAAATCTCCATTTCAGGAACAAGCGGTTCAAAAATCATCCCCGTATAATATTCTAGACCGCGTGCAAATCTCGCTTCAATTGACATGTCGAATTTTATTCCACCTTCTTTGCAGAGCCCAATGATTTGCTGTAGGTTTTCTACTGCAGCAACCGAGCTTGCATATTCCTTTAGCTTCTTCTTGACCTGCGTTAAGACTCTGGAACCGTCTTTTCCTTTAGCTTCAAAGATTTCTTTCAGAGCCATTATACCCTTCTCTGAAACGCCAAATCCTCTCGCAGTTCCAAGTGCTTCATCCCATCTTTTAGTGTCTAAAAGCTGCATCACAATGTTTTGCTCTTCGTCTTTTACACCTTCCTCGAACAACACTCCCCGCAAGATGCCTACATGGCCTATTTTGAACCGGTAGTTGCGAAGTCCAAGCTTTTGCATAAGATGGTTGGTGAGAGCGAGAACTTCAATGTCTGCCTCGGGTTTGCTGCTGCCGATGATTTCGAAGTTTGATTGCCAAAACTCTCGGTAACGACCAAACTGCGGCTCGTCATACCGATACAATGTGCCCGTTGAAAATAACCTCAAGGGTTTAGGCTCGTTTCGTAGAGTGGTCGCCATCAATCTGGCAATAGAAGCGGTGAATTCAGGTCTCAAGGCTACTTTTCGTCCAGCCAAATCGTTGAAGGCATACAACCGTGCTTTAATTTCTTCTCCAGACTTTGCCGCCAATAAGTCATAATACTCTACAAGAGGCGTGATTATTTCCTCGAAGCCATACAGCCGTGCAACTTCTTTTGTAACAGCCTCAACATGTCTCAGTTTTTCTGCGTCTGACGGCAGAAAGTCCCGCATTCCCCTAACAGTTTGAAATTTAGGCAAGGAAATTCCTCTACATCTTTTTCATTGTTAGCTTTGAAAGAGTATAATAAACAACTTCTCCGCGACGATTTACGACTCCCAACACTAACTTCTTTTTCAAGCTTTGAACATGCTTCAACACATGAGCCAACTCTTTAACCGAAATAGGCTTACCTTCTTGAATCCCGAGAATAAGATAAGTAGCTGTTGCTTTCCCATACTCTCCCCTTTCATAAACTCGAAAATCGATTCCTAAGCCAAATCCATCTCTCACCACGTAACCACGGCTTCTCAAATCCCGATAGATCAAATACTTCAGCCAAGCATTTTCGTCCACAAGCTCGAACTGATGCAGAAGTTCTTGAAAATCTAAAGCCTTCCGTGATTTTCCCTTGACCACTTCAACCATTCCCTTGCTTTGCAGAAATAGAGCTTCGTAGAAACTTAGAGCCAATTTTTTGTTTTCTAATGTTCCATAGCCGCGAGAAGTCAGGTTTTCAAAATTGCCACTAGCTGAAACTGTAACGCCTTTTTTTGAAAGCAAGCCTTTAATCTTTTTAATCTCAGAATTTCGAGAGTCCTTGGCTTGTTGTTCATTTTTCTTCAAAGTCTCATCCTGCCGCACAAACTAATAGCATACAAATTAGGAGATATATACCTAGCCTTCAAACAGTTGAAATTTTTTGGAAATTTGCTGGGGAAATGATGCCTTTTTCATAGATTATTGCAGTAACGTATTTTAAAGGTGTAATGTCGAAAGCTGGATTAAAGGCAGACACTCCTTTCGGAGCAACTTGCACACCGCCAAATTTAACAACTTCTTCTATACTCCGCTCTTCGACAACCACGTCTTTTGCTGATTGTTCCATATCGAACGTTGTGTTTGGAGCAGCAACATAGAAAGGAACCTTATGCTCATGAGCCAACACGGCTATCATGTAGGTGCCGATTTTGTTAACTACCGCATCCTTTACTATTCTATCTGCTCCCACCACCACTTTATTAACAAATCCTTTAGACATGACATAGCCCACCATACTGTCCGTAATTAAAGTAACCGGAATACCATCGCGAAACAACTCGTAAGCAGTTAACCGTGCACCTTGAAGCAAAGGACGAGTTTCCGTTGCAATAATTTTGATGCCCTTGCCCTTTTTCCAAGCAGTTCTTATTACTCCTAGCGCAGTGCCATAATCTACTGTTGCCAAGCTGCCTGCATTACAGTGCGTTAACACGGTGTCTCCGCTGTCTATGAGTGTAGAGCCGTATTCTCCAATTTTGCGGTTTACATCAACATCTTCATTCGCTATTCTTTTTGCTTCTTCAACTACGGCTTTCACAACAGCCATTGCATCTCCATCCATTTTTCCAGCTTTCTTCATCATCCTGTCTATAGCCCCAAACAGGTTCACTGCAGTTGGTCGAGTTTTCTTTAAAATCTGTGCAGAAGCAGTAAGCTCCTCTATAAGCTGTCTCTTATCTTTAGCCTTTGAATGATATGCTGTCAACGCGAGACCATAAGCTGCCGCTGCTCCTAAAAGTGGTGCGCCACGAATCTGCATAGTTTTGATAGCTTCTGCAATTTCATCACAGCTTGTCATTTTCAAAAGCACTGTTTGATTAGGCAGTTTGGTCTGGTCAATTGTAGTTACTGTGCCGTCTTTCCATTCAATTGTTCGCATATAGTTTCATCCTCGCAGAGTTCTGTTATTGTATTGTCTGTTGATTATATTTTTCGAAGCAGAAACCTCGAGTCTCTCGCAAAAGTACTGAGCTTGCTTTTAGCTGCGTTTAGTGGGAGGGTTCGCTTTTGTAACAACCTCCACTGGGCAGCCTTTAGGGAGGTTCAGGTTTTTTTTCCAGTCTTCTCCAATGGCTATTAACGTGAAAATCCCTGAAAGCTCAGCTTTGGCTTTGCGGACAAGATTGATCAGCGCGTTTTGGGTTTCGCCGGTTTTTATCATATCATCTACCACAAGCACACTGTCTCTTCGTTTGATTGCGTTCTTTGGAACATACAGCGTCATAGTCACACCAGAGTCTCTCAACACGTATGTTTCTTCAAGGAAAGCCGGTACTCCAACTTCTTTGTTCCACTTGGCGACAACAAGGTTGATGCCTAATTGGTTAGACACCATAGTTGCAAGTGGAATACCGTCTACCGCCGCTGTTAAGACTTTAGTTACACGTTTCCCAGCGAAGTTGGCAAGGGCGTGGTGAGCGGCTTGCCGCAAAATGTTATAATCACTTACAATTTCTGTGTTGTCAAAGTATCCGTCACTGTTAAAATGTATTTTTCTGCGCAGTTCAACCTCTAAACCCACCAATTTCTTTAAGGTTTTCCAGAGCTGACGGGCTCTCATAACATTTGGCAAGACGTGACCCTTTGCGTATCGGCTCAAAACTGTGACTGGTAAATCTGTTTTAGCTGATAGTTCTCTGTAAGTGTATTGACGCTTCGCTGTTCGAAGTAACTCAATCGTCATAAGGCGTAGCTTCAAGTCTTCTGCGTGTGTGCTCATCTTTAACCCTTCTATAAACATTAACAAGTTAAATATTAAAGTTACAGTGACTTATTTTTGATTCGATAGAATTTAAAATTTCCGTGCACTTCTGAAGTCATAAACCGTCAATACGGCAGTTCCAGTTGGCGGGCCCGCTGGGATTTGAACCCAGGGTCTCCGGCTTAGAGGGCCGACGCGCTTTCTGGCTAAGAGGGTATCCATGCTACGCCACGGGCCCGCTAGGACACTACAAAGGAGTACACGAAAATATAATTCTTTCACAATGCAATATCTGTAGGCATAGAAAATTGTTCTATAAATATTTATATAAAGTTAAGACTTAAATCTTGCTTCCTTAAGACTTATATATAGGGGAAGGCAATGTCCGAAATTTATAAAGTCCCAATTCCCCTGATTAACTACCTTAATCTTATCGAAAGAAAGAGAAGTCCCTACTACGACTTGATATGCTACCTTGTATTGGATATTGAAAAAAACTATAAAAATAGGCACCCACACAACAGCATCATCTACACAATCAATCCGAGGCTGTTGAAAAAAGAGGTAGAAGATAAAATTCCAAGCGAAAAGTTAACTACTATAAATATCAGCCGCACTGTTTTAGCTCTTTTTTATGGAAGCAAACTACAAAAGGACGAAGATTACTACATTACCACTAGTTCAGGTGGACGTAAGAACTACCACATCAAAGTGAACTCCAGTATTTTGTCGTTGCTTCGAATGCAACTTTAGCTGCTTATTCCACATATATTGCTGGTCTGTAGGGTTTTGCTAGTTGAGCGCGTTTTTTAGGGTCATATCGCTGCTTATCGTCTTCTACGTAAACTTGGACTTCTGCATTTAACTCCCGCTTTAGAAAATCTACCGCCTCAATTAACACAGCGGCCTCGTCTAGTGTTCCAACTAACAGCAGTTTTTCTTTTCTATTTCCCCCTGTTCTGTTAATTTCGTCAACAATTTGGGAGGCGAATTTGGCAATTTCCTTTGCCATCTTCTTCATTTCTTCGTTTTTCATCAGTTCCATCATCAAATCGCTTTGGATAATACTCTCTTTTTCCAGAGACATTACTAGTGCTCCTTTGTATACTTCCCATTTCCATCTCGCCGCCGTGTAATAGCATATTTTCTTTGGAAATATCTTTGTTGCTCGAACTATGCTTAGGGTGTCGTCTAATGTTGATTTGATTAAAGTCTCACTTTTTTCTGCAGTCGGGTTGACTTTGCTTTTGTCGTATTTTGGCCATTCAGCAAGGGAGACAAAGTTTTCTCCGTCCATTTTGTTCCAGATTTCTTCGCAAATATGCGGTGTGAAAGGTGCTAGCAATCGCACCCAGATGTTCAAGGCTTTCAGTAAGGCTTTGGCTTTCATGTTGCCTTTTCTTCTAGCATACCATCGGAAGTCGTTCCAGATTTCAAAGAAGGCATTTTCTGCTGCAGTTCGAGTTTTCAGCATCTCAATGCTTTCGGTAACCGTCTCTATTTTTTGCTGTAGCACGCTGAACAGCCAATCTTCCAACCGTCCTGTTTTTTCGTCTTTTGCTTCTGTAACAATAGTTTCTGCCAATCTGTAGAAAGATTCAAGCTTGTTTTTAACGTCTCGAATGTTTTCGCTTTTCCAGTCAGGGTCATCTATACCTTCGGCACCCAGCAGCGACGCGCAACGAGAAGGGTCGGCACCAAACTGCTCAATGACACTTCGGAAGGTGACAAAGTTGCCTTTCGACTTTGACATTGGTTTTCCTCCAATCATTAGCATACCATTAGCTCCTATCATTTGTGGCCAGTGTTCAGGTGGGAAGAGAGCTGTGTGTTGGAATAGAAAGAAGGTGAGGTGGTTTGGTATCAGTTCTTTTCCGGAGTTTCGCATATCCACTGGATACCAATATAAGAATTCGTTCCGCATCTGCTGTAAGATTTGATTGCCCAGTTTTAACTTATTGGCTACTGCGTCTAAATTGCCTTTTCCATAAAAGACGTAATTAAAGACTTCAGATGTCAGCTGTTCGGGCGCTATGCTGTGCTGTTTGATTTGTTTGTTGATTGTGTAAAAGGCCATGTAAATAGTGGAGTCACTTAGGGTTTCTATAATCCACTCCTTGTTCCAAGGCAGCGGTGTGCCTAAGCCGCTCTTACGGGCACATGGCCAATCGTTTAGCCAGTCTATGGTGCTGAGAAACCATGGTATAGCAGTTTCAGGGTATATTGTTGTGCGATTTAGGGCTTCTTTGGTTTTGTTCTTCCATTCCGGGTCACTGTACTTTAAGAACCATTGTCCCTCCAATATCTTGACGATGCATGGCGTTAGGCATCTGCAAATGACAGGTTGCGTCAAGTCGTACATTGTATCAGCAACGTTTTTCTCCTTTAGATCGTTGATAAGCACCTCTTTGACTTCTCGAACTGTTTTCCCAGCGTATTCGCCACAGATTCTCTTTAAGACTCCGCCGTGGAACTCTTTCTTGTACAGCCATTTTGTAGCTTCTTCTGCTTTAGGGTCGCATTGGTCTTTTACACCCAGTTGGTCAACCACTTCCACAGCGGGATATTCGCCGAATCCTTCGACGTGAATCATGGAGATTGGTTGAATGTCTTTCACTGTGGCTGGCTCGATGCCCAACTCTTTTAAGGAAATAGGGTTTTGCTGCAAATCTTTTAACGCTAGCCAATCAACTGGCGCGTGGGCTGGAACACTGTACACCACCCCAGTTGCGTGTTCTGCGTTGACAAACAACGCTGGCAGAATGGGTAGTTGCTTTTCGATAATGGGGCTTGTAACGTTTTTCCCTATGAGCCTCTTTCCTTTAAAGCGGCGGATTATGGAAACTTTTCGTTTTTGTGCTTTTAGCTTGTTTGCAGCTGTTTCGCTGATTATCCATTTTTCTTCATTTACCTCTGCCTCTACATAGTCTGCTTCTGGGTTTAGCCAAATGTTTGTTACGCCATAGATTGTTTCTGGTCTAAAAGTGGCAGCTGGCAAGTAAGCGTCTCCGTATTTGAACTTCATCAGCGTGTATTCTTCTGGCGCGACACCTTCACCTTCTTGGCGGTCATGGTCACCAGTTGGACTTTCGCAGTGGGGACACCAGACTACTGGATGGGTTCCCTTGACGACGTAGCCTTTTTCACGCAGTCTTTTGTATTGCCACTCGATAAACTTACTGAATTGGGGCGAAGTTGTTTGGAATTCTCTTCGCCAGTCAATAGAAAACCCAGCACGACGAACTGTGTTTCTGTTTTCCCTAGTGTAATACGAAGCCATATAAACAGGGTCAACGAACTTTTTCAAATCTTCTTCTGACACGCCATCGATTTCCCGTAATACTTTGACAAACTTTGCATCTCCCATTTTCACGCGTTCGCTTGCGCCTGCCACGGTTGTTCCAGTCCAGTGCCACGCCCACGGAAACAAAACGTTGTAGCCTTGCATACGCTTGAATCGTGCGTAAGCGTCGACTCGTGTCGCCGTAAAGGCGTGTCCAACGTGGACTGGTCCGTTTGCGTATGAGTATGGGAAGGTGACGAAGCACTTTTTTCGCTTGGGGTCTGGGTTTGCTTCGAAAACTTTTGTTTTTTCCCAAGCTTTCTGCCATTTGGCTTCGATTTGGTGTAGAAGTTCCATGAAAGTTTCTGGATTAGGCGGCGTAGTATTAAAGGTTTTGTCAGCATCTATCGAGGAATCGATCCCTCATTTCTTGCACCACTACACTAGCGGGATAGCGGCTTTTATTTATTTTGCCTTTTTCTTCAATTGATGTCTCAAGACTTCTTCGGCTTTTCGAATTGCATTATCTACTTTGGTGAGTTTTGTTCCACCGCCCTGAGCAAACTCCGCTCTG
>Ga0224506_10000660_pt1 | contig 27637 bp, 24 predicted proteins | sample SF_Jan12_sed_USG_2_FD_169108 | JGI IMG/M metagenome (GOLD analysis project Ga0224506, IMG submission 169108) | Sediment microbial communities from San Francisco Bay, California, United States - SF_Jan12_sed_USGS_8_1 | ecosystem: Environmental > Aquatic > Marine > Sediment | place: USA... | reverse complement strand
AAGGGCGGACAAGTTCGACTCGGCATAGAATGCCCATCGCATATGCGAGTCCTTCGAGAAGAACTTTACGAAGCCGTCCGTCAAGAAAACCTCAATGCGCTTTCAGTGGACCCTTCCAAAATTCCCTCCCTTTCCAAGGGACTCAAAATTCAAAGAAAAGATCTCGATTCCCCGTCCTCTTCTTGACCTATCTGGTTGTGGTAAACGGGTAGGTGTGCTTTTGAGATGCTCCACATAATCTTTTCCTTCCTTTTTCTCCATACCTCCACCAGGTCTAGATTTTTAAAGGACATGTAGGAAAATTTTTCCTATGGGCTTTCCTTCCGTGGAGCGTATCACGACTACGTGATTCGTGTATCTTTGGCACAGGATTTGTAGTTCTTAGTCAATGTTGTCCCTTCTTTTCAGTTTTTGAAGAAATCGCCCGTGCTGAGGGAATCGCAATTCTTGAGATGGAATGGAGTGGTGCTGCTTTGCTTTGCGCTAGAAACATTGAACAAGAGTTCCTTCGCCAGCCTACTTGCGTAATTCTAGCTGGTGGTCTGGGAACTCGATTGCGGCCGGTGGTCCATGATCGTCAAAAAGTCATGGCAAATGTTGCCGGGCGACCATTTCTTACCTATATCCTGGATCAACTCGTTCATGCAGGAATCACACGTGCTGTGGTGTGTAGCGGCTATCTGGGTGACTCATTATCCAACGTCTTGAAAGATGAATATCAAGGCCTTCAATTGGTGTATTCCCACGAAAGCACGCCATTAGGGACGGCTGGAGCCCTGAAGCAGGCGCAGCCATTAGTCGAAAATTTTCCGGTTCTTGTGTGTAATGGCGATTCCTATGTGGATGTGGACATTGATCGGTTTATGGCGTTCCATGCTTCTCGTCACAGTTTGATGACTCTGGTCTTAGCCAAAAAACAATGCAGTGGGGCGTTCGGTCTCGTGGAAGTCGAAAATGGCGTGGTGAAGAGATTCTCGGAAAAAGAGTCTACGGGAAGACCTGAATGGGTCAATGCTGGAATGTATTTGGTAGAGAAACAGATTATTGACTCGATACCCGAAAGTCGAGCTGTCTCGTTGGAACGAGAAATTCTTCCCGAATGGGTTGGGCAGGGGATCTACGGTTATGCCCAGCCAGGAGAACTTGTTGATATCGGGACGCCTTCATCCTGGTCTGAGGCTCAAGATGTCTTTGGGGGACGGGCTTTAAAACCATTGATATATTCCCACTCGTGAGAAAAAGAAAAATGGAAAAGTCTGTGACCAATATATTTAAACAATTGTTTTATCAAGCGTTGCGCATTCGGTTGGTTGAAGAACACATCATTGACTTGTATCCCAGCGACGTCATTCAAAGTCCCGTTCATTTGTCGATTGGGCAAGAGGCGGTCGCGGTAGGAGCGTGTCAGACTCTCACGAGTCAGGATCTTCTCTTTTCTACCTACCGAAGTCATGCATTTTACCTGGCCAAGGGAGGGAATTTAAAAGAAATGTTTGCCGAACTATATGGCAAAGTGACTGGATGCGCGCGTGGGAAAGCAGGGTCAATGCATTTAGCAGCTCCTGACGTGGGATTCATGGGAGCATCGGCTGTGGTCGCCAGTACCATTCCTCATGCTGTGGGAGCCGCTCTGGCGGCCAAGCGACTGAAAAAAAATCAAATCATCGTAGGAGTGTTTGGAGATGGAGCGACGGAAGAAGGGGTGTACCATGAATCGCTAAATTTTGCGGCTCTGCATCGTCTGCCGGTCATTTTTCTTTGTGAAAATAATGGGCTCGCTGTGCATTCTTCACGTCAGGCTCGACAAAATTTTGAAATTATCGAACATGCCGGAAGTTATGGATTAAAAACTTTTCATATTTCAGAGGGGTATGATTTTGTGAAGGTGGCTGACGCGATGTCTGAAGTGATACGGCATGTGCGAACGACTCACACGCCGGCCTTCGTGGAAGTTCAAACCTTTCGTTACAAAGAACACGTTGGACCGGGAGATGATTTTTCCTGCGGGTATCGAAATATTTCCGAATTCCACAATTGGAAAGACCTGGATCCTTTGATGCAATATCCCAATTTAGTTGAATCCTTTAGACCTAGAATCGTTGAGGAAATTGAGGAAGCCATCCAATTTGCGAAAGGGAGTGCCTTTCCATCCATCGAGGAGTTGCTCTGCGATGTTGTGTAATACAGCAGTGGTCACCGAGTTGGGCTTCAAAAGCAATAACCCAGACGTCGCTCTTTCCGAGAGGAAGGTCCTGAGCTATCGCGATGCTCTCCACCGGACTATGCGTGAAGGACTCCGCGATCAGGACGCCGTGGTTATCATGGGACAGGGTGTGGACGATCATAAAGGTATTTTTGGTTCCACGCTCGGGTTGGCGGAAGAGTTTGGCCGGGACCGAGTGATGGATCTCCCGCTTGCTGAGGAGGGGATGACGGGTGTGGCTATTGGTGCGGCCTTAAATGGACTCTATCCCATCCAAACTCATATTCGAGCTGATTTTTCATTATTGGCGATGAATCAAATCATCAATCTGGCAGCCAAGTACAAGTATATGTTTGGCGGACGGTTTGAAGTCCCTATGCTTATTCGGATGATTGTCGGGCGCAGCTGGGGGCAAGGCGCACAACATTCACAAAGCCTTCAGTCATTATTTGCCCATATTCCCGGGTTAAAAGTGGTGATGCCATCTAGTTCCCAAGCCATTCTCGATACGTATCCGAAAGTGATTGCCGAGTATCGAGGGCCGGTTATTTCGTTTGAACATCGACTCATGTATGACTTGAATTTTCATCTCGACCCGTTGCCCAATCCTGATCGAGATCCATTTGAATCGTATACCGTGCGGCAAGGTGCCGATGTCACGATTGTGGCGACGTCAATCATGGTGCTGGAAGCCATGAGAGCAGCTGAACATTTGTCCACGGTGTCGGGTATTCAATGTGAAGTTATTGATCTGCATTGTGTTTCCAATCCTACTTGGGATGTGGTGATGCAGAGTGTTGAAAAAACAGGTCGGTTGGTGGTTGCGGATACGAGTTGGCGCGAATATGGAGTGTGCGCAGAGGTCTGTCGAGTGGTGGCAGAACGAAATCCTGCTTGTTTAAAAAACCCCGTGGTGTCGTTAGCGATGCAACCAGCGCCTTGTCCCACGGCGAAGTCGTTAGAAGATTTGTTCTATCCGGATCTTCGGCAATTCGTGCATGCCGTCGCGTCAATCGTGATAGGAGATGAAAAACATGGGATTGCACTGCCGGACATGCAATCGATGGTTGATGTGTATAAACGCTTTAAAGGGCCATTTTAGGGAAAATTTTTGTATCTCGACGACAATGAAGGAGCGATCTTCATGCGAGTTCTGATCACGGGTATGACGGGAATGGTGGGTAGCCATTTGGCTGAATATATCTTGAATCATCACCCCGGTGTAGAGGTTCATGGAATGCTGAGATGGCGTAGCCCGTTAACCCATATTTGCCATATTCAGGATCGGATCACTGTCCATTATGCGGAATTGCGAGATCTTCATTCGCTGATTGCCCTTCTTCGTAAAGTCCAACCTGAACGAATTTTTCATTTAGCGGCACAATCCTTTGTCACGACGAGTTTCGACGCCCCGGCGGATACTCTTCATACGAATGTGATTGGAACCACGAATTTGCTCGATGCGATTCGAATTACCGGCATTGAGGCGAAAATCCATGTCTGTAGCTCTTCTGAAGTCTATGGCCAGGTCTTAGAGCATGAGGTCCCTATCAAGGAATCCAATCCGTTTCGTCCTGCCAGCCCGTATGCCGTTTCAAAAGTCGGCGAAGATATGGTGGCGTATCAATATTTCCTCTCCTATGGGATCAAGACCTATCGCACTCGGATGTTTACTCATACGGGACCTCGGCGGGGCGATGTCTTCGCGGAAAGCGCCTATGCGAAGCAAATCGTCGAGATTGAAAGTGGCCTTCGAGCGAACCCTGTTCGGGTGGGTAACCTTGACAGTATCCGAACCTTTGCCGACGTCCGCGATGCGGTTCGAGCCTATTGGTTGCTCCTAGAGCATGGTGTGCCTGGAGAGGTCTATAACATCGGAGGCAATCGTACGATGACGTGTGGGGATATGCTTGCCATGTTGAAAACTATGGCACGCTGTCCTATTGATCATCTTGTCGACCCCGCTCTTCTTCGTCCCTCTGATGTGACATTGCAGATTCCCGACACTTCCAAATTTCATCAAGCCACTGGGTGGATCCCGGAAATACCTTTCGAAGATACCCTGCAGCATTTATTAACGTATCATCGTGAAAAAACCAAAGCGATGGTCTTAGCCGCATGATTATCTCCCGGACACCCTACCGATTATCTTTTTTCGGAGGAGGGACAGATTTCCCACAATGGTACCTCAGGGAATCGGGGGCGGTTCTTTCTGTCACCATTGATAAGTATTGTTATTTGAGTTGTCGGCATCTCCCGCCATTTTTCGATATTAAACACCGTATTGTGTGGTCGCATATTGAAACTGTTTCCAGTATTGCAGAAATTCTTCATCCCGCTGTTCGTGAAGGCTTGCGTTTTTTAGGTTTTGATGACTCACAAGGGGTAGAAATCCAACATCAAGGTGATTTGCCGGCGAGAAGCGGCATTGGTTCCAGTTCCTCATTTTCCGTTGGCCTTATGAAAGCGCTGACAGGATTGAAAGGGGGAATGTTAGGAAAGATGGAGTTGGCCCGTTTGGCCATAATGTTAGAGCAAAATATTTTACAGGAAACGGTAGGGTCTCAGGATCAGGTGGCTGCGGCATTTGGCGGATTAAATTTCATCCAATTTTTACCGGACGGACAAATTCAGGTAGAGCCGGTCACCGTCATGGCTGGACGGGTGGCAGAACTTGAGCAGAGCTTGGTTTTGCTCTACACGGGAACGAGTCGACTTGGTTCAGAAATCGCGAAAAATTCAACAAAAAATTTCTCGCTTCGATCTAAGGAATTAACAGACATGCGTCGAATGGTCGATCAGGGAATTGAGATTTTAAGTGGAACGGAGTCATTGGAAGCATTTGGAAGGTTGCTTCATAAAAGTTGGATGCTGAAACGATCACTTTCTGAAGATATTTCCAATGCCAATATTGATGAGATTTACCAGCAAGCGTTGAACCATGGAGCCATAGGCGGGAAGCTTTCAGGGGCCGGAGGAAGTGGGTTTATGTTGTTTTTTGTTCCAATTCATAAGCAGCCTGCTTTCCTTGCAGCGATGAAGCCCTATATTTGCGTCCCATTTTCGTTTACTCAGTCAGGTAGTAGCATCATTTATTATGACGAATCCTATCAAATGGGATATGGAGAAGAGGCCTCGGGAGTAGCGGAATTGTCAAAACGGTCGACTCTCGGCGAGCTCTCTGCGATGAATGGTGAAAAAAAGAAAAAAGAAAGCGTTCTCGTCGGAAAGCGTGCTTAAAGACCAACCAATAATGACTTCCCTTAACCCAAAATTTTCTGACGCCAAAACCGTCTTTTCATGTCCGTGGTTTCAGGTCCACGAAGAACAATGGGAAGACGGCTCCGCTCTTGATCAAAAACCATTCTATCGAATCGAAAGTTCCGATGGGGTTTTAGTGTTGCCCATAACCACGGATGGGAACATTATTTTAGTACGCCAATTTCGACATGCTATTCAGCAGACTACCCTTGAATTTCCAGCGGGAAGTATCGAAGCCGGAGAAACCCCGAAAGAGGCTGCAGCACGAGAATTGCTGGAGGAAACTGGTTATCGTGCGGAATCTCTTCACTTTTTGGGTAGTGGGCGAATCATGATGAATCGTTACAGTGCGAGAGATTTTTTATTTTTAGCGCAACATTCTCTAGTAGAAGCATGTGACCCCAAGGGACCCAACCCTGATGTACTTCTAGTCTCACCGCAGGAGTTTAAAGACTTGGTGATTTCTGGGCGTTTTGAGCAGATACCCGCGTTATCCCTTTTTAGTCTTGCTGATTGGCAATTTGGCTTGCGAATTGTGGCGTAATATGAATATTCCAGACCTTCAACGCAAAGCTGGAGAGCTCAGGCTTCAAATCCTCAATGCTGCTTTAAAGGCGGGGAAAGGCCATGTTCCACCAGCGTTTTCCTGGATGGAAATTGGTGTAGCGTTGTTTTATGGGGGAGGACTCCGTTTCCGACCTTCTGAACCCAACTGGGAGGGGCGAGACCGGTTTATCTTGAGTAAAGGGCATGGATGTTTAACCTTATATGCGATTCTGGCTGACCTAGGGTTTTTCCCAAAAGTGGAGTTGGAGCATTTCTGCGAACCAGGCAGTCTCTTAGCCGGTCATCCCGATACGAATATTCCCGGTGTGGAAGCAATTTCTGGTTCCCTTGGACATGGATTGGGGGTCAGCGCTGGTTTAGCGTTGGGAGCAAAGCGCAATTCTCAAGAATGGAAGGTGGTCACGGTTTTAGGGGATGGGGAATGTCAGGAGGGGTCAGTGTGGGAAGCGGCCATGTTTGCAAGCCATCATCATCTCAATAATCTGGTGGCGGTTCTTGATCGCAATCAATTAGGCGCAACAAATTTTACTGAGAAAAATCTTGCCTTGGAACCCCTAGAGACCAAATGGGAGGCATTTGGTTGGGAAGTTGTCAAAATTGATGGGCATTCATTTAAAGAATTACACAGAGTCTTCTCTGATGTTGGCCACCGAACTTCCACAAAACCGCTTCTTATTTTTGCTCAAACCATAAAAGGAAAAGGTGTGTCATTTATGGAGGGATCAGTTGATTGGCATCACCGACTACCTAAAGGAGGTGAAGTGGAAGAGGCCATTCGGCAGTTGACGAAGGCGGATCCCCAGATGAATCCACCTGTATCCTTGGAGTTGGTCCATGGCCCATGATTTTCGAGATGCAGTTTTCGAAAGAGTTTTAGAAATTGTCGCACGGGATCCTCGTGTCATTGTTTTAACGAATGACATGGGGGCGATGGGATTAAGTCAGATTCAGGCATTATATCCCCAACAAGTTTTGAATGTGGGCATTAGTGAACAAAATATGATGAGCGTTGCGGCAGGACTGGCTCTTTCTGGAAATAGAATTTTTGCATACGGCATTGCTTCTCACATTACTTCACGATGCTACGAACAGTTGAAGTTGGATGTTTGTGCGTTGAATGTCCCCGTAGTGCTTCTGGGCATGGGTTCAGGTTTATCGTATGGGGTTGATGGGCCAACTCATCATTCCACGCACGATTGTGCCCTTCTTCAAACATTAGATGGGATGACTATTTATATTCCTGCCGATGGGGTCGCTACTCGTGCGGTTATTGAACAGGCCTATACGAGCAGGGCTCCAGCCTATATTCGAATCGATAAGGACCCGTATGAGCCCATTTATTCTACAGATGACCATGATTTCAGTTTAGGCCTTTGTACCATTCAACGCGGTGCGTCTCTCTGTGTCGTGACCAATGGCATTATGCTTCCTCGAGTATGTGAAGTGGCTAAAGAGTTATCCATGGAGGGCATCGAATTAACCGTTGTTGATTTATATCGTTTGAACCCCTGTAACGAATCCTTGCTTTTAGAGGTGTGTCGAAGCGCCCAAGCTATTGTGACCGTGGAAGAACACGGTCGAACGGGAGGGATCGGGAGTTTGGTTGGACGACTCCTAAGTGAGCAAGGTCTAGGAATACCATTTAAAGGTGTGTCCTTGGGTGATGACGTGATGTTCGGGGCGGCCAGTCGAAGCTGGGCACATCGGCAATGTGGGCTCGACAAGGAAAACCTCAAAAGTATCTTTAGGCAAATGGTTTTGACTCTTGTTTCAATCTAACGGATTTACCCGAGAATTCATGATGTATCAGCAACATTCTCCCTATCATGGAAGACGGGTTCTTGTCGCCGGCGGCACAGGAATGATTGGCATTCCTCTGGTTCGAACACTTTTGACTCGTGGTGCACAGGTCACAGTGGTTTCCTTAGAAAAAGAAGATTATGCAAAGGCATTGTTTGGACCTACGATCAGATTTTTTCGAGGTGATTTAACGCAGTATACAACTTGCGAAAAGGCAGTAGAGGGCCAGGAGTATGTATTTAATTTAGTGGGGATTAAGGGATCTGTTGGCATAGGGGTAAAAAGGGCTGCAAGTTATTTTGTTCCCATGTTGAGATATCAATCAAATTTGTTGGAAGCGGCATATCGGATGCGCGTATCACGGTATCTGTTTGTGAGTAGTATCTGTGCCTATCCCCCTTCGGCTCTTCATGAAGAGGACAATCTTTGGAATGGTCTTCCTAAGCAAAATGATCGCTATGCGGGCATTGCAAAACGAGTTGGAGAAATTGAAGCGGAAACGTATCTTCACGAATATCAATGGGATGCCGTACGAATCGTTCGACCATCTAACGTCTATGGTCCTTTTGATGACTTTAATTCAGCGACGGGTCAGGTAATCCCGGCGCTCATTCGACGGGTGTTGGATGGAGAACGCCCAATCCGCATCTGGGGGGACGGGTCAGTGATCCGTGATTTTATCTTTTCTCAGGATGTTGTAGATGGGTTGTTGCTGGCAGTGGAGCATGCTCCACCATGTTTCCCAGTGAATTTAGGAAGTGGGCTGTCTACCACAATCAAGGAACTAGCCGAAATTATCGTTGCGGAAAGTGGAGTGAATACCACCATCGAGTGGGATCCATCACAACCTTCCGGTGATCCTATCCGATTGTTATCGATGGAGCGCGCCAAAAAGACTCTTGGATTTTGCCCTTCAACTAGCCTTACGGACGGCATTCGTCAAACTCTCCAATGGTATACCACCAATCGGGAACTTGCTCATGAACGCAAAAACCTCCTTAGTGCCTAAAAATACAAAGTCCAGGCGTAAAAGACTTTCCACGCCTCGTTTCGTTCCGGGATTGGGAGATTTGATTGACCGTCTATGTGTCGATCAATTGAAAGAGGCCTTTCATGGAGCCATGCGAACCTCTATTAGGGCAGAAATCGGTGATTTAGAACATGATATAGATAGTTGGGCCAATCTGCATCAGCTCAAATTATCTGGTCGGAATGTAAGAGTGATCATCGTGCTTGCACAAATCAATTATGAAATTTGGATGTGTAAAGAACGTATGGAGGCAGAACCTCAACAATATGATCAGTGGTTAAGAAGAGCCCATCAATTAAATGGCGTTAGAAATCAAATGAAAAACCTTCTTCTCCAGCATGGTCAAAATCGTGCACGATTGTGTGAGGCGAGTAATGTCTCGGTGGATCAATTGAAAGATTGGAATATTCAGTTGTGAGATCGTATCGAAAGCATGATTGTTAAACACTTAGGAGATTCGGGAATTCAAGTTTCCGCCATTGGCCAAGGTACGTGCATTCATGATTCCCTGACCGATCAGGAAAAATATCGGCATCTTGAACGCACGATCCTGACTGGAATCGATTGGGGATTGAATTTTATTGATACCGCACCAGTCTATGGAAGCGGAGAATCGGAAGCAGTTATCGGTCGAGCCGTCAAAGGAATACGAAAGCAGGTGGTACTGGCAACTAAAGTTTCCCCTGAATGCTTGGGAAGGAATCAGTTAGTAGCCTCCGTTACAGCGAGTCTGAAAAGGTTGCAAACTGATTGGATTGATCTTTTACAAATTCATTGGCCCAATCCAAATATCGCGATCTCGGAAACGCTTGCTGCCATGGAGAGATTGGTCAAAGATGGAGTGGTGCGTTATCTCGGAATATGCAACTTTTCATTGAAAGAAACCAAGGAAATACAGCGACAACTCTCTCCGAATCTCTTAGTGTCCCTTCAGGTGGAATATAACTTATTTGATCGAAGTAACGAAAAGGAGTTGCTGTCTTATGGACAACAGAAAGGCCTTAGTATCGTCGCTTATAGCCCACTTCACCGAGGACGAGTTGTGGCGAATGCGAAGCAGTGGTCTGTTCTCCAGGAACTTGCCAGAAAATATCAAAAAACTCCAGCCCAGATTGTTTTACGGTGGTTGATTGGACAGCAATCTGTCATAGCGATTCCCAATACAACCAACCCGGGCAGAATGGTGGAGAACGCTCAAAGTATGGGTTTTGATTTAGAGGATGAAGATGTCCGTCATCTTGGAGAAAAGTGTACGGGGCATTTTAAGAATGTTCCGCCTAGGTCTATTCAAGTGGCTGATGATTCGGGACGTTCAGTCTACCGTACGCTTGAAGAGGCAATGGCCAACGCATTGAATTTTGTACCAAGTCCACAGGATTTGGCCATGCAAATTGAAGAGGGTGATTTTGTGAAACCGGTTCGTCTGCGACCAGCCAAATCTTCTGGTGAGCGTTTTGAGCTATTAGAAGGTCGAATTCGGTATTGGGCGTGGGTGATCGCTCACGGATTTGAAAAGCCAATGCCGGCGTTGATTGAGGATTTTTCATAAAAGAGACGCATAAGATTATGTTAGCCAGCCAACTTTTCCTACAGACTTGTGACCAACAGGCGGAATTGAATCAACAAGACTTCGAGAATATATGTGGAGAACCACCGGGTACGCTATTCCCAGAATGTCGTAAATTGATAGAAAATCTTGATTTCCGGTACGACATATTACAGGGAGCAGCTCGTGAAGAAGTTTATCTCCGAGTCTTGAATACACTTAGCCAAGATTTGGAAGCAGCAGGAAAACATAGAAAGCAACGTTGGGAAGATGGGTGGGGAGAAAATCTGAGTGATTTTCAACGTTCTGGGTATGATTTGACGACTTTAGTCCCAAAATTTGTTCGACTGCAGGAGATTATTCGATTGAGAGGGGCATATATTCGCCCTTTTTCTGATCAATTTGAATCGAATTTTGTGAGGGTGTTACGTCATTGGATGTTTAAAAAGTGGTTTCATTCTGTGGACCACATTTACGAGTTTGGATGTGGAACCGGACATAATTTAATCGATGCCGCGACTTTGTTTCCCGACCGTCCATTGTATGGATTGGACTGGTCTCAAGCCTCACAAGCCATCCTTCGGCTCATGAAAGAAAACCATGGATTTAATATTGTTGGTCGAGAATTTGACATGTTAGAGCCAGATGAATCATTTCTTTTGCTTCCTCGAAGCGGGGTTTTTACTGTCGGTGCCATGGAGCAACTTGGAGCGCAGTATGGAAAATTTTTGGACTATCTACTCGGGCAACGGCCTCAAATATGTGTCCATGTTGAAACCCTGTATGAGCTGTATGATCAAACGGCACTATTTGATTATGTCGCTGCAAAATATCTTGAAAAAAGAAATTATTTGCGAGGATTCTTGAGTGCTTTGCAGAATTTAGAAAAGCAAGGCCGTCTACAAATATTGAAAACCCTTCGTACTTTTGGGTCGCTCTATCATGATGGTTATTCGTTGGTGATTTGGAAGCCTTTGAAGGAGAAATGATGCAATGGTGAATGCTCAGCAATTAGACATTAAGTCATATGCGGATTCGAATGAAAAGGCTGCACGTCAACAGATGGTTGATCTCCTGTCACAGTCTTCGATTCCACCAGATCAATTATTGGAAAATCTTGGCTTATTTCTGGAGTCTAAGCATTTAGCGCGTCTCTTATTTATGGACTTTTTGTACCGCCAGATTATTTCGGTTCAAGGGGTCATTATGGAGTTTGGAGTTCGGTGGGGACAAAACCTTGGCCTATTTTCAGCCTTGCGTGGCCTTTATGAACCGTTTAACCGTCATCGAAAAATTATCGGATTTGATACGTTTTCAGGCTTTCCTTCCATTCATGAAAAAGACGGGCTTTCAAGCATGATGGTGAATGGGCAATTAGCTGTTACACCCAATTATAAGGAAACTCTCCAGCAGGTACTGAGCTTGCATGAATCACTTAATCCGCTGGCTCATATCAAGAAAACTGAATTGTGTGCTGGTGATGCAGTGGTAGAGTTGCCGAAATATCTGACTCGATGTCCGGAAACAATAGTGGCTATGGCCTATTTTGACTTAGATTTATATGAACCGACGGTCAAATGTTTGGAGCTGCTGCGTCCACGAATGACCAAGGGGACTGTTTTGGGGTTTGATGAACTCAATGATCCGGATTCGCCAGGAGAAACACTAGCCCTTATGGAAGTTTTTGGATTGAATCATTTAAGAATTCAACGATTTCCTTTTGCCTCACGGGTGTCATACGTGGTGTTGGAATAAGAACAATTAATTATCTGAGGAGTGGAGACGTGACCCTGAACTTAGCCGATCAAATGTCAAAAGGAATGATATCCGATTCCATTCTACGGTTCTTTCACGGGAAGAACGTTGTCGTGACGGGCGGAAGCGGTTTGATTGGACGGCAAATTGTCAACCGATTAGTTGCGACAGGGGCTTCGGTTCGGAGTGTGTCTTTGGATGAGATTCAGGTGAATGACAAAGTGGAATATCTTAAGGGGGATTTGTGCGACTTTGGATTTTGTCAGCGTATTGTAAAGGATATGGATTGCATCTTCCATGTGGCTGGAATAAAAGGCTCCATTGAAGTGACGAAGTCCAAACCGGCAAGCTTTTTAGTTCCTTTGTTGATGATGAATACCAATATGCTGGAAGCTTGCCGCCTCAATAAGGTTGAGCGAGTGGTCTATACCTCTTCTATTGGAGCGTATCCCAGTGCTGAAGTGTTTAAGGAAGCCGAAGGAGAAGATGAAGGCCCACCCATGGATATGTTTCCGGGCTGGGCTAAACGAATGGCGGAATTACAAATTCAAGCTTACAAAATTCAGTATGGTTTGCAACATTATGCTGTGGTGCGACCGTGTAATGTGTATGGCCCTGGGGACAATTTTGACCCAGACAATGCCATGGTTATTCCAACTCTCATGCGTCGAATTTTTTCTCGCGAGGACCCCGTTGTGATTTGGGGAGATGGAACAGCTGTTCGAGATTTTGCCTATAGTGAAGATGTGGCCGACGGAGTCATTTTAGCCCTCTACCATGGGACGGGTGGTCGATATGTGAATTTGGGTAGTGGTATTGGCTATCCCATCAAAGAATTAGTCGAAACGTTGCAAAGGGTGATTCCGTTCATGGCCCAATTCGATTTCACAAAACCGAGTGGGTTTCCCCGCCGAGTCATGGATATTTCTTTAGCAAAAACTCTCTTGGGATATGATCCGCAAGTGAGCCTTTTAGAGGGATTACAGAAAACTTGGGATTGGTATCTGGAGAATCACGATGAATATCTTAAGCGGCAAAACTATTTCGCTGCAGTCTAAATTAAAGGTTTCCCCGGGGCAATTGGAGGGCGTTAGGGTTGTAACGCCACCAACAATTTTCGAAGATTTTCGTGGGACCTATGTCGAAACGTTTAATGAAGACGTATATGTGCAAGCCGGCATCGATATGAAGTTTGTTCAGGATGATATCTCGGTGTCCGAGAGGCATGTGTTGCGGGGAATCCATGGGGATCAGGAAACCTGGAAACTTGTGTCATGTTTATGGGGTAAATTTTATCTTGTGGTGGTGAATTGCGATCCGACGTCTCATCAGTATCAGCAATGGGAATCCTTTACCTTGTCTCATAACAATCGGCAACAGGTCTTGATCCCTCCTAAGTTCGGCAATGGGCATGTGGTGTTATCCAATCAAGCCATTTTTCATTATAAGCAAACGACCTACTACAATCGTGAAGGGCAATTTACCGTATCGTGGAATGATCCCGCTCTAAAAATATGGTGGCCGGTAAAACAGCCGATCGTTTCTCGCCGAGATGAAGGAGTGACGCATGGTTAAAGGCAGTAAGGTTTTAGTGACAGGGGCTGCTGGATTTTTGGGGACGAATATCGCCAAACGTTTGGTGGAAGAGGGATGTCAGGTCAGAGGAACCCTCCATAATCGGAAACCACAATTTGAACATTCCAATCTTGAATACATCAAAGCTGATCTTACTCACATGTCCGATTGCCGCCAGGTTGTTGAGGGAATGGACTATGTCTTTATGTGCGCCGCCAATACTTCTGGTGCGGCAGTCATGGCCACCCAACCCTTAGCCCATGTGACACCCAATGTGGTGATGAACGCTCAGATGTTGGAGGCCTCCTATCAAGCAAAAATAAAAAAATTCCTCTTTATCAGTAGTAGCGCGGCTTATCCTCCCAGCGGAGATCGTCCCGTTTCAGAAGATGAGATGTTTGAAGGCGATCCCTATGAGGCGTATTACAGTGTTGGCTGGATGAAGCGATATGCTGAGGTTTTGTGTCGTATTTATTCTGAAAAAATAAAAGATTCAATGACTACGGTTGTGATTCGCCCCTCTAATGTTTATGGACCTTATGATAAATTTGATTTTGAACGGTCTCATGTCACGGCGGCCCTAATCCGGAAGGTTGTCGAACGGCAGGATCCATTAGAAGTATGGGGTACCGGAGAAGATGTCCGAGATTTGATCTATGTCGATGATTTTCTGGATGCCATGATGTTGGCAATGACCAAATTGGAAAAATTTGATCCCGTGAATATTGGTTTTGGGAAAGGATGTCGAGTGCGTGAGGTGTTAGATACCCTTCTAGATGTAGATGGGTTCTCCAATGCGAAAGTGGTGGTAAACCCGACAAAACCTTCAATGATTCCAATCCGGTTAGTTGATGTGAGTAAAGCCAAGGCACTTTTTAATTTCACCGCTCAGACCAACCTTGATGTGGGATTACGGAAAACTCTCGCATGGTATCGTGCGGCCTACGGGTTGCAACTAACCTCAGAACCCAGTGAAGGTATTTTGGCAATAGCGGGCTCGAGTTAAATTTTTAAAATGTATTTAGAATGAAACTTTATCAGGTAATTCCATAATTGGTTGCTACCAACAATGCAAACTAAGACATTCGGGGAGACTGGGATCAGGGTTGCAGCGATAGGCTTGGGAACAACAGGGATGGGGACAAAGGCTTTCCATTCTCAAGAATACGTAAGACAAAGAATTTACTCTCTCCAATTGGGGATGGATTTAGGAATGACCTTTATTGATACAGCCAGTCTCTATGGGAACGGGTTTTCAGAAGAAGTTGTTGGATCCGCCTTAAAAGGAAAAAGGGAAAACTGCTTTCTTGCAACCAAATTTTATCCCAATGAGGAAATAAATTCTCAAGAGATTCAACTTGGGTTAGAAGCCAGCCTTCGCCGACTTCAGACGGATTGGATTGATCTTTATCAAATCCATTGGCCCAACCCACGAGTGAATTATGAAAAGGTTTTTGAGGTTTTGGAGAAATATCGAGAGTCGGGAGCTATACGAAATTTCGGAATCTGTAATTTTTCGCCACAAGAAACCTGGGATCTTGCCAAAAGTATTCCTCGCATCTCAATTGTCTCTAACGAAATTGAATTTAATTTACAAAACCAGATGATGGGAAATGCCTATTTGGATTCAAAGGTATTTTCTGGAGCAATTTTGGCGTATAGCCCTTTAAATCAGGGAAGAATTGTTGGATCAAAAACTCAAGCGAAACTCATTGAAGTATTAGCCGAAAAATATCAAGCTACTCCTTCTCAAGTAGCTTTGGCATGGATTCTTTCATTTGAAAGGATTTTCCCCATTGTGAAGGCAGCGACTCAGGAGCATGTCAAAGAAAATGCTGGAGCGATGGCTCTTGTCTTGTCTAATGAGGATATTCAATCGCTGAGTGATTCTTCGGCGGAGGAAACAGTTGAAGTTAAGCCTGAAAGTATTAAACTCCGAGGAACTCCACAGAGGAATCCTTATTTGACTTTAGAAGAAGCAATTAGAAATCCACTTAATTTGATCCCAAGTCCAAAAATCTTGTCTGAATCAATTCTTCGCTATGGTCTGAGAATGCCCATTCGTGTTCTATCATTGGCTGGAAACAAGGACTCATTTGAATATGAACTTGATTCCTATGATCCCTTTGATCAAGTCAAAAAGTATTGGGCATGGAAAATTGCTTTTCCAGGGAAGCCAATTCCAGTCTCTATCGGGAAGGTTTTTCAGTAAGATTGAAAATCGGCAATCTTTTCTACAAGAAGAGGAATTTCCCAGATGGGGTGTAGGCAGCTAGATTGTGAATTGGATTGGTCTTTGTCCCTAAAGATAAACGGCTTAAAAAAGGACATCTTTGGCGAGAAAAACTATGAATATTTTTCCTGAAAGTAAATTAGCTCATAAATGGCTTGATGGCCTTTCGGGTTTAGAAGTCGGTCCTTCCACTCATAACCCCTTTGGCTTAAAGACCAGAAATGTTGGCCTGAAAGATCATATCTATTATGAGGAACAAATGACTTTGGTTGGCCAAGCTGCTTCACTAGATATTCTGGCTGAAGCTGAGGCGATTCCGATTTTGAGCGAATCGGAAGATTTTGTGCTGTCGTCCCATGTGATTGAGCATTGCCCAAATTTTCTAAAAACGTTGTGGGAATGGTATCGAATTACTAAGCCAGGTGGATTCTTATATCTTATTGCGCCACACCCCGATGCTGCCCCAGGAGATAGAGGGAGGCCATTGACTGAGTGGGCGCATGTTGTGGAGGACTATGTATTCAATACTACCGGAGAGGCTGAGCCGGAGGCAGGACGATTCCTTCATTGTCATTACCATGTTTTTTCATTGGATACTATGAAGGAATTTTTCTCGCGTTTTTTTGGAAGGAGACTCCTTCTCGTTGATAGTCAAAAAAAAGACGACAAGATCGGCAATGGATTCACTTTAGTATATCAAAAACCAGATTCGTTGCTACAGGGGTATCCCTGGACTTTAGGCTATCAGGGTAAGGAGGTGTCTGTTTCGAAACCTGCCGATTTTTATCTACTGAAGGAATCTGTGTGTTGTTCTCCTCTTACTCAATCAACTTTGAGAAAGGCGGCGGTAGCCTCAGACCCTGTTTCTCCTACACAAAGCTCAAACATTCTGGAAAACAAAGTCCTGTCTCCCAAAATTTCCGTCATAGTAGCGGCGTATAACGCTGAAAAGTTTATGCGGGGAGCATTGGTAGACCTAGAAGAACAAACCATTGCAGATGAAATAGAAATCATTATCGTAGAAACCGCTTCTCAAACTGAAGAGTATAAAATTATTACTGAATTTCAATCCCAATTTCCAAATATTATTTATGTTAGGACGAGTACGCGAGAAAACCCCGCTGCAGCCTGCAATCGGGGAATTCAGATGGCACGTGGACAATATATTACGTTGGCCCCTACAGATGATCGGCGTCGCGCCGATGCTCTGGAAATTTTAGCTGGAGAATTGGATGCTCATCCAGAGATCGCCTTAGTCTATGGAGACGTGCTGGTTACGAACTTTGAAAACCAACAATTTGCGGTTCATATTAGATGTGGTTATCACATTCGACCTGAATTTTCCCCAGATATTATGCTTTCAGGTTGTCATATGGGACCACAAGCGATGTGGCGGAAATCCATTCATAAGGAAGTGGGGTATTTTAATGAAACACTTCCCTCTGCCACCGATTATGAATTTTGGTGCAGGATTGCTGAACGATTTACGATGAAACATATTCCTGCGTTTCTGGGGTTGTATTACGAGAACCCTCAGGGTGTGATTAATTCCAATCCAGAGCGAGCTCACAAGGAAACTCAAGAAATTCAAAATGCGTTTCGAAATAAATTTCCGGCACCGAAAGGCAATTACCTTAATAACTTCCAATACTTTGGACCAGTTCAATTGGGAAAGTTCGTCAATATCGGGATGGTGACGTTTAACCGTCTTGAGTTTACCAAAGCGTCGATTGCCTCAATTTTTCAGTTTACCTGTTTCCCGCACGTCTTGACTGTTGTGGATAATGGAAGCACGGACGGTACGGTGGAGTATCTTCAGGCGATCAAGAAGGAAGGCATTATCACCAACCTTATTCTGTTGAAAAAAAATGTGGGGGTAGCCAAAGCTTCGAATTTGGCGTGGAGTCAGGAGCCGGAGGCGGAATATTATTTAAAATTGGATAACGATATTGTGATTCAAAAGCCACATTGGCTTGTGGCCATGGTTGACGTGCTTGATTCGATTCAGAACTTGGGCATGGTGGCATATAACTTTGAACCTTGGAGTTATTCTCTTCAAACAATGAATGGTCGGCAAGTGAGACCTAAGGAAGGTAGTCTCGGAGGGGCCTGTGTGTTGATTCCTAAGCGAACAAAGGACAAATTTGGATATTGGTGTGAAGATTATGGTTTGTATGGTGAAGAAGACGCTGATTACGGCGGACGTATAATGATTGCAGGCCTCAAAAATGCCTATATGGAAGATGAGAGCATTGGAGTTCACCTTCCTGCCGGTAGAGCGGCTAATATAGATTCTCAAACTTTTGTCGCTCAAGATGGTGCGGAGGAATTTCAAGATGCAGACTATCGACTATTTAAGGATGATTCGCGACGCTCGAATCAACAGGGCCCCTTTAAGAAAAACCTCGAATTCTATCAAACGGGGGAAAAAGATCTTTATTGCCGGTCACAATTTGTGGAAATCTTTCGGTCGGGTATGTCAGAGGTAGTGCTTCCTACAATTTCTAAAGGAGAGCTTGAGAGACCGGTCCAGTCTGTAGCATTCCCTGAATCTTCCACGCCCTCTAGACGCCGAGTGTCGGTTGTCCCTAATGATAAATTTTGTGGAACCCTTCGTCTCTATTATCCCCTCCAATCGTTTATGAAAAGCAATCAACTTCAAGGGAACCTTATTCTGGAAGCAGATATTTATACTGGTAAGGTCGAATTCCCAGTAGGGGCAGAAGAATCAGTTGTGATACAGCGGATTCCAACTTTAATTGAACCAAAATTAAAAGCAGCAAAGTCTCAGGGTACAAGAATCGTTCATGATCTCGATGATTTACTGTGGAAGGTACCTGGTGATAATCACAACTCAAAGGTTATTACTCCTCCTATGTTGGATTGTTTGTTTCGCGCAGTTGAACAAGCAGATTGTGTGACGGTATCCACGTTGCCACTTCAACAGGCACTCGATTTGCGGGGAATCTCGTCGTTGATTCTCCCCAACTGTTTATTGAAAGAGCAATGGGAAGGTTCCAGACCTAGACGCAGAACGGGGCTTCGACCTCGAGTTGGCTGGGTGGGGCAATTGGGGGTTCATCAAGCCGATGTCGCGATTTTAAGCCCTGTGATGGAAATGTTGGGGTTGGAAGTGGAGTGGGTGTTTTTGGGAGAGGTTCCTGATGTTCGTCCAGGGTTTCGGTTTGAGGCGGAGACGCATGCCATGGTTCCACTGCAAGACTTTCCGGCGAAGCTTGCTAGTTTGAATTTAGATTTGGCGTTGGCCCCCTTGGCTATGAATGAATTTAATGAGGCGAAAAGTGATTTGAGGATCCTTCAATACGGCATCCTGGGCTATCCAGTCATTGCCACCGATATTTTCCCGTATCAAGCCGCCCCAGTGTCTCGAGTGCCCAATGACCCCACGGCCTGGGTGCAAGCAATTCGTGATCACGTTCACAATCCAGATTCTTCAGAGGCTCAGGGCGAGACACTTCGTCAGTGGGTGTTGGCCAATCGAATGTTTGATCAATGGGCTTCACATTATCAGTCTGCTTGGTTAGGGGAATCAGTTGTTGAGAAAATGAAGCCGGAGTCCGTTCATGCTCCCCATGTTTCTTATTCAGTGGCTCCATCAAGAGTTGATTCAAGCAAGATATCCTATGATTGCTCAATCATTATTCCATTATTTAATCGAGCAGATTTGACGAAACAATGCTTGGAACATTTGTCGGAAGCGACCAAAGATATCACGTATGAGGTGATCTTAGTGGATAATCATTCCTCGGATGGTACTGCTGAGTTGTTCTCGGCGTTGAGTGGCGATATTCAGTTCATACGCAATCAAGAAAACTTAGGTTTTGCCAAGGCCTGCAATCAAGGTGCGGCAGAAGCAAAAGGGAGATATTTAATATTCTTGAATAACGATACCATTCCTCAAGAGGGCTGGCTTTTGGCGTTGGTCAATGAAGTTGAGCAATATCCAGACGTTGCGGTAGTGGGGAGTAAGCTTTTATTTCCTGATAATACTATTCAACATGCCGGTGTGGTGTTCTCTAAAAATTGTTTAGTCCCGTACCATATTTTTCGCGGGGAGTCCTCTCAATTGGCTGCCGTCAATAAGCGCCGTGAATTTCAGGCCGTAACAGCCGCCTGTTTTTTGGTTCGTCGTGAGGATTGGGATAGTGTGGGTGGCTTTGATGAAGAGTTTAGGAATGGTTTTGAGGACGTTGATTTCTGTTTGAAAATTCGGGAACGTGGCCGGAAAATCATTTACCAGCCGAAAAGTGTCCTGTATCACCTTGAACACCAATCGCCTGGACGGAAGGATAAAGCGGCCGAGAATCATAACGGACGGTTACTGATGGATCGTTGGGCGTCCAAAATTATCCCTGATGAGGACATATATTTTGTCAGTGAGGGGTATGCCGACAAGTTATACATTAAGGATGGGATGATTCGACAAAAGTTGTTTCCATTTACAAATGATCAGGAACGGCAACAATGGCAACGATTGGCACAGATTCAAACGCTGTTAATTCAACTTCGAGAAAATGGCATCTCTTTCTCAAAAACCCTCTGCCCTCCTGAATTGAAGCAGTTGTTATCTGAATACTCGGCATGGCCGGAGGATCTTGAATGTTTGCGATGGGGTGCGGAATTATGCCGTACCTGGAAAGTCCCAGAGAGCGAGTTTGGGTTTTGGCAGAGAGTCTTACAAATAGAGGAAGATCCTAATGCACGGGAATTTTTCGCCAAACAAGCGATGAGGGAAAATAATTTAAGACTGGCCTCCCAGCATATCATGGCCCTCATCGGATCCCCGCCTCATGAGGCAACGGGGTATGGATTGCAAGGTATTTTGTTGATGCAATCGAAAGAGTATTCAGCTGCGGCCGATTCATTTTCTCAAGCGTTGAGCAAGGGGTTTGATTCTCGTAAAGCCGGGTTGGGTTTAGGTTTGGCCCATATGGGAATGGAAAACCCTGAAATGGCATGGAAGGTATTTGAAAAGGTTTCAGGAGAGTTCCCTGATGAAGATGAGGCCCTACAAGGGCTTATTCAGGCTGGGACCGCCTTACAGTGCTGGAGCAAACTCTCGGGCCATCTCCATAGGTATTTGCTTCGTAATCCTGCGGATTGTGCGATGCGTTTTGCTTTGGCTGGCGTGGAATTTCGAGCTGGTCATCCTGATAAAGCGAAGGAGCAACTCACTTGGCTGCGTCTTGTTCAACCAGACTTTGAAGGACTCGAAGATTTAGATAGGGTATTAGCCAACCCTCAGGACCAAGGCCGTTTGGTTTCCGTACGTTAGGAGGAATTTATTGCCGGGTCAAACCAGTCGATGTCTCGATCTCTTCTCCTCCAGTTAGCGCGGTTGGGTGATCTCATCCAATCGTTGCCTGCGATTTCCTCCCTTCATTCGTCTTTTCCCGATCGGCCATTGGATTTGGTGTGTGCGGCACCTTTGGCTTCAATGGCTCAACTTTTTTCAGATATTCAAAGGGTTTATCCTTGGGACGGTGAGCGTTGGCATAGCCTGGCGAATATGGATGGTGGGGCCCCGGAACCATTCGTCGTTGCAGCGGAACAATACGTGGACGATTGCGCATTCCCTCGATATTCCGTGGCCTACAATTTGAATAATCATCCCAGAAGCGTCCTGGCCTCGCATGTGTTGAGTGACCAGGTTGTTGGGGCAGGGGATTTGGGACCATTGCACCCCAGTTTGCCGCCGTGGGTGGCCTATTTACGCCAAGTGGCAGGTGACCGGGGAGCCAACCGCATTCATTTGGCCGACGCCTTTTGTGGGGTGTGCGGAGTGAACCCGCCATCCGTGGTTCCCACTATTCGCGCAACTCATGTTGATTTGCCCAATGATCTTGCCTGCATGGTGGATGAAGGGTCATGGAATGGAATTGGCATTGTTCTGGGGGCTGGGGATCGAGATCGTCGAGTTCCGCTAGCAACATGGAGACAGTTCATTGAGGTCTGTATTGACCAACTCCCCCATGGTCTCTGTGTGCTGATTGGAGGGCCTGGCGAACGTGAAGCCGCCTTAGCCTTGGAGGATCAACTGCCTCCTTCGTATCTGTCTCGACTCTTGAATTGTGTCGGAAGGACATCGTTGCCGCAATTGGCGCATGTGTTGAATCGTTGTCAGTGGGTCGTGGGATCCGATACGGGTCCTTTGCACCTTGGAGTGGCCTGCGGAGCACGGGCGATCGGTTGGTATTTTTCACGGGCGCGGGTGCACGAAACTGGACCGTATGGGGTGGGACATTACGTGTGGCAATTTCGGCCAGGTGTCAATTCCAAAACGCTTGGTGCCTTTGACCTCAACGGCTCGGCTCCGCCTCCGGGTTCATGGCCGGTGCAAGAAACTCTTCAATTAATCCAGGGGCAAGATGAGAGTGCACACCCCTCGGAGTGGGAATTATGGAAGAGTCATCGGGATGTGTGGGGGATGTTCTATATGAATGGGGAGCAGCTGGATTCTGCGGTCGCTCAGCGAAAAAATATTTGGGAACAGTTGTCGGCTCCTTCAGCCAATCGTGATTCCACTGTTGGGTTTCGTTCTCATTTAACAGGATGTTCGTCATGAATGTGTTTCAAGAAAATATCTCGATCTTACGGTCTCAGGATCCGGCGTTGGCGTCTCACCTTCTGAACACTCCTGGTGGGCTTTTGTCCATATATCCGGCCAAGTCTGGCCTGCCGACCGCCGTCGTCAACAATCGCTCCATCCATAGTGCCTATGATCCCCTTCGTGAAGCTGAGCAGTGGGCCGCTCATCACGCGAAGGATTGCCAAGCGGGTGAAGTCTTGGTCGTATTGGGCCTTGGGTTGTGGTACCACCTGGAGGCCTTATTCGCCAACGTGTCTCAAGATTCTCTGATCATGGTGGTGGTTCCCAATCTCCAGGAATTGGTCGATGGGTTAGCGGTGCGAGGGTTGAAGGGATGGGGTGAACGAGTGAAATGGGTGTGGGGTGATCCCGAATCAATGGCCGGGCAAGTGGCGCAGCAAGGACAGCGTGTTCGACTGCTGACCTATGAACCCGCCCTCAGTCTTCACGCCGATGTGTATGACGCTTTTCGACTTCAGCTTCGTCAGCAGTTGGCCCATCGAGCCAACGGAACCTTACATGTCATGGTGGTTGGCCCGATTTATGGGGGCTCTCTTCCTATCGGGGGGTATGTCGTTCGGGCGTTAGAATCGTTGGGACATCGTGTGAGTTGGGTGGACCATAGCCTACATGAACGCGGCTACCAACAGCTGAACACCATTCGAGATGATCGACTACGAATGACGGTTCAGCAGAGGTTTAGTGACACCCTCGGGGTGATCAGCTTGGCACATGTTGCGGAGGATCCACCCGATGTGGTGTTGGCGATGTCGCAAGCCCCTCTTTCCATGGCCGTTCTTGAGCAAATGCGACGAAAAAAAGTATTGACGGCCATGTGGTTTGTTGAAAATTTTCGTCATTTGACCTACTGGCAACAAATGATTGGAGGTTACGATTTTTGGTTTGTGATGCAGCAAGCCGCCTGTCTCGACGCGTTTAAACAGGCTGGGGCTTCGCATGTGTCTTACTTGCCGTTGGCTGCGGACCCCAGTATTCATCAGCGTGTGAATTTAACGGAACATGAAGAAGACGAATTGAAAGCGGATGTGTCGTTTCTTGGTGCGGGCTATCGTAATCGACGGGAAATCTTGCCAGCCTTGTTGGGGCATGAGTGGACCTTTAAGTTGTGGGGAAATGAATGGGATAACTGCGGCACGTTAGCCAAGGTTCTTCAACGAAACGGGGCAAGAATCGATACGCCCACCAGCGTGAAAATATTTAATGGGACCACCGTCAATATTAATCTGCATTCCTACACGAAGAGCGGGTTCGATCCAGATGGGGATAGCGTCAATCCTCGTACCTTTGAATTGGCGAGTTGCGGGGCTTTTCAGGTCATCGATCATCGGACGTTGTTGCCTGATCTCTTTGATGACACGATGATGAAAGTTGTGCGAACGCCTGAAGAATTCGTGCCCGCCATCAACACCTCTTTGCGTGAACCAGAGCAGCGACGAGCTATGGCTGAGGCCTCCAAACAACAGGTGATGACGTCCCATACGTATGTTCATCGGATGGAGACCTTGTTGAGTGCCATGGGGTTGGCCTCTCCCGATCGTATTGGAGCCATATTGCAAGGCGAACGGCAGGCCGAATCTCTTCTTGCACGTAGTCGAGAATCGCCAGAACTCATTCCGCTCCTCAACACCTTTCCCAAAAAAAGTCGAGTTGAGCTTGTCGATATGGCTCGAGCCATTCGACTGAAAGGTCCTGAGGCTCAACTGAAACGAGAAGAGCTCTTGATTTTGATGATGGATGAATACCGCCAGGAGAAACGTGATTTCTTATGAACAATGTGTTGATCATCAATATCACGCGAATGGGGGACTTGATTCAAATGATCCCCCTTCTTGCACGTTTACAAGATGAGTCACCTGGGGTTGGGATTGATCTCATTGTTGACCGGGAATTTGGGCATATGGCCGCCATGATTCCTGGTATACGGCAGGTCTTCATCTTTGATTTTCAGGCGTTGATGGATGAGAGCCGTGTTTGTGCTCGAGATGTGGTGTCGTTGTACCAAGATCTTTCCCATTGGGCGAAGCCCTTACTGCAGGTGAGCTATGATCGAGTCATCAATTTAACCTTTAATCGGCGCAGTGCGTTTCTGGTGAAATATTTGGGATGTGCGGATGAGCGAGGAATGACGACGGCTCATGATGGCAGCTTCTTGGTCAAAAATCCCTGGATGAAATATTTTCTGGATTTTCACGTCTATCGTCATTTGAATCGTTTTAATATTGTTGATCTGTTTGCGCTTGGCGGGAGTGGGCCGGGCCGGTTCCATCCCATCGAATTATTCGTGACTCCTGAATTGGCTGATTGGGCGCGGACGTTTCTCCGAAATGCTGGAGCACCCAGGTATTGGGTTGGGGTCCAAGTTGGTGCGAGTGACCCCATGAAAGCGTGGCGACCGGAATATTTTGGCCAATTAATGGCCCATCTCAGTCAAGGACGAAATGTCGGCTTTGTCCTGATTGGGACACCAAAAGAAGAACCGTCTGTCGAAGAGGCGTTGCAGGTCTATCGACAGGCTGGAGGCCAGGGTGTCCTGTGTGAAGCGGTGGGAAAAACCTCCGTACCGGAGGTTGTCGCACTGTTGCAGCAATGCCAACTGATGGTGACGAATGATACCGGGCCTATGCATATGGCAGTGGGAGTGAAGACTCCAGTCGTCAATATCTCGGTGGGGCATGTGGATTTCCGCGAAACGGGCCCGTTTGGACCAGGAAATTGGGTGGTGCAACCGGATATTGCCTGTGGCCCATGTGGATTTGACAAGGTGTGTCCCCACCACGCTTGCAAGGATCATCTTCTTCCACAAGAAATTGCTGGGTTATGTTGGCATGTGTTAGGGGAGGGGGCTTTACCCACGTTTTCCTCAACGATTCGTGTGTTTGAAGGTGGGATCGATGAAGATCACCTTGGGACATTTGTGTTGAGGTCTGGACAAGAACCATCAGTGACGGCGTGGTATGGGACCTTTTGGCGCCGTGCTTGGTACGAAATGTTTACCGGTGGGTTCAGTCACACGCTTCCGTCTTCATCCCTTCCTCCTGATTACGAGGAAGTCATCGCGTTGTGGGCCTTATTTGCCCCACAAGTTTCTGCTTTGTGTCAGCAAGTTAAGCTGGTGCGATCTCTCAGTCGGAGACAGCCGGTGCCTGTGCTGGATCTTAAGGAAGCCCAACATCGACTGAAAGAACATACCCTTGTGATGAAAGAACTCGTCAGGGCTTCCTTTGCCTACGGACCGTTGACTGTGGCCTTCATTCGCGAGACGTTTAACTTAGAAGGACAAACATTACAGGCCATGACAGAAGAATATGTGATGGCTGCGAAAACATTTCAAGATCGAGTCACGCTGATTTTTGATCAGCTCACTCGGGATTCACCTGAACCGAAAAGGAGGGACCTCTATGCTAGTGCAATTGGATGAAGAAAAATGGGAAATGAACGACACCCTCCAATTAGAAGAGGTGTTGGCGAATTTGAGTGACCGAGCAGAAGCAAAAGGTCGATTGGTGACACATCTTTATGTTGGTAATCGACCCATGACTGATCGAGAGTTAGTGCCTCAGACCTTGTCTCAGACGGCAAGTTCTTTCGGGACAATTTCTGCAACCAGTGAGCGAATGGAAACTCTTGTTCAAAAGGCCTCTGAAACGGGCAAGCAATTTGGACAGCAATTGCGCTCCAATGCTCAAAAAATTGTGGAAGACTTTCGCCAAGGTCGTGGAGGGCTTCGTCGATTAGATCAATGGTTTGGGCAAGTGGCGGATTATTTGGAATGGCTTCACATTCAGGAATCTGTTGTTGGGTCTCAAGCCACGCAGACACAGAATTTGTCCCATTGGGTGAATGAACTCATGATCGCGAGAAAAGATGTTGATGAAGTACGCGTGGCCGATATGTTGGAATACGAAGTCATTCCACGGCTGCCCCAATAAATCGTATGACCAGCGATTAATCGTGGTAAGTATTACGCGATGCGTCCGTTGTATTCAGTTAACTGATATTCTTAGAAAACCTCAAAAAATTCTTCAACAGGATAGAGCCGCTTCTCAAGTTTTCTTTTTGATGGACGATAAGTAGAGCCAGACAATGAAATTGGGCATCTTTACCAATCGCTGAGGAGGCCAGTCGACTTATCTCACTCACTTTCCCTCAAGGGACGGAACCCTTGAGGATTAGCCATCAAGGAGGAATTCATGGCACTTATTGTTAACAACAACATTGCATCGATCACCGCCCAACGGAACTTGGGAATTTCCACATCCCAGTTGCAAGGGTCAGTTGCCCGTCTGTCTTCAGGTTTGCGAATCACCAAAGCTTCAGATGATGCTGCCGGTCTCGGTATTTCCGAAACGTTACGTGCACAAATTCGTAGTATTAATCAAGCGGTTAGGAATTCCAACGATGGTATTAGTTTGCTCCAAATTGCTGACGGTGGTGCTGCTAATATCGGAGGTCTGTTGGCCCGACTTCGAGAATTGGCGGAACAATCGGCCAGTGGTATTTTGGGTTCAAACGAACGATCATTTTTGGATCAAGAATTCGTGGCCCTTCGTTCGGAAATTGACCGTATTTCCGCTGTGACGGAATTCAACGGCGTGAAATTGCTCAGTGGAACAGGGAATGATTCCTTATCGATCCAAATTGGTTTCCGGAGTTCAGCCAATGACACCCTCACGCTTTCGCTCAATGACTTGGATACCACTCGATTAAGCTTGACAAGTGTGAACGTGTCCACTTCTGCCAATGCCTTAAGTGCATTAAGCAATATTGACAGCGCGATTAGTGCTGTGGCGTCAGCCCGAGCCAATGTCGGGTCTTTGCAAAATAGAATTGATGCTGCCGTCCAAAACTTGGAAGTGGCGAATGAGAATGTGTCGGCTGCTGAATCACGGATTCGGGATGCTGATATTGCCTTTGAAACGGCGTTATTCACTCGAAACCAAATTTTGGTTTCGGCTGGTACGTCAATCTTGGCGCAAGCCAATACCTTACCTCAGCAAGCCCTGTCCTTGCTGCAGTAAAAGGATATTTAGGAGGAG